>WNGM01004705.1_pt1 | contig 24842 bp, 26 predicted proteins | sample 5400571 | NCBI WGS metagenome assembly WNGM01 (sample SAMN13153378, study PRJNA577476) | soil metagenome | isolation source: 100 cm soil or saprolite under Garry oak tree replicate 2 | place: USA:California | collected 2016-06-15 | reverse complement strand
TCCACAAACTGCTCCAGCCCTTTCTCGCGAAGATGGGAGTTGCCACGCAAGAGGAACTGGAGTATCTCCATGAGCAGATGGAAAAAGAGTTCCAGGCAGAGGATTTCTGTGGTCTCGACTACCATCTGACGGTCTGGGGGCGCAAGGGCGAGTAGGTTTCTCTACAGAAATGAGAAGCAGTAAGGCAAGGTCAGGGCGCGCCCTGACCTTGCCTATTTAACCTCTGAGCCGTGTGAACAGTCTCTCAGGAGTAGCCCTTAGCAGTCACTGTTCCTTCCAGGGTGGAACACGGCCCTGTGCCGCAAGCATCGAATCATATCCAGGTTGGGTAAATAGCGCATGCAATTGGCGCCGACGCACACCCATGTTCCCTCCGTCGTACAGCGGGAAGACGAGTGCATTACGTAGCAGGCGTTCCAGAGGGGTCTTCTTCGTGTAACTTTCTACACCTACGAGGCGCATAGCATCGTATACGACCTGCACGGCGAGTTCCGAGCAATACACCTTGGTCATGATCGCCAGCTCTTCCCCGCGCCCACCCGTTTGCTCAAGGTAATGGCAGGACTTCCAGGTCAGGTAGCGCGCCGACTCAATGCGCATCTTGAGATCAGCTAGCATGTAGCCGACGTTCTGATGCTCAATGACCGGCCCTGAACCCAGACGTCGCTCGGATTTCGCAAAGTCAAGGGCGTATTCAAATGCGGCGCGCATTACGCCAACGCAGGCAGACCCGATTAGCGCTGCCGTCCAGGAGAAGGCGCCTGACACGATCTCGAGACCTTGACCCGGCCGGCCGATGAGATGGTGAGCTGGGACCCGTACATCCTCAAAGTGGACTCGCGGTGTCATCACCCCACGATGCCCCAGCTTGTCGTAGACATCGATGACCTGTACGCCGGCAGCGTCGCCCGGTACCATTATCACCGCCAGCGAGTCGCGTGCTCCTTTGGTCGGGTCGGTACGGCATACGACCGAGTAGAGATGTGCTCCCTTGCCATTCCATCCGGTACCGTTGGTGGTGTAATGTTTTTGCCCGGTGACGACCCATTCATTCCCAACGCGACGGGCGAACGTCTGCACTCCCGCTGTAGTCCTCGGCGGCAATGGCAAAATCCACGAGTCCGAAGCCGAGGCCTCCATCGGCCACGGGAATGAAGGACTTCGTGAACCCGGCCTTCGCCATCTCCCGGAAAGCTGCTCGCGTGGAATAAAACGCCTCGGCTGGATCAGAAATCGCATCGAGTTGCGCTGCAATGGGGGCCAGTACACCCTCGGCAAAGGCGCGAGCATTGGCCTGGAGTTGGAGTTGTTCTGGGCTAAGTGTGAAGTCAATAGTCATGGTTGGTTTCCCTTCTCTCATAGTGTGAGACGACAAAGTAGTGACAAGGAGCAGCTACAAAATGTACTCTAGGAACGAGACAACCCGTTTTGTTGAAAAGCAGCGCTACGAAACCAACAGAGAAATAGACGTGGAGACTACTCCAAGTATACGTAGCAGCACATTGTGAGTCAAGCGCAAAAGCTCCTCGTACTCATCACGCAATAGCTCATCGTGTCTTTGCCCGGGCCTGTGAATGCTCCCAGCCTATTGAAAAATCCCTCAATGGATGAGCCTGTTTCACGCCAGACATCGGTCATGAGGGCAAGATTGGAGAAGTTTTTTTCTTCGCAGCATGTTATACTGAAGCAGCAGACTAGGAGATGACGCTCTCATGCTGAGCGCCGGGCACGCAGCGATGTCCATCGAAGCACAGAACATTGCTGCAGGAGCGTCAGCGAAAAGACGAGTCAAAAAGAGAAAAGGAGGGTTGTATGGGAAAAGTTATTGTAGACATGAGCATGTCACTTGATGGATTTATCGCTGGGCCCAACGATGAGGATGGAGGACTTCATGACTATTTTTTCTCCCCTTCCGGCGATACCGCTCAGGTCGTGAAAGAGGGGATCAAAACGACGGGGGCGATCATCATGGGCAGGCGGAGTTACGACCTGGGAGACCAGTTCGACGGATTTGTAAGCACCCCTTATAAAGTGCCTCATTTTGTCCTTTCTCACACTGTCCCAGAAAAGCCGGCCAAGGGAGAGACGGCTTTTATCTTCGTCACGGACGGGATTGAAGGCGCCCTTACACAAGCCAAAGCAGCCGCAGGCGACAAGGACGTCGTGATAGGCGGTGGCGCACATACTGCTCAGCAGTTCATCAGCGCTGGATCGATTGATGAACTACAGATACACCTTGTACCTGTACTGCTCGGTGAAGGTCTGCGCTTGTTTGATCATATTGGCGGCAAGCTCGTTCACCTCGAAAAGACCAGTGGAGTAGATGCCCCTGATGTCACCCATCTTACCTTTCGGGTCGTCAAGTAAGGGGATCATGAGCGCAGGCAACCTGCACGGCTAGCGTTCGAGGAGAGGTGGTTCTCTGAAAACCAAGTGGGAGAAGGAAACATGCCCGACGAAGAATGGAAAGATCCCATAGACATAACAAAGGAGCAATGGATGGTCCTTTTGAAAAATAAGGATATCATCACAGAGGAAGATCTTCGATTACTCAAAGCGCTCTATGACTGTCCCGGCTGTGAGGCGAGATCTCCACAATTAGCTCAAGTACTCAATATGCCTCATCATGTTAGTATCAACAATCAGGCTTATCGGTTGGGAGTGAAGATAGTGGAAAAGCTCAACATTCAAGCCCCCAAGTACCACAACCCAGACAAGTATGGCGAGGGATTTAACTGGTGGAACGTTCCTTTTTGGGGAGTGCAAAGAAAGGGGAAGATTTATTGGATTTTAAGGCCAGAGTTACAGGAAGCAATGCAGGAAATAGACGAATGTTGATGGATAATGGCTCTTTCGCCAGTTTAGTGGAGCTCGCTTGCTACTGGGAAAGAAACTTCCTCATCTTTCATCATCTCGAGCTCTTGAGGGCGACGAGATCATCTGGAAGATGATCGATCCCCTTTTTTCTCTCACCTCTTCAGAATTTTTTTCAACTGCCCACTTGCCAAAAATAGTGTTGTCGTCCTTGATAGCTAGCTCCTTAAAGGTCTTAATTACTTCTCCCCCTCATTTTGCGGGCTTTTTGTTTCCCTTGCTTAAGCCGCTTTTGCTCTTTTTGTTGCAACTGCTGAATGGATTCTTTCGGTGTGGGAAGATGTTCCGGAGGGGTTGCTCCTGTTCTTAAGATCGTCTTTCTCACTTCGCGCCCCATTTGGAAATGTGCACGGTTTGCTTCATCTATCCCTTCGGTCTGCTCTCGCTCCAGCTTCTGCTTGGTCAAGCTGGCGCGAAAAATGTTCGCAGCAAGCTCATCCGAGCCCATAAAATCTAAAATATGCTGGTTTTTCTTTAACCCCTTATGTGCATGAATTTGTTGTGCACCGAGTGTGTATAATCCCTTGTATCCATGATCTTGAAAAATTGCGAAATCAAACGCCTCTATAACCCCCGCGTGCTGCGCTGCTTCTGCCAGCTGGCTGTTATAAATAGTCATCTGGGATCGTCTCAAAAGACGGAGTTGGTCCTCTGGGAGAGATGCTGCTTCATCGGCTATTTCCTGGCGGCGGGTTTGCACTACAAAATACGCTTGACCTAATGCTACAATAGGCTTTGAAGGATCAGAATTCTCCACCAACAAGTAACAAGCATAGCGCGACAGGTGAACATCTTCAACTTTCCGCTTTGCCTTTGAGCCAATAGAGACCATTTCCCCCACATGAGCGAAATGGTCTGCAACTTCCTGGTCGCTATTCTCACACGCTATTTCTGCTTTTTTAATTGCATTTTTAAACTTGCCATATTCTGTATAGCCGAGTATCTTGGCAAGATCGCGAGCGCTCCAATATTCGGTACCTTCCTCTGTTTCACGTTTGATTGACTCGAATGGAGAAAGGCGACCAGGTTCTAAGGTATTATCAGCCATATATAAAACTCTCCTTTTACCGCATACTAACCACTTTCTATACTTGTGTCAAGAATCAGACCTGACATCCACTCATAATTCCTCTATGTTTTCATTTTGTTGAGAGGCTGTGGGGTGTTGGCAATGTTCGGGTGAGAGTATGATTGGAGAAGTTTTTTCTGGTCTCGCATGCTATAATGAGGCAACAGACTAAGAGTTGACCCTTTGGGCAAAAAGACGAACCGTATCCCCAGCCCAATAGAAATTGAGCCTCAAGGCTTCTTTTTCATGCTGCGTAGATCATCGTCTCTTTTGTTATGATTGTGCCATTGGATGAGCAGAAAGGAGTAGGAAGAAAGATGGAGATGAAACTTGAGCTTGTGCCGGTCCCAGTTTCTGATGTTGACCGCGCCAAGGCATTCTACGTTGAAAAGGTTGGGTTTAACCTGGACCTTGACGTCCAGCCGGGTAACGGAGTGAGAGTCGTCCAACTTACACCACCTGGATCAAGTTGTTCGATCGTCATCGGAAGCGGTTTGGGCGAAATTTCTGAAATGCAGCCTGGAACCGTAAAGGCCTTGCATTTGGTAGTAGCAGACATTACCAAGGCCCGCGAAGAGCTCGCTGGCCGGGGCGTTGAAGTGGGGGAAGTTGACGAACACCCAAGGGGCATTAAATATGTTTACTTCAGCGACCCCGATGGCAACTCGTGGTTATTGCAGGAAATGCCAGCTGATCTTTAACGAAGGTTTTAAGGCCGCCCTTTATGAAGGAACAAAGGGACACCGCCTGAACTTTATTCTCTTCCATTCTCTATCTAGAGAGACGTCAGAAGACATTGTTTTTCAAGGACCAAAGCCACCCGACCCCCACGACCAGAAGGCTGAGAAGCGCACCGATGAGCATGGCGCTGGGAGCCCCATAGAGACCTGACAACCAGCCCATCAGCAGATATCCCAGCGGGAGGCTTCCGTCGAAGAAGAGCACTTGCACGCTCATGACGCGCCCTTGCAGGTGGCCCGGTGCGACCGTTTGGATCGTCGTCATTGCCTGCGCGGCAAAGGCCGTCTCCGCAAAGCCAACGCTCGCGATGAGCGCCAATGACAGGAGATAGAGGTGCGAGACAGCGAACCCCACCTCCAACACCCCGAAGACCAGCATGCCTATCAGCACGCGGCGGATAGTTGGCTGCTGGTTGCTCCAGGCCAGCCACAGCGCTGCGCAGAGCGAGCCAACATCGATTGCGGCAGAGAGAAAACCAAAGCCTGTTGCTCCGACATGCAGCACGTCTGTAGCGAAGAGTGGGAGCACGACGTTGAAGTTCGAGCCGAAGAGCAACACCAGGCCCACCACCAGGATCACCAACAGAACCGTGGGCGTTTTCCAGATATAGTCCATGCCCTCGCGCAGGCTCTGCCAGGTGTTCTGCCGCTCGCCCACGCTTCTGTGTGGAAGCGCCTGGGCGTACAGCTTGTGACTGTTGATCAGCGCCAGGGCCACCAGCACCGGGAGAAAGCTGAGCGCATTGAGCAGAAAGAGCGTGGTCAAGCCTCGGGCGGCAATGATGATGCCCCCAAGGCCAGGACCCACGATGCGCGCCAGAGTAGAGAGGGAGGAGTTCAAGGCAATGGCATTAGGCAGGTCCTCGCGCCCGACCATCTCGACGACAAATGACCGGCTTGCCGGCTTACTCAGGCTGTACGTGAGCCCCAGCAGCAGCGCCAGGACATACAGATGCCAGAGCTGGACGGTACCGGTCGCGATCAGTGCCCAGAGGAGAAGTGCCTGGATCATGGCTGCCGCCTGGGTCACGAGCAAGACGCGCCGTTTGGGCCAGCGATCGGCATAGACCCCTCCGACGAGAGAGAAGAGCAGCACCGGCAGGGCTTGCAGCGCGCCCACCAGACCGAGCTGCCAGGCGCTGTGGGTCAGCTCCAGCACCAGCCAGACTTGCCCGATGCTTTGCATTCCGCTGCCCATCAACGAGATCATCTGGCCATACCAGTACAGACGAAAATTGCGCTGACGTAATGAGGTCAAGGCGCGCAGCAGGCCTGTGCCTGGAGGCGTGGGCAGGATGATCGCGGGCATTTCTCGCTCCGGGACGCTCTCAGGGACAGCCTGCCCCTGAGAGCGAGGAGGGCGCCTTTTCATGTCTGCTGTCCCTTCTCGTATTCATGAGGAGATGTTTTCCGATGAATCCCTTTGCTGGACTGACAAACGAGGCAGTGTTTGCCTTTCTCGTCTGTTCAACAGGTTCGATGGAGAGTATACAGAAGGCGCGACCAAAAAACCACCGTCCAAAAGAACGTTGTCGAGTGCTTGACAAGAATGATACAATTATAATGAGAAACCTGGGGTTTCTAAAGGGGTCTTACAAGCTATATTCTACTATTTATAAACTCGTTTTCCTCTCTTTCTTTTTCCAGAACAGGATAAAGATGAATGCCTCCTCTGAAACGTGGCAACTAGGAAGCCAGGCAGTCCAGGTATCGCACCTGGACAAAATCTACTGGCCGCAGGTGGAGTTCACCAAAGGCGATATGCTGCACTATTACCGGCAGATCGCGCACGTGGCGCTCCCCTATTTCAAAGATCGTCCGGTCACGCTGCGTATGTTCCCTCAAGGCGTCACTGGCGTCTCCTACTACCTGCGCGACTGTCCCGACTCTGCTCCCGACTGGCTCCGGAGGGTAGAGTACCGTCCCAAGACGGTCAAGCACAGCGTTGCTTTGCCCCTGATCGACAATGCAGCGGGCTTGATCTGGTTCGCCAATGAGGGGGCCATCGAATTCCATCTCTGGAATGCACAGGTCCCGGACCTCACGCAGCCGGATCAGGCCATTTTTGATCTGGATCCCGGCGAGACAGCGTCTTTCCAGGAGGTGCGGGAGGCTGCGCTGCGGCTTCATGACCAGCTCGAGCAAGCAGGAGTCAGGGGCTATCCGAAGACCAGCGGTGGAGGCGGTCTGCATATCTACGTGCCGTTAGTGGCGGGCTATAGCTTCGAGCGCGTCCGCACCTGGGTCAAAACGGTGGGGGAGCAGCTCGCCACTGCGTATCCGAAGCTGATTGCCCTGGCTCACGGTTCGACCCATCGCGGAGGTCACGTCACGATTGACCCTGGACAGAACAGTATCGGCCGCAACACGGCAGCCCCCTATACCTTGCGTGCCAGCACCTCTCACCCGACCGTCTCCACACCGCTCAGCTGGGAAGAACTGGATGGCGGCGACATTCACCCTGCCGACCTGACTCCGCAGGTCGTCCTTGAGCGCGTCCAGCGGCTAGGTGATCTCTTTGCACCAGTTCTCCATACTCATCAGCACATGCCATAGTTTTTCAGTTTATAGAAGGGCTGATAGTTTTAGATGCAAAAGATCTGCATTATTTCTTTCCAACAGTGGCAAGCCATCTACGCCAGGCGAGTGTTTGCTGCATCTGGACATGGAATCCCCCTTGGATGAAGAGCGTTCGCAGTTGAGCGGGACTATGAAAGCGCTTCAGGCGAAAAACTCGCACCAACCAGTCTGGGAAGGAGATATCCACAAGGATAAAGCATCCCCCAGGACGGAGCACGCGTGCTATCTCGCGTATGCCTGCTGCCTGGTCCTGCCAGTGGTGGAAAGAGGTGGTGCTCAGTGCAAGGTCAACCGAGGTGTCCTGGAGCGGCAATGCTTCTGCCATGCCTGTAGAGAATGTGGCGTTGGGAGTCAAGCGTTTTGCCATCTCTATCATGCCATTTGCCGGGTCTATGCCGATCAAGTGCGCCTCCGGCCAATAGGTAGTGGCTCGACGCAATAGTTTTCCTGTTCCACAGCCGACATCAAGGATGTTCACAGGCTGATGGACGATACCTGCTGCCAGGGCAAGCGTTGCTTGATGTGCCCGATCAAAAAAGGCTCGTTGCAGCCAGGAATGTTCATAGGTGCTTGCCCATTGATCGAAGCGCTCTATGTCTTTTTCGCGATGTTTTGTGGTCATACGTGTATCTCCTTTCTCAAATATCTACGTTTTGCGCCATCCTCCTGTTGCCGGTTTTGGCCGCGTCCAAAACCTGTCTGGGAGACAGGTATAATGCCACGAGACCTACCTGAGTAGTTGCCTTAAACCATGTGGTAAAATAAAACAACTCAGCAAAGGGATATCGTCTTGTTTGACCCCAAGGAGGATCAACACTTGGAACATATTCAACGGTGTGTTCTCAGTTTCAGCGGGGGCAAAGATTCCATTGGCCATCTGCCATATGGGTTAGCATTTCTGGATGATAGACGCAATGGAAGACTCAAATGATTGGGTTATCGACTCTAATGGCTTCTACGTTGCCACCCGCTCATTTCTCATACGGCGTGGCCATTGTTGTGCCAACCAGTGCCGCAATTGCCCCTATATTAACTGGCGCAACTCCCCGACATGGCAACCTCTGCCAGCAGAGGCGATACTTGTTGCTCAAGTGTCTCCAAAGGTAGTAGAGGGGGTCCGAAAAGCACTCGTGCATCATGAACAGCAGATACAGCATGAGAGTCAGACCGAACAAGCGCACCACCAGGCAATGATCGAGCACTACCATTTGCTCTTAGAGCGCTGGGAAAAATCAAGCGAATAAAATCTAACATCCACTCATACGCTCACCGAGTTCTTTTGCTAGCTTGCTTTGCATAGGTGGTCAAGTTGGAGAAGGTCTGCTTACGAATGACAGTGTTCCCTGCTTGTTCAGTGTGGGAGCGAACTCACCAGGATACCAAGAAGGGTCACCAGGAGCAACAGTAAGAAGGTGATGATGGACAGGATGAGGCCTATGATAGCAAGGGCCTTGCGTGAGATGGATGAGAGGCTCAGGGCTGAGAAGACCATCCCAGCAGTGGAGAGGATAAAGCCAAAAGCCAGGGAAAAAAGGATAAGCGGGATCACCCTGGAGAAGACGCCAAGGCTGATGAGAAGACCGACAATACCCAGGACGAGCCCGGCAGGAGCAAGACGGCTGGGCCGGAGTGGCCGGGTCATGGCTCTTGGGTAGGGAGTGGGGGCCTGTGGTGGAAAGTATGGTGGCTGTTGCATGGGAGGAGGCATACCTGGTTGTTGCCAGGGCACACTCTCGTAGAACGCTGGATAGCCTGGTGATGGACTACTCTGCTGTTGAGGTGGTGAATTGTAGAAGGTTGGTGGCTGGTCGTTCATGGTTTTTGCCCCTTTCCATAGCATAAGCTTTTATGCTAGCAACTCCTGTTGATTACTCCGAAAACGCTAAACATAAGAAAGTTGAGACCGCTTCCCCTGGTGACAAGCAACTTTTTCGATCACTCTTGAGTGGCAAGAAAGAACATGCCTATTCTGTCTATAAAGACGACGATCCATGAAGAAATTCGCCTATGGATATGCGACGCACTTCCAATCTTCCAATACAGGGTGTGTTGAAGAAAGGTGAGTTACTGTGTATACTGATTTTTGTTATGCAGTTTGTTGCGCGAAGGAGAACAATCCATGAACGCCATGCAAATGCTCATAGGTTTCCTGTCAAACTTGCGCATTCTGGTTCGGTAACATTTTTTATATATTTGACAAATATTAAATGATTGCGCTATAATATAATTAAGAAAAAGAGCAAACCTATGTCTCTTTCTTCCGACAGGAACAGCTTCGGTATTTCCCTGCTTCTGTATTACCCCAGTAATGCCACCCAATTTCCTGGACGAACATAGCATGAGACGGAGTAAATTCTGATGAGTACTCAAGTATACAGCACGGAACAGCCAGCATATGCTCCTGGGTTCCACATGGCCGAAAATTATGCGTTCAAGTCCGAGCGCGGACTGAGCAAGAAGGTCGTTGAGCAGATCTCCGAAATGAAGGGCGAGCCCGAGTGGATGCGCACATTCCGCCTCAAGAGCCTGGCACTCTTCGAGAAACGCCCCATGCCCACGTGGGGTGCCGACCTCTCGGGGATTGACTTCGACAATATCTACTACTACATCAAGCCGGTTGCACAACAGGGCAAGACCTGGGATGACATCCCATCAGACATAAAGGACACTTTTGATCGACTGGGTATTCCGCAGGCGGAGCAGAAGTACCTGGCAGGCGTGACGGCACAGTACGAGAGTGAAGCGGTGTACCACAAGGTGCGCGAAGATCTTGAAAAGCTGGGCGTGATCTTCACCGACATGGATACGGCTCTGCGCCTGTATCCCGACCTCATCAAAGAGCACTTCGGCAGCGTTATTCCGCCGTCCGATAATAAATTCGCATCGCTCAACAGTGCGGTGTGGAGTGGTGGCAGCTTTGTCTATGTGCCAGAGGGCGTGCGGGTTGAAATTCCTTTGCAGGCCTACTTCCGCATTAACGCACAGAACATGGGTCAGTTCGAGCGCACCTTGATTATCGCCGCTCCTGGTTCCTATGTCCACTATGTGGAGGGTTGTACCGCCCCGACTTATGCCAGCGACAGCCTGCACAGCGCTGTCGTAGAGATCAAGGCGATGGAAGGTGCCCGCGTCCGCTACACGACCATCCAGAACTGGTCGAAGAACGTCTACAACCTCGTCACGAAGCGTGCAGCGGCCTACCGGGACGCCACAATGGAATGGGTCGATGGGAACCTCGGCTCGAAGGTGACGATGAAGTATCCAGCGGTGCTGCTGATGGAGCCAGGCGCTCGTGGGGATATCCTCTCAGTGGCCTTCGCCAGCGATGGGATGCAGCTGGATGCTGGAGCCAAGGTCACGCACCTTGCTCCGCACACCACTTCCCAGATTCTCTCGAAGTCGGTCTCGAAGGGGACTGGTCGAGCCTCGTATCGCGGCCTGGTCCGCATCAACCGGGGTGCGCACCACACCAAGTCCAGTGTTCGCTGTGATGCGCTCTTGCTCGATGAGTATGCTCGCACCGATACCTATCCAACCATTCGCGTCGAAGAGAACCAGACGGAGGTCGGCCACGAGGCGACCGTCTCGAAGGTCGGCGACGACCAGCTCTTCTACCTGATGAGCCGCGGCCTGGATGAGACCGAGGCCTACTCGCTGATCGTCAACGGCTTTATTGAGCCGATCACCAAGGAACTCCCAATGGAGTACGCGGTTGAACTGAACCGCCTGATCCAGTTGGAGATGTCCGGCAGTGTGGGCTAAACGGAACAGTACACCCCTGGGGTGAAGATCAGGCACTGGCAAGCCACAGCGAGAAAGAGAGTGCCACCTGATGGGGAGTGAAAACAAAAACAGAAGACGAGCGATTGAGCTCGTCTTCTGTTTCTTTCTGGATGGTTACCCTACTGGGCGTCGGAATTTAGTACCGATCGCTCCGATAGCCATTGTTTGAACTCCGGTCTCTTCCCTGGTAGCCTCTACTACCGGTCGATTGACGCTCACGTGCCTGGTTGACCGTGATAGTCCGGTCTCCAAGAACAGTGCCGTTCATGCTTGTTCGTCACTCATCTCGACAAAGCCAAAGCCTTTGCTTCGCCCTGTGTCACGATCAGTGATGACCGAGGCCTCGGTCACTTGTCCGACCTGTTCGAAAAGATCGATCAGATCGTGTTCGGTTGTTTGATAGGGAAGTCCCCCTACATACAATCTCATGTTAGTATACTCCTGTGACGACATTTCTGAATGCATTGACGCTCGAAGAAACCGTTTCTCACAGAAGCGATACAATTATTTTTCAATGTCATACACGTATTATAACACACCAGGGAAACAGTTTATTCCCCAGTTTTCCAGGTGGCTCAATTAGCGTTTACTCGCAACTGGTCCCACTTCCGGACCGATTCGTGGCTCTTCCGGACCGATCTGTGGCTGTTGAATCTGCTCGATAGGTCCGAGCAAGAACAGAAAGCAGACGATGCCGAGCACGAGAATGGCACCGGCCACTAAGAAATTCGCGGCAAATGAGCCAGTACTGTCAAAGATGAAGCCAGCCGCAATTGGTGCGATAATCCCCGCCAGGTTGTTGAAAAAGTTCATAATGCTGCCGACAGTCCCTACGGTTCCTTTCGGGGCGATCAACCCCGGAATGCTCCAGCCAATGGGGGCTGCGAACGCGAGGCCACCAAGCGCAATGGAGATCCAGAGGATCGCAATATTTGCATTGGTAGTAAAGGCTGCCCCGATCACGGCAATTCCCAATATCAGGCCAGCGGTAAAGAGCGTTTTGCGCACCCTGGTTGCATCGTATCCTCTCCTTATTAAGGCATCGACTAACCAGCCGCCAATCACGATATCTGTTATTGTGGCCACTACCCAGGGAATAATCGTATAGAAACCGCTCTTCAAGACGGTCATATGCAACGCCGTTTGTAGGTACCCTGGTATCCACGACAAGAACAGGTAGAACGAGTAGCCATAGGCCATAAACCCAAGTGTCAAGCCCCAGACTTTTGGTTGCCGCAACAGGAAGCCTAAGTTTGCCAGCAGATTGCCCGAATTCTGGCCCTCCTGTTGGGATCCACCCTCAACAATATAGGTGCGTTCCTCCGGTGCTAGTCGCTTCGACTTACTTGGATCGCGATACCCGATCCAGAAGAGGGCGCAATACAGCAAACTGAGTGTCCCTGTCATATAAAAGCCAGCACGCCATCCCCAGAACGTGACAGCTACTGCGACAAGTGGGATGCCAATGACGTTTGAGAACTTGGCGGCTGCATCAAAGGCAGACGTTGCCAGGCCGCGCTCTTTGATGGGGAACCAGTAGCCCGTCGCCTTGGCGGCACCTGGGAAGATCGGTGCTTCCGCGGCGCCAAGCAGGATTCTCGACAGAATCACGAGACCCAGTCCACTGACAATGGCCGTCATATAGGTCGCCAGACCCCAGATAAATGTCCCGATACGCACCGGCCACGTGACGCCAAATCGATCCAGCAGCGCGCCAACTGGAACCTGAAGCAGGACATAAGACCACAGATAGGCGGAGAGGATGATGCCCATTTCTGTCTGCGTCAGATGAAACTCTTGTTCAAACGGTTTTGTGGCGACGGAGATATTGACACGATCCAGATAGTTAATTACAATGCCGATTCCTAAAAGACCAGCAATTCCCCAGCGTACATTTCCAATTCGTCGTAGCATCGTAAACCTCCTCGGTTTCTTGCCTCATCTTTACTCGCTCATCTAGTGCATAACCACCTCACCTCTTTGGGAAAGAGGGAAAGACAAGGGGATTACCTGCCCCCCGGGCAGGGCTCTCAAGTAGAGGTTTTTTGGTACGCCCCCTTCGGGGGCGAGTGGAGGAAGGAAATCAGGGGGCCCCCTTCTGTACGGTTGCCAGGTCGAAGGACTACTGCGCGACCAGGGCCGCCAGGCGGTCGAGGGCAGCGCTCTCCATCGCAGGCTGGCCTGCATCCTGTGCGTACGCGAGCAGTGAGGTATAGGCCGTCCGAGCCTTCTCCCACTCAGCGTTCAGTTCATATGCTCGCCCCAGGTGGGTGTAGAGATGCTCGATCTCCGGCGCAGGGAGCATGGCTTCCAGGTCAAGCCCCTGCAAGCGCTCGGCCAGCAGATGCCGTGCTTGCTCGTAGAAGGCGATGGCGCTGCTCACGGCTACTACCCGCATGGCCTCTTCGCCTGCCGCGAGGCTCCAGCGGAAGGCCGGTTCCGCAAGCCCCGCAGCCAGTGCATGATAGGCCAGTTCCGCCGCAGGTGCTGCCGCCGCTTGCAACGCTTCCAACGCACGGCGGTGAAAGATGGACCGCCGCGCCTCACCAGCCTCAGCATAGACCACCGCACGGATCTTCGCGTGCGCGAACACGTAGCGCCCATCAGTCATTGGCCCTCCCTCGCGCTCCGACTCCTGTAGCAGGTGGCTATGCAGCACCTCGTCCAGGGCAGAGAGTCCGTCATGTTCTGCGAGATCGGCCACCTGGCACAGCAGTTCAAAGGTGATTCCCTGGCCGAGGACGGCTCCTGCCGCCAGCAGCGCAAAGGCGTTCGGCGGAAGTCGATCGAGCCTGGCGCAGATGACTTCGCGCACACTGGGCGGGAAGAACCCACGCACCACCATCTCATGCTCCATGGCCGCCGTAAAGTCAATAGTCCATCCTCCATCTTCGTTCGGGCGGGAGGTGAGCGCGCCACGCTCGAGCAAGACCTTGAGGGTTTCCATCAGATAGAAGGGTTGTCCCTCTGTTTCAGTAAACAGCCACTGCCCAAAGCGTTCCAGGTCCGCTGACCGCCCACCGTCTTTTCCCCCGAATGCCTGGAGCAGGCGCATCTCTCTCCCCCATGCGCAGCGTCAGGAGCAGAATCGCAGGAGTCTGGCTCTCCGCGAAGCGTCGCGCGAGGTAATGCAACACGTCGAGTGAGGCGGCATCGGCCCACTGCACATCATCGATGAACAAGACCAGCGGCGTCCGTGCCGCCAGGGCCTGCCCCAGGCGTACCACCGCTTCGAACAACCGATTGCGTGCCACCGACTTATCCCCTGCAGGGTCTGGCAGGTCGGGATAGCGATCGCACAGTTCGGGGAGCAGGCGTGCGAGCTCCGCCAGCCACAGGTCTGAAAGCAAGTCGTCCGGGGCATTCTCCCGCTCGATGCGCGGGCGCAAGGCCTCGATCATGGGCCGGTAGGGGAGCTGACCACCGGTTTCAAAGGCCTGTCCCCGCAGCACGTCTGCCCCCTCCACCTCCGCCCAGGCAAGAAATTCGCTCGCCAGCCGCGTCTTGCCAATGCCGACCTCCCCTTCCAGGAGCACAACCTGCGTCTGACCACGTTGGGCGGTATGGTAGGCCTTGATCAAGGTGCTCAACTCTGTTGTCCGCCCCAGAAGCGGGCCGTCGAGGAATATCGCAGGGGAAAGCGCTACCGGGGGTGTAGATGCCTCCTTGCGTCGAGGAGGAGCAACGGCGCGCATACGGCTGGCCAGCGCCACAGTTTCTGGGGTCGGCCCGGTCTGCATGCCTGTTAAAAGCCTCGCCCGGCAAGTGTCATAGGCGTGCAACGCAGCCGCCCGGTCACCAGCCGCGAAGTGCAAGCGCATCAGACGCCGGTAAGCGTTCTCGTGCAGCGGGGAGAGGACGAGCCAGCGGTTGACCGTCTCAATGGCAGCCTCAAGCTCTCCTGCTTCGAATTGCATCTGGGAGAGCCGGTCGAAGACCTCATTCGTGCGCAGGTGCCAGTACTCACGTTGGAACCGAACCCAGTCGTCGAAGGCCGGGGCATCGCGGAGCGAGAAACCCTCCAGGAACTCGCCACGAGGGAGGCCGGTCGCGCGTTGGAGCTGGGCAAGCAGTCTGCGACGCGCGACTTCCGGCATGGTCAGAGTTGTACCAGTCGATGCACGCGCTGACGTGCAAGCTTCCAGGAGGATATGGAGGTCGAGTTCGATAGCGGAAGTGAGATCCAGGCCGAGGGTGTCGCGTTTGATGAAGAGGTGAGGTACAGGAAAAACACCGGCGCCCTCACCCAGCATGTTACGCAGATGGAGCAGGGTAATGCGCAGGGCTGCCCGGCCATGCCCCGCGTCCCCTTCTGGCCAGAACTGCTCGGAGAGTTTCTTGCGCGAATGGACGCGGCCTTCCACAGCCAGATAGATAAGGAGCGCGAGTTCCTTGCGTGTGGAGAACAGCAGAACCTGGTCGGCATGGCGCACTTCTGGCGGGCCCAGCAAGGTGAAGCATAAGTCGCCCATTTAACGTTCCTTGTAACGGTCTGCTGCTATCATGTGAGAAGAGAAGATGTAGATATTGAGAACTGACTTCACATAAAGGAACAAAAGTATGTTAGAGAGTTTCAAGTTAACAACGACATCTAACCAATCCATTATTGCACAAAACACGACGTGAATGAAAGGAGCGCTCCCATGTCCAGGAAAAACAATGCCCTGCCTGAAGAGCAGCAAGCCAAACTCATCGAGCTGTTGAACCGCCGGTTAGCCGACACCATCGATCTGCAGTTGCAAAGCAGGCAGGCTTACTGGAACGTCAAAGGGCCTCATTTCATGGCCCTGCGCGAGCTGTTCGACAAGGTCACCGAGGGAGTAGAGGAGTACGCAAACCTGATAGCCGAGCGCATCGTGCAGTTGGGTGGCAAGGCCGAGGGAACGGTGCAAGCGGTCGCCGGGCGGTCTTCGCTCGACAGGTATTGGCTTTCGACTGTCGAGGGTAGCGGTCACATCGATGCGCTTTCGACGACGCTCACCGATTTCGGCAGACATGCTCGCTACGCCAGCTCGCAGGCGAGCGAACTGAAGGACGTCGATACCGCCGCTATCTTCACAGAGATCGCTCGAGGCATCGACAAATGGCTCTGGTTCGTTGAGACGAGCCAGCAATCAGGCAGTTGAACAGCGAAGTTCATTTAACGCTTTTTATAACGCTCTGCAGGTACACTTAAAAGCAGAGAATTGCCTTTTCCAGTTTTTAAAGCCGTAAGGAGGTTTATCATGGATCTACTAGTATTGTCTGTGCTTGGTGTTATTGTGCTGCTTCTCGTGTTCTTCGCGCTCTCCGCTATTCGTGTGGTGCAGCAGTATGAGCGCGGCGTGATCTTCGTCCTGGGACGTTTGATTGGGGCGAAAGGTCCGGGTCTCTTCCTGGTGCCCCCCTTCATCTCACGCATGAGCAAAGTTGACTTACGTATCGTCACGCTCACCGTGCCCCCGCAAGAGGTGATCACCCGCGATAACGTGACCATCAAGGTGACGGCGGTAGTCTACTTTAAGGTCGTCGATCCGATTGCGGCGGTGGTCAATGTAGTGAACTTCAACCAGGCGACCACGCAGATTGGGCAAACGACCTTGCGCAACATCCTGGGCCAGTCGGAACTGGATGAACTGCTGGCCGAGCGCAAGAAGATCAACCGCGATCTGCAAGTGATCATCGACGAGCAGACAGAGAACTGGGGCGTGAAAGTGACGGCGGTGGAGATCAAGGATGTGGAGTTGCCTCTGTCGATGCAGCGGGCCATGGCCAAACAGGCGGAGGCGGAACGGGAGAAGCGGGCCAAAGTGATTCATGCCCAGGGAGAATTGTTGGCCTCGACCCAGTTGGCGCAGGCGGCCGAAGTGATCGGCTCGCAGCCGGCTGCTCTGCAACTGCGCTACTTGCAAACGCTGACCGAGATCGCCGTGGAGAAGAATTCGACCATCATTTTCCCGCTGCCCATTGACCTGATCGAGCCGATGATCCACATGATGCGACACCAGGCGACCAGCGTGTCTGTCCCTGAGCCACTCAACGGTACTCTTAAGGACGAGCCATCCCTGACCAGCTAAACGGAGGTTGGAGGAACAGGGTTGAGAAGCAAGGGAAGTGATATGACCTCTAGTGAGCAAATTTGTGCATCTGTAAAAATAAGACCAATCCGTTCAAGATAAATTGGATAGCGAGAGCTGCCAGCAGAATGCCGAGAATGCGTGAGAGCACAAGAATACCCGTGCGACCGAAGAGACGAATAATGTGCATACTGCTGCGCATCACCAGCCAGGCTGCCAGCAGTGTGCTCATGATGGCCGCGGCAACAGCGAGCAGGTCCAGGGGATGAGGGGTAGCCAGATCGACATAAAGAATGGTGGTGGCGATGGTGCCAGGGCCGGCAATCATCGGAATGGCCAGGGGAAAGACGCTAACGTCCTCGCGTGTCATGGCTTCTTCAGACTCTGTTTTGGTCTCGCGAGTACCGGATTGACGACCGAAGAGCATGTCGACAGCGACGAGAAAGAGCAAAACGCCACCTGCTATGTCGAATGCGTACAGGTTAATGCCGAGCCGGTCGAGCAAGAAACGTCCAACCAGGGCGAAAAACGCGATGATACCGGCGCTAATGAGTGTTGCTCGCGTGATAATGAGGTTGCGCTGTGCTTCACTGAGATGAGCGGTCAGTGCGACGACGACGGGCGCAAGTCCGACTGGATCAATGACGGTGAAAAAGGTGACAAATGCGCTAATGGTGAATGTGAGTATTGCTGCTGTCATGGTAGCGTACTAAACCTTTGGATTCTTGATAAGGCATTATACCACAACAGCGATTCTGGCCATCAGGTCATTTTCGGCTTGGGCTGGTTAATGCCGGGAGAACGCATTCTTTGAGAGGCCTCCATACGCCTCGGCCTGGTGTGGAAGGATCCCGGTACAATCTTCATCCGGTGAAGCTGCTGCGGTCGTCCCTTAGTTGCGTGCTGCCAGTGATTGAGGGCGTTGTCGTGGAAGACTGCACGTCGGAGCAAGACTCGCTCGTGAGTACCGGGGTCGCCAGCGTCGCGAGCGAGCGTGGCTGCGGCCTCAAAGGTGGCCAGCTGCGGGTAGACGAACTCCTCCATGTAGCGCTGGCGGTCACAAGGCCAGAAAACATCGGACGCATACATCAGCATGTCGTGCGGGAGCATATTGAGTGCCTTCCGAAAGGAATCCACCTGCCAATCCGGAGGACAGCCGAACGACAGGTCCACCTTGAGTTGCCAGTGGTCTTTGCGATCTGACTGCGGGTGGAAGGTTTCCATCGCAAGTGTTGCTATGCATTCGTCCACCCAGGGCCAGCCAAGATGTGCCAGATGGCCGTGAAAGCCCGGTATCAGGTGCACACCTTCGTAGGAAGCAGGCCGGCAATAGTCGCTCGACCGTTCATCCAGGAAGATTCCGGAGTGGAAGGCCACGTACATGCCCAGGGTGGCCAGCTCGTTCAAAAAAGGCTGGATGTGTTGATCGTTCACCCGCCATCGATCTGGCACTAACTTGACGCCCCGTATTCCGAGCTCTCCATAGCAGCGGCGGGCCTCATCGATCATGAGTTGCACTGCGCGCTCTTTATCCCCGTTCGCAAGGCAAGGGTTGGGGTTCAATACAGCGAATGCAAGCAAGCGCTCGGGAGCATCGGCGCAAAAATGTGAGATGTAGTCGTTGTGTCTCCGAATGTCGTCGTAGTGCTCAGCCTTAAGTTGAAGGCCGTGGACGTCGAGCAACGGCGCAAACATAAAGGCCATCTCGACGCCGCACTGATCCATGCAGCGAACAGCCTCACCGGGTGTTCCGTCGGCGTCCGGGCCGGAGGTATGAGTATGGGCATCGATGATGGGTAGGTCGTAGAGCGTTGAGGCTGTCGTCATCTCTCTTCTCCTTATTATGTGTCTTGTCTGCCCGCCTTTCATGATATTCTATGCCTGGAGGATAAGTCAAGCGAGCTGCGCTTCGCGCAACAGATCTTCTCAACGTCGTCGAATGTGTTCCCACCCCACCCAGAAGGAGAGAAAGAGCGTGGCGCGGCGGGCACCCGCCGCGCCACGCTCTTTCTCTCCTTCTTTTGCCGTCGCAGGCGGCTCGTCTTAGCTGAGTAATGTGACTGTTGGGAAGCCCTAGCTGCGTCAAACGTTAGAGTCAGCTTGTTACGGCTTCGTATCAGCGTGTATACTGGTGTGAGTCAGGCGAAGTACGCTGACTGCGGGAGGGCCATATGGATATCTTGATGCTCAATGAAACGGAGGTCCAGAGGCTGTTGGACCCGGACGCGCTCCTGGAAGCGCTCGCCGGGGGATTCAGGGCGCTCAGTGAAGGCCTGGTTGATGTCCCGAAACGCATTGGGGTCACCGTCCCCAACACCGGGTTTCTGCTCGCCATGCCGGCCTATCAGCAGGACCGAGAAATCGGCGTCAAGCTGGTCTCCGTCTTTCACGACAACGAGCGGTTCGGTGTCCCTTCGCACCAGGCCCTCATCTGCTTGTTCGATCCCGAGACGGGTACTTCCCTCTCGTTTATGGACGGGAACTACATCACTGCGATGCGGACGGCTGGGGCGGCCGCTCTCTCGACCCGGCTGCTGGCTCGCACAGATACCCGTGTGCTGGCTATTGTCGGCGCCGGGGTGCAGGGCCGTGCGCATCTGACGATGCTCTCCCGCGTGCGCCAGTTCTCGGAGATCCGCATTGCCTCGCGCCACCTGGCCCATGCAGAGCATCTGGCGACCACCGATGCCAGGGCACGCGCGGTTGAGAGCGCTGAGGAGGCTGTGCGCGGAGCCGATGTCGTGTGCCTGTGCACCAATGCAGGTGAGCCGGTGATCAGCATCGACTGGCTCGCGCCCGGGATGCATATCACCTCTGTTGGCTACAGGCCTCCGGGTGGAGAACTGGATCCCAGGGTGGTCGAGCATGGCCGCCTCTTCGTGGAGACACGGCAGGCATTCGAGCCCCCGCCGGCTGGCTGCGGTGAACTGGCTGGTTTCGATCCGAGTGTTGGCACAGAGCTAGGCGAGGTCTTGCTAGGCCGGAGCCCTGGACGGCAGTCCAAAGATGAGCTCACCGTCTACAAGGCCATGGGGCACGCCTGCGAGGACCTTGCCGCAGCAAGCCTGGTCTATCACCGTGCGAAGCAGGATGGCGCTGGCCGCATCGTGGAGTTGTAAGAGCGGACCGGGTTACCTTTTCGTCTTGGCCGCTTTCAGCATGCTGTGCCAGTCTGGAATGGTTGAGCGGTCGGGGAGGCTATAGTTTGTGCGCACCAACGTCAAGTAAGCATCCTCTTCCTGCTGCCACCGTTCGTCAGTCCAGCCAAGCTCCGCTTGACAGAGCGTTCGGATGGTGGGTAGATGCGCTTTGCCTCCGTGAGGGAGGAGGAGGCCGAGCCGGACACGACGCAGTAACAGATCGTGGAGGTGGACAACGCCTTCAGCATGCGCTGCCCAGCGCACTTCTGCCCAGAGAGAGTGTGTTCCGGGAATGGTTTCGAGTTCAGCGGGATGAGCCATGGTGAGCAGGTGCTGCGTGTCAGCGCCATAGCGACCCAGGAGTCGACGGCGTGTCGTTTCTCCTAGCTGCTCCAGGGCCGGCTCGTTGCTATCTATAGCAGTGAACGGAGGCGGGGAAAATGACACCTTTGGTAGACGGCTTCCTGCTGCTTTCAAGGCATCCGTGACCATCAGGCGGAAGGTCGTCAACTTGCCCCCTGTCACAGTCAGGAGCCCTTTCTCTTCCCAGACCACGTGATCGCGGCCTTCTTTGGATGGATTCGCCTGGCCTGTGCCGATCACAGGCCGTACTCCACTGAATGTGGCGGTCACATCATCCAGAGTGAGCTGTAAGCTCGGAAATTGGCCTTCAAGGGCGGCCATTAAGTAGGCAACTTCCTCAGGTTGTATCGCTGGCTCCTCATCCAGGGATTGGGCATAATCGCTATCAGTTGTCCCAACCAGCGTGCTACCCTCCCACGGCAGCAAGGACACGGGACGGCGATCAAGAGGATGCGCCCAGCCGAGGGCCTGGGGGATTGGTAATCGCCAGGCGGGAAAGATGAGATGACTACCGCGGAGAGGTCGAAGATGCGGCTGGGCAGCTACCTGGCCTCGGAGTCGATCGGCCCAGGCTCCGGTGGCGTTGATCACGACCTTTGCATAGACCTCGGCAGTGCGGTCCTTTTCCCGGTCGCGTAGCCGTACGCCGACCACCTGGTCCTGCTGCCACAAAAGCGCTTCAGCCTGTATATAGTTCAGAGCCATCCCACCCGCATCCATTGCTTCACGAAGCACTCGCAGGACGAGGCGAGCATCATCGGTCTGAGCTTCGCCAATACGGAAGCCGCCTGTGAGTCCCGCCCTGGCGATGTGCGGGGCGAGAAGCTGAAACTCCTCGGGGTGGTAATGTTGATGATCCCAGCGCGAGGCAAACAGATCAGAGAGTGAGAGGACCAGGCGATACGACCATGGACCGGGGGACTTGCCCTTGTAGGTGGGAAACAAAAATCCAACCGGGGTAATCAGACCTGCATGCTCTTTGAGTAAGCGCTCCCGCTGCCGAACCGCATCTCGTGCGAGCTGGAACTGCCCATCTTTGAGGTAGCGCAGCCCGCCATGGATCAGTTTCGACGAGCGGCTGGAGGCTCCCGAGGCAAAGTCATGTTGCTCTACCAGCAGGCTATGAAATCCTAAGCGGCTGGCTTCGCGCAAGATACCAGCACCAGTAATACCGCCACCCACGATCAGGATATCCCATGCCTGACCTAGCTGGGACCAGTTCATCTCGCGCCAGTTTGTTGTCCACATGAACCCCTCCTTTCACCTCTACGGTTCGTTCGTGTTCATTCCATAAAGCTGCATAGCAAGGGCCAACAATTTGTGGCCTGAGAGGAGTCATACCATCGGCTACAGTACCAGCTTGCCTGGATTCATCATGCTTGTTGGATCAAACTGCGCGTAGAGGTGGCGCATGGCAGTCAGGCCAGGCTCTCCTTTTTCCACGATGAGATATGGCTGGTGATCAGTCCCAATGCCATGCTGGTGGCTGATGGTGCCATGTTCTGCTACAATGCTGCGGCAGGCTGCTCCTTTCAGGATTTGCCACCGGCGCAACGTCTCTTGTGGATCAGGTGCAATGCGGTAGAGGTAGGTCGTGTAAATAGCCGATCCATGGGGGTATAGATGCGAGAGGTGGGAGAAAGCATGAACCTCCTCCCCAACCTCCACGAGGCCAGAGCCCAGCGATGCTTCGATGGCCCTGGTTAGCGCAGGAACACGATCCCAGGTGGTAGCTGTTTCTACCGTATCAACGGCGTAGCCCATGTTCCAAAGCGTATTGCGGAGATAGGGTGTCTGGAAACGCTTCTTATGCCATTGCTCCCCCAACATGCGTCCCGCGGAAATGCCTTTCAGCTTCCGGGCAATACTCAGGACCTCTTCGCGGGTATGCTTCACGGTAGCCTTCCGACCTGCAATACCCATTATTAACATACACTTGCTGTTGCCGATACCTCGCGCAGCCAGCAGGCGCTCCAGCGCACTTAGCAATCGCTTATGACCGGCCAGCGCCAGTTGTGTTTTCGTCTCGATGGGCGTGTTTAGACGAAGCATCACGAGAGGGAGTCTGGCCTGGACCATTTCACGCACCGCGGCAATGCCCAGTTCCCACCCTGGAAAAAAGACGACCTGGTAGTGTTCTTGCTCTGGCAGGGGTCGCACGCGGACTGTTGCTTCGGTCAGAATACCCAACCGTCCTTCCGAGCCCAGTACGATCTCCCGCAGATCCAGGCCAGCAGCTGAGGCCGGGTAAGGTCGCAGGGTGAGAGTGCAGGTAGGCGTCTCAACTCGCCCACCGGCAAAGAGCTGTTCAATGCGCCCATATCCAAGCGATTGCTGTCCACTGGAACGCGTGGCAATCCAGCCGCCAAGGGTAGAGTATTCAAACGACTGTGGAAAGTGTCCAAGTGTGTACCCTTGGGCTCGCAACTGAGCTTCCAGGACAATACCTGTAATGCCAGCTCCAAAGGTGGCCAGGTGATTGGTTTCGTTCAGCGTATAGAGGCGGCTCAGACGCTTGAGGTCAACAGTGAGTACAGGTTTGTCACTTGCCAAAGGATTGATGTGACCGACAACGCTGGTACCTCCACCATAGGGGATGAGGTGCGCACCAACTTTGCCCGCGTAGCTGATGAGGTCACGCACCTCGCTCTCACTTTCAGGATAGGCGACCCCGTCAGGGAAGCTGTCGATACAGCCACTACGAAGAGCAATCCAATCCGGCAAGCTTTGCCCCCGCGCATGGCCTATCCGTTCCAGGGGATCGTGCGAAATGAGTGGGTGAGGAGGTAGCCTGGAAGGAGGAACGTGCGCTACAACCTCTTCCAGGGTTGCATCACGAGACGGCGTGCCAACGCCAACAATATGTTGGAGAAAGGTAGTAGCCGTGGCTGAGAGGGGAGCGTTGATGGTTTCCTCGCCCCATCCATTCCATCGTTTCATAACATTTCTCCAGACGGGTGAAGCGCATCCATGATGCTGTTTGTCTTTTACCCCTCGTTATGGTACACCGTTCATTCTTGCTTCAAAGGTCGAGATTTTGTACTAGCAAAAGAACTGACCAGCTTTATGCCAATATATACCGAGATTCTGTTGCTTGTCAAACTGGCTCGAGCAGCAGGTTAGTGAGTAAGAAACTGGTCAGGTGATTGACGGCAAAGGTCATTTCGATGCCATCGACGCTCACCTGCCGCTCAGGAAAGATGCTGCCTACGTTGTTCACCAGGACGTGGAGTCGGGAATAGCGCTGCTGAAACTCGTGGGCCAGGCGCCTGATTGCTTGCTGGGAGGAGAGGTCCGCGAGCAGCAGATCGACCGATTCGTTGCCGCTGTGCTGTTTGATCTCGCGCTGGGCCTCCTCTCCCCTCGTGCGATCCCGGCAGACCATCACCACTGTTGTCCCCATGCTGGCCAGTCCCATGGCGGTGGCCTTGCCTATGCCGGAGTTGGCCCCGGTCACCATGCAGATCTTCCCCTGCATATTAGTATTCAGTGTTGGCACGGATACGATCCTTTCCTCTTCATTGCGCGCTGGAACGAAAGGTAATCGGGAGGTGCTTGACTCCAAAGACCAGGTCACTGCCTGTCGCTTCCAGAGATACGCCAGGTACTCGCTTAATATCATGGAAGCGCTGAAGGAGTATGGTGAGTGCAATTCTGGCTTCCAGCCGTGCCAGGGGCGCCCCAAGGCAAAAGTGAATGCCGTGTCCAAAGGCAATATGCCGGTTTGGCGTTCGCCTGATATCGAAGTGGTCTGGATTGGGAAACTGTGCCTCGTCACGGTTGGCGGAACCGATCCGGGCCAGCACCATTTGACCCGGTTGGATCTCATGGTCCCTGATGGTGACATTCGCAGCAGCTCTGCGATACATGTATTGGACCGGCGAGCGATAGCGTAATACCTCTTCGATGGCCCCTGGTACCAACTCAGGTTCAGATCGCAGTTGCTCCATGACTTGCGGGTACTCATCGAAGCAGAGAAGCGCATTCCCTATCAGGTTAGTCGTCGTTTCATTGCCTGCGATCAGCAGTAAGACGCAAAAGCCCAGGAGTTCTCGTTGATTGAGGTGCTGCCCATCGATCTGGGCGGCCAGCAGGGCACTGATGAGATCGTCCTTTGACTCCCGGCTGCGCTGCGCAATCATGTTGAGGAAATACGCGCTCATTTCTGCTTGCGGGTTGCCTTCTTCAGGATAAGCCGCGCCAACCGCGGCATCAGACCAGACTTTGAAACGTGGGC
>WNGM01002431.1_pt1 | contig 24858 bp, 24 predicted proteins | sample 5400571 | NCBI WGS metagenome assembly WNGM01 (sample SAMN13153378, study PRJNA577476) | soil metagenome | isolation source: 100 cm soil or saprolite under Garry oak tree replicate 2 | place: USA:California | collected 2016-06-15 | reverse complement strand
ATCGCGGCTCCAACTTCACAGCCGCGTTCGACATTGTTCTCGCCGATGCCGGGGTCCGGACCGTACTGTGCAACGTCCGGACGCCCCGGATGAACGCGATCGCCGAACGCTGGATCGGGGGATGCCGACGTGAGCTCCTGGACCGCACTCTCGTCTGGAACCAGGCCCACCTGCGACGGATCCTCCGCCAGTACGAGACCCACCACAATCAGCACCGGCCGCACCGCTCCCTGCACGGCGCCGCACCGCTGAAACCACTTCCCAAACCGGTCAATCTCGACCAGTACCGCATCCTGAGACAGGCTCATGTCGGTGGCCTGATCAACGAATACCGCCTGGTCGCATGACGTGGACGAGGTTTCCGGCACGCACAGGTCCGTGTGCGGCCCGATTCGTCGCTTGACAACGCACTGAACCGCCTTAGAGTCGCCGGATTCGCCCCGGGCTGTTCAACCCCGGAATCTGACACGCTGGCCGGGCACGGACGGTGACCCTAAGCTCGTCGAATGGCCCGGTACTTCGACATCCATCCGGCCAATCCGCAACAGCGCGCGATTGTCCAGATCGCCGATATCGTCCGCGCGGGCGGTGTTATCGCCTACCCGACGGACTCGTGCTATGCGCTCGGCTGTCAGCTTGGCAACGTGGACGGCATCACGAGGATCAGGTCGATCCGCCACCTTGATGACCGGCACCACCTCACGCTGGTGTGCCGGGACTTCGCCCAGCTGGGCCAGTTCGTGTGTCAAGGGCCATTAGGAATTCCGGTTGGGTGGCCTTGTCTTCTCCGGGCTGGCGGCCACCAGTTTTCCAGGCTGGTGGCCGCGTGTTCTCCCGGCGGGCGGGGTTAGGTGGCCAGCGGGATCACCCCCTTGCCGGCGAGTGCTTCGGCGAGCCGGTGCGAGCCGCCTTTGGTGATGACCAGGTGGGCGTGGTGGAGCAGCCGGTCGACGGTGGCGGTGGCGAGGGTCTTGGGCATGATCGAATCAAAGCCTGAGGGGTGGATGTTGCTGGTCACCGCGACGGAGCGCCTCTCGTAGGCGGCGTCGGTGATGCGGTAGAACGCCTCGGCGGCGTCCTGCCCGGCCGGGAGCATGCCGATGTCGTCGACGACGATGAGGTCGCTGCGGCAGATCCGGGTGACGGTCCGGGCGGTCCGGGCGATGGACCCGTCGGCCTTGGCTCTGCCGATCGCGGCGGTGAGGGTCTCCAGGGTGAACCAGGCGACGCGCAGGTCTTTCTCGATCGCGGCGTGGGCCAGGGCCTCGACCAGGTGCGACTTCCCGGTCCCGGACGGGCCGGCGATCACGAGGTTCTCTGCCCGGCCGATCCACTCCAGGGTGACCAGGGCGTCCTGGGTGGGGCCGGGGATGGAGGATTCCTCGTTGCGCCAGGAGGAGAACGTCTTGCCGGAGGGGAATCCGGCGGTCTTGCGGCGCATCCGGCGGGTGGCGGCGTCGCGTCCGGTGACCTCCTCGGCGAGCAGGACGCGCAGCACCTCGGCGGGCTCCCACCGCTGGGCGCGGGCGGTGGCCAGCACGTCGGGTGCTGCTTTGCGCAGGTAGGGCAGGCGCATCCGGCGCATGAGCGCGTCGAGTTCGGCGGGCAGCGGCGGCGCTGCGGGGCCGGTCACCGGGCGTTCCTTGCCGCATCGGCGAAGTCCAGCGTGTCGATGGCCAGGTTCACCTCGTAGGCCAGAGCGCCGGGGGCGCGGCTGAACCCGGCGGCCTCAGCTGCGTCCTGCGCCGCCGCGGCGAACTGCGGGCCGCAGTTCGCTTCCGCCCAGGACAGGAGCTGTGAGCAGGTAACGAGGACCTGGCGCATGCGGGCCGCGTCGGCGGCGGGCAAGATGGCATCCTGGTCAGGCTGGCGCAGTCCCGTCATCGTCCCGCCTCCGTCCCGAGCCGGGCCCAGCCGGCGGTGCCGGGCTGGACCGAGTGGGCCTGGTCGGCGATCACGACCTCGCCGGGGCGCGCTCGGCGGCCAGGTGGTCGATGATCGAGGCCAGGTCGCCGTCGGCGAACCGGCCGGCGATCGCCGCCAGGCCGAGCGCCGCGTCCACCCGGGCCGCGCCGACCACGGCGGCGAGCTCGACCGCCCGGGCCATCTTCGACCGGATCCGGGCCGCCCCGGACGCGGCGGCCTCGGCCAGCCACCGCTGCGCGCCGTCGCCGATCGCCAGGAACGCGGCCTCGGCTTCGGTCCGCGGCCTTGGCCGGGGCTGGCGCGGCCCGTTCCTTCCTGGATGGTGCGGGTAGTGCTCGTCCAGGATCTGAGGGCTGCCCGGGACCGACAGCCGGTGCCGGGTGATCTCGGCCGCGCCGCGGCCGGTCCGGGCGGTGATCACCAGTTCGGTCCCGGCGACCCGGCACCATACCCTGGTGCCCGCGTGGCCGGGCGGGGTGGAGTAGCGGACCGACCCGAACCGGACCGTCTGGTCGTCCCCGACCAGACGCTCCTCGCCCAGCGCCAGCGCGTACGGCTCGGCCGGCAGCGGATGCAGCATCTCCCGCTCGGCGGCCAGCCGGTCCGCCGGGACCGCGGCGCTCTCCCGGTGCACCCGGCCGTTGACCCGCTCGCAGAACGCCCGGCAGGCCTCCTCGAGCTCGGTGAAACTGCCGTAGGCCGGCAGCAGGTTCGCATCCGACGGCACCAGGTCCGCCTTGGCGATCTTCACCGTCGCCTCGACCCCGCCCTTGGACTCGGGGTCGAACGGCACGCACGTCTCCACCTTGCAGCCGTAATGCCTGCCCAGCGCGACCATCTCCGGGTGCCGCACCGGGATCCCCGCGACGTGGTCCATGGTGACGGTCCGCGCGTTGTCAGTCAGCAGGTAGGTCGGCGCGCCGCCCACGGCGCGCAGCGCCTGGTCGATGCACCAGGTCAAGGTGCCCATCTGCTGGTCCCAGACCGGGATCACCACCCGGAACCGGGACCATGCCAGCCACGCCGCGAACAGCTGCGTCTTCCGCCCCCCGATCAGCGGCCCGTCGCCCCAGTCCCACTGCAGCCACATCCCCGGCTCGGGCACCCACGGCCGGTAGCGCCTGCGCCGGCCCGCGCGCCAGGCCACCTTCACCTCCGCGACCGCCCGCCGGGTCGACCGCTCCGAGCCCCGGTAGCCCATCGCGGTGATCTTCCGGTGCGCGACGTCGGCCCGGATCTTCCCCTTGGATACCGGTCGACCAGCTCCTCGATCTTCGGCATGAACACATCGATCAGCCGCGGCCTGCTCGTCTTCGCCAGCGGGTCTCCGCCGGCCTCCCGGATCGCCACGTAACGGGCGACCGTCTTCGCGTCGTACCCGGTTCACAGGTCCCTCCGGACTCCGATGGGTAAGGCGAACCACCTCAAACCCATCCACACCGGAGGGACCGCCTGCATCACGACACGCCGTGAGCCGGCAAAGAACAAGACCAGCCACCCGGACCATCAATGGCCGCAGGACGGGAGAAACGATGGCCGCGAACCAGGAGCTAACTGACCGCACACCCGTATTTTCTCCTGGCCACTAGCATTCGTGTACGTCGCCAACCGGGTGTTCCGGGCTATCAAGGCGGCAACTCCGGGCAGTTACACGTTCATCTTGCCCGCGACCAAAGAGGTACCGCGGAGGCTGCAGCACCGGGGAAAGAAGACAGTCGGGGTGCGGATCCCCCGGCACGTGGTGACTCAGGCGCTGCTCGCCGAACTCGGTGAGCCGCTGGTGTCGAGCACCCTGCTGCCGCCTGGCCAGGGCGAGCCATGACCCGGGGGCGAGAGATCGACGACCAGATCGGCCACGCCGTGGACGCGGTGATCGACTCCGGCGACTGCGGCACCGAGCCGACCACGGTCATCGACTTCTCCCGGGACAAGCCCGAAATCCTGCGGCGCGGAGCAGGCGACACCTCCAGGTTTGAGTGAGCCACGGCGCACGAAACTCTGCCTTCTGGTCCCCGGCATCAACGCGGCGCCCAGCGATCCGGACCGCGCAGATCATCGGTTCGTGCACGCCACAGCTGACGAGTACCTATGTTCCCGGCACCGCACCTAACGGCGGCTCGGTGCTCGTTTATCAGCGGCTCGGTGCCCGTTTATCAAGAGCCTCCGCACCGTCGGCGATCCCGACCACGGCCGAGCAGGCAGTCGGCCGGGCCGTATGTTTATGCATCGCCAACGCTGGGCGTGGTCGCCCGCTCATGCCGCGATGAGGTACGTCGAACATCGGGCATCTGCGGCAAGCTTGGCTACGAGGACTGCGACCTCTACGTGAGGTCGGGACGTCGCCGACATTCTACAGCGGTTATGCATCAGCGCCTGCTGCGATCGTGGAGTGTGACCGACCGTTAGCAAAGGCCCGCGCGCGTACCCGCCGTTCTGCGCGGCAAGCTGCCAGTTGCGGCTCAGTTGCTGATGCATGCAGATCTGGTCCATATGTCCACGTCGGTTGTCATGGCTGCCGGGCACCAGTCCTGCTTGGTCTTTCGGTTGTGTTCGCTGGTTTCTAGTTCGCTGGGCAGGAGCGTGTTGCTACGCTGACCCTGCACGCCGAGGTCCTGCTTATGGGTTGGCGAGGGCGGGCCGGGCTGTCCGCGCTGGTGATCGCGCGGACCGCTCGGACCCGCCCTTTCGCCGGCTGGTCAGCCCGTGGTGGTGCCGATCTCCCGCCGGACGGTCACGGCTGCACCCGCACCCGCCAGCACAGCCGCGTAACCGGCAAGGACCGCGAGCGCCGCGCCCGCGGACAATGTGGTGGCGGCCGAGGATGCGCCGTGGAGGACGGCGTTCGCGGCGGCTTCGGGCAGCCAGCGGATGATGCCGGGTTCTCGGATCAGCGCGGGGATGATCCCTTCGATGACGAACGCCCACATCAGTGCCAGGCCCAGTGCGGCGGCGGTATTGCGCAGCAGCAGTCCGAGGCCGGCGCCGAGCATGCCGTACAGGGCGGCGAGCAGCGGCACGATGGCCACCGTGCCGAGGACCCCGGGCTGGCTCCAGGCCAGCGGCACGTGGTGCGCGGACAGCGCGGCGGCGGAGGTGGCGGCGCTGAGCGCTTCGGCCAGCAGGCCGACCGCGGCGCCGGTCAGCGCGGCGGTGATGAGTTTGGCGGAGACGACGCGCAGCCGGTTCGGCTCTGCGAGGAATGTGGTGACCGCGGTGCGGTGCCGGAATTCCCCGGCCGACAGCACGATCCAGCAAAGCAGCACCGCGCCATCGACGAGTTGCCCGCCCGAGGCGCGCAACAGGCCGGGCAGCACGGCCGGTGACAGGTGCGGGCTGGCGTCGGGGCCGGCCGCCGTGGTGGTGGCCACCACGGCGATGACGGCCATTGCGAGCGCGACCGCCAGCGGGATCCAGGCGCTTCGGGTGCTGCGGAGTTTGAGCAGTTCGGCGGAAACCAGCGCTCTCATGACAGGCTCCTTGCCCGGGTGGAGGCGGGGCGGGCCGGGCGTGCGTCCCCCGAGGTCGCGTCGAGGAAGAAGCCTTCGAGCGAGGTGGCGGTGGTGCGGCCGAGCAGTTCGGCCATCGAGTCTGCCGCCACGAGCCGGCCCTGGTTGATGATGACCACGTCGTCGACCGTCTGGGCCAGTTCGGCGAGCAGGTGGCTGGACACGAAGACGGTGCGGCCCTCGGCGGCCAGGCCGCGCAGCAGGCCGCGCAGCCAGTGCACGCCCTCGGGGTCGAGCCCGTTGGCCGGCTCGTCCAGGACCAGGGTCTCCGGATCGCCGAGCAGCGCGGCGGCCAGTGCGAGCCGCTGCCGCATGCCCTGGGAGTAGCCGCCGGCCCGGCGGTGTGCGGCGCCGCCGAGTCCGACGAGCTCGAGCACCTCCTCGACCCGCTGGCCGGGGATCCGCGCCGGGCGTGCGGCGATCCGCAGCGCCGTCCGCCCGGACCGCCCGGGATGGAACACGTTCGGGTCGATCAGCGCGCCGATGTGCCGCAGCGGGTCGCGCAGTTCCCGGTAGGGGTGCCCGTCGATGGTGGCGCGGCCGGAGGTCGGCGCGGCCAGGCCGAGCAGCAGCCGGATGGTGGCCGATTTCCCGGCTCCGTTCGGGCCGAGGAACCCGGTGATGCGGCCCGGTGCCAGCTCGAAGGTGAGGTCGCTGACCGCAGTGACGGTGCCGTACCGCTTGGTCAGCGCCTCGACGGCGATGGTGCTCATGGCAGTTCCCCCCTGAAGTTGTCGTGAATGTGGTGAGGATGACGCGTTTGACGTTAGGGGGCGCGGCCGCGCACGGCGCCGGCCGCGAGGACGCACCATCGCGTACTGCTGCGGCGTACCGGATACATCGCGGGGATGTACGCCGACGGTGAACTCCGGTCAGCCGCCGGGGGTGATCAACCCGGACTCGTAGGCTGCGATGACCAGCTGGGCCCGGTCACGCAGGCCCAGCTTGGTGAGGATCCGGCTGACATGGGTCTTGGCGGTGGCCGGGCTCACCACCAGCCGGCCGGCGATCTCGGCGTTGGACAGACCCTGCGCGATCAGCACGAGCACCTCGCGTTCCCGCTCGGTGAGCTCGCTCGCCAGCCGCGCGTCCGGCCGGCCCACGGCCGGCCGGGCTATGAAGTCGGCCACCAGGTGGCGGGTGGCCGCCGGGGCGAGCAGCGCCTCTCCGGCGGCCACGATCCGGATCGCCGCGAGCAGCTCTTCCGGCGTTGCGTCCTTGAGGAGGAAGCCGCTTGCCCCCGCTCGCAGCGCCGCGAACAGGTACTGGTCGATATCGAAGGTGGTCAGCACGAGCACCCGGACCCCCGACGTCCGCGGGTCGGCGGTTATCCGCCGGGTCGCCTCGATGCCGTCGAGCACCGGCATCCGGACGTCCATCAGCAGCACATCCGGACGCTCCCGGCGGGCCAGCGCGACCGCCTGTTCCCCGGTGGATGCCTCCCCGGCGAACTCCATGTCGCCGGCCAAACCGAGCTGGACACGGAAGCCATCGCGCACCAGCGACTGATCATCGGCAATCGCCACCCGGACGGTCATCTCGCATCCTGCTCGCCGTAGGGGATGCGAGCCCAGACCCGCCAGCCCGGATGATCGCCCGCCGGCCCGGCACTCAGCTCACCGCCGAAGACGGCCACCCGTTCCCGCATGCCGACCAGGCCAGCGCCGCCTGCCCGTCCGCCTGGCAGCTGGCGGGCCCCGCCGGGCAGCGGCGGGTAACCGGCATCGCTTTCTAGCGGCGCCTGGTCGGCATAGTCCTCGACCGTCACCAGCACGGCACCGCCCGACGCGCCCACCTCCACCGTCACCCGGCTGCCGCCGGCATGCTTGACCACGTTGGTCAGCGCCTCCTGCACCACGCGGTAAGCGGCGACAGACACCGCGCCGGGCACCGCACTGACCTCGCCGGCGTGTAGCGTCACCATCACCCCCTGCCGGGTCATGCTGCCGGCCAGATCTTGCAGGTCGCCCAGCCCGGGTACACGGCCATACTCGCCGGCCTCCCCCGCGCGGAGCACGCCGAGCAGCTGCCGCATCTCCCCCAGCGCCGCGCGGCTGCCCGACTCCACCGCCGCCAGCGCGGTGCGCGCCGTCTCGATCCTGCCCGCGTCCAGCGCCAGCCGCGCCGTGCTGGACTGCACGGCGATGGCGCTCAGCGCGTGGCCGACCAGGTCATGCACGTCGCGGGCGATACGCAGCCGCTCCTCCGCGGCCGCCCGGGCCTCGGCAGACACCCGCTCCCGCTCCAGCGCCTCGGCGCGATCGCGCAGCGCGGTCAGCTGCGCCCGCCGCGACCGGACCAGGGTTCCCGTCAGGGCTGCTATCGCCGTGACCGCGATCAGCAACACCAGCTCGCCGACCGTCTTCGGATATATCAGGGTGCAGGCCGCGAACACGGCGAGCAGCGCGGCCGCACCGGCCAACGCCGCATACCACGCCCGCGCCGCCTGACGGCCATAGGCGCCCGCGGCATACAGCGCCAGCCATCCCATGTACGGCGGAACGCCCGGAACCACCACCGCGTTGACGGCGTACGCCGACACGCACACCGCCAGCACACTGACCGGCCGGGACCGGCGCCACCACAGCGCCACGCCGCCGATCAGCGCGGCCGCCGCCCCCACAGTCTCGCCGGCCGCCCCCGCCAGCACCCCCGGCACCGGGCTACCGGCGCGCAGGGCTGCCAGCTGCAGCGCCGTGACCAGCACGACCAGTAGCACGTTCCCGGCCCGCGCCCAACGCCGGCGCGGCGCCGACTGGCTCACCGCGACCCCGGTCTCACACCCTCAGCGTACGAGTCACGAAGCCTTTTCACGCCTGCCGTGGTCCCGCCTGCAGTGGCATCCCTGATTGCCCGATCCCGGGTACGGCGGCGGACTGGGGGCGCGCTGCGGCCCCGGCGCTGCCATCAGGCCCGCCAGAGCCAATCCGGCCGGAATAGCGAACGGATATCGTAGCCAGCCAGAAGAGCTGACCCGCGCACCACACGAGATCGCTGCGGAACTGGCGCCCGGCGAGACTACGGTCCGAACTCACGTAACCCGGATCCTGGCCAAGCTGAGGGGCCGGGACTCCGCGCCAGGCTGGGCAGACCGCCGGTGAAGGGAGGCTGCAATGGCCGGCGGAGTCTATGCGCGAGTTGTTGCGGTCGCTGTCGCGGCGGGCGCCGCGGTACTGGGCTTCCCGGCCCTGTCGGGCGCGGCCACGGCCATCGTGCGGCCGGCCAGTCGATCCAGGCGGCCGTCGATGCGGCATCCCCGGGGACACCGTATTCGCCGAGCCAGGAATTACCTGCCCGGCCAATCCGGCGCTGACGTGCGGGGTCGCGATCGCCAAGGACGGCATCAGCCTGATCGGCCTGATGCACGGACGGCGCCAGGCCGGATGCCGCCCGGTGGGCGCAGCTCCTTTGAAGTGCGCCGTCTACGGACGGTCGTGTCGTGGCCAAACGGGAAGGCCGCCACGTCACAGACCTGCCCGGTACGCTGGCCGACTTCGCGGCCGCTGGACGCCAGAACCGGTCGTTCTGTACCGCTCGCTCATGACGAACCCAGCATCGACAGGCAGCGCGTATTCGGCAGGACTAATCGGGTACCGCTGACTCCTGGTATCGCGCTTACTCTCCGTGGCTGCCCGCCGGGTTGGCTCCGTGGCGCGGCCGGGGAATCCCAGGCGTGCGTCGTTGCAGCCTGGCCTGGCACTCGCCTTGACGTTCTTGATGGCCACCTGCCCCGGTCAGATCGCCAGCCAGCCCATCGGGCAAGCACTCCGCGTCCCTACCCGGCAATGGGCCCACGGCTGGCCCACGAATCCAGTGTGAACCCGGCCTGATCCTGTCCGTCAGGCGTCCGTGCCACAGCTGGACCCAGCGGGACACAGCTGGACCCACCAGCACCAGCCAGATCCGGTGACATGCACTGTGACCTGCGAAAACGATATCCGGGAGAGACCGGTTCGGCCGATCGCAGCCTCCGGGCCGACCGCCCCGGGAACCCGGCCCGCACTAGCCGCTGACCTGGCCAGATCTGGCCCACAACAACCGGGAACGGTCTGCCGGACCGCCCCCGGACACGCCGCAGGCCCGGCAACCGGGAACACCCCGACCCGGCCTGACCTGGGGTTTTGTGTGGCAGGTGTTGGGTTCGAACCAACGTAGGCTGAGCCGACGGTTTTACAGACCGCTTGGCCCGAAGCGGCCACATGCCGCCCGACCTGCGGTTTTCTAGCTGATTTCGGCCCTCGCGCCCGGTCCTGTCCGTCATATGTCCGTGCGCTCGCCGGGCCGGGCCGGTGAAACCGCGGACAGGCACGGACAGCGTCCGTACAAGCCTGCTACCAGGACCTTCACCGGGCTGCTGGCCTGGGATGGGCCTGCCGGAGCGAGCATCGAAGCCGCAATGATCCCGCACCGCCGTCCCGCTCGGACGCCAACGCGAAATGATTCTCACGAACAGCCGTCGCCGGCCGGGCCCCTCGCAGCCACCTTCGGCACCCCAGGGCGTCCTGGCTGCGGTCGCCGGCATCGTCGTCCTCTTCCCCGTCCTCGCCCTGCTCATCCCCGAGATCCGGCATATGCAGCGAGCCAACCTGGCTCCAAGCCGATCTTCGGGCAGGGTCTCGGGGTGGCCAGCCACAGCGTCCCCCGGTCGCCAGCCCGTTGGCGGGCAGCGGCGCGGGGGCGGGGTCGGTGAGGGTGTACGTGCCGGGCCAGGCGGCCTCCGCGCCGTGGGCGACCCCGCCTGGTGGGCCTACCGGCCGGCCTGACCTGCGCCACTGGCAGCGGCAGCACCCCCGCCCACGCCGCCGTCTGCGACCAGGCAGCCGCCGCGTCCCCCACGCTCGCATCCTCGTGGAAAAGCCGGCCGCCGGCACCCTCGCCGGCGCGGTTCACGTCCTGTCCGGCGTCGGCGCCCGGCACAGCGTCGACGTTGCCTTTCACCTGGCGGGCCGGGACGTGGTTCCGCGGCTGGCTGGTCAGAAGCATTGATGCGGGAGGTCTGCACCCGATGGCCAGGCCGACGACGATGAATATGATCCACAGCGGCGGTGTGGCGCATCCACGGACCATTCCGGCCACCGCCAGGCCCGTCCCGCGTTGTCTCGTGCGCCGGATCTGGGCGAGGGCGACGATGCCGAGCACGACCGCGGCGATGCACGCGCCGATCCCCAGGGGTTCCGCGACGGCCAGATCCGGCGGCGGGCCTGTGGCGCCCCGCATGGGGAATGAATAGCGCGGCGAGAACCACCGCGGACAGGACCGCCGCGCCCGCCGCGCAGGCGAGGGAGGCGTTCGCCGCCGGGCCTGGCAGCGCGCCGCCCGCATCGGGCGGCGGGTGACTGTCGGTCACGGCAGGACACGGCTGGCCGATTCTCGGCCGGGCGTCATGCGGGCCGCCCGGCCGCGTTGACAGATGCCGGAACGTCGAGTGCCGATTGTCGCCAGGCCGCATCAGGTCATGTCGCTGGCGGGCGGCGCCGCACGCTTGTCTTTCGCCGTAGCTTGCGCATATCGCGGGGCTGGACGTAGGGCTCTTGCCCCAGCGGCACCTGGCCTGCTGCTGCGGCCCGCCCGCGCTGGAGTTCGGCGTTGAACTCGGCGCCGAACAAGATAGCGATGTTGGAGATCCACAGCCAGATCAGGAAGATGATCACGCCGGCGATGCTGCCGTAGGTCTTGTTGTAATGGCCGAAGTTCGCGACATAGGCGGCGAAGAGGCCAGAGGTGATCAGCCACCCGGCAACGGCGATGACGCTCCCCGGGCTGATCCACTGAAATCCTTGTTTGGCGTTGGGCGAGACCCAGTACAAGATCGAGATCATCAGGCTGACCATGAGCAGCAGCACCGGCCATTTCGCGATGTCCCAGAGGGTGACGGCGGCCGGGCCGACGCCCAGCACCTGGCCCACGTGACTGGCCAGGCTGCCGGTGACGGCGACCATGAGGACGGAGGCCACGAGCATCACCATGATCAGCAACGTGACGCTGATGCGTATCGGCGCGGTCTTCCACGCCGGCCTGCCCTCCGGGACGTCATAGACGACGTTGGCGGCCCGCATGAACGCGGCGATGTAGCCCGATGCCGACCACAGCGCCAGGGCCAGGCCGGCGATCGCGGCGACGCCGGCCGTCGCGTGGGCGTGTTGCAGGTTGCTCAGGGCGGGCACGATGATCTGCCTGACGTTGCCCGGTGCGGCCTTGGTGAGTTTGGTGATCAGTGGCTGGGTTGCCGACTTGCCGAGCAGGCCCAGCAGGGACACCACGACAAGCAGGCCGGGGAAGATCGACAGCACCGCGTAGTAGGTCAGCGCGGCGGCCCGGTCGGTCAGCTGGTCCTCGGCGAATTCGAGCAGCGTCCGCTTGGCCGCCGCCAGCCGCGAGCCGCCACTCATCTTGGCCCGCCCGCCCGCGACATCACGAGCAGACCGCTCACTACCTCCGGGCCCATCGTCTTGCCGGTCCCCTGGCCGCGGCGCGCTGCCCTGTACTGCCCTGTTTACCGGTGTCAGCCATGACCCGTCCTTCCCCGTCCAGCCGCCGGCTCCCGGGCAGCGGCCCGGCCCGGCGTTCTGTCATCTGGCCCGGACCCGGTCAGCTTGCGGCAGCTTCCGTAGTGCGGCTCCACGGCGGCCCGGGCCGCGGCAACGCTCGCGCCTCGCAGGGCGGCGGCAGGCGGGACGGCCTTGCAGCGCCGCTGCGGACCGGCCCTGTCCGGGGCGCCATCCTCGCGGGCGATGGCTTTGCCGCAGCTGCCCGAGCACTGCCGGGCGACACCAGCTGACCGCCCAGAGCCCAGGCTCAGCAGCCGGGGAAGGGTGTACGAGAAGGCTGGCGAGGTGTCCGGGACATCCGGGCTGCATCTCATCACGGAGCAGCCCGGACACCTGCTGAGACAGGGCCTTAACCAGTACACCAGCCGATCCGTCCCGGCCGGTCGGGGCCAGCCGGCCCCGTGTTCTCGCCCATCGATCGGTCCTTCCGCGCTGCGCCTGCAGCTTCCCCCCGCGTGACCTGCAGCTTCCCTTCGCGCTGCGTCGCAAACGGCCAAGGAACAGCTCCACCTGGGAGCGTGACGTGGTCCGGTGGCAATCGGTCCCTTCAGCAGGCGCCCGTTCCAATGCACGAGACGACCATGCCCAGGCCTGCGGCCGTCGACAGGGGCCATGAGCGGGCGGGCTGAAGGTCCCGGACTGTCGGTTCATGCTGCGAGGATCGGATCAGGAGAGGCACTGGGGTGCGAGCGCGCTCGCTGGGAGCTTCGGCATTCCGGCAGCACGCCCGGGCAAGCGCCCTGCGGGCGGTTCGAGGGAGTGTCTCTGCCGGACTGCTGACAGCGCGTCGTCTGGCGGCGCTGCACGATTGTGTTGCAGCGCTGGGGCTCGGTGGTGGGCGACGCTCACCGTGCCGATGGCAGGACCGCTGTTTGCGACCTCGGAGAATCAAGCCGCCTGGCTCTGGTGGCGGCCCTGTCAGCGTTCGTGATCTTGATTTTAGGGCGGGGTCGTGACAGCGGCCCGGCTGGCGGGCCGGGTGGCCGGGGGTTCCACGGTTTCCCCTGGTGGCGTGGTCGTCGGGGCAGGGCACGGGCGTGCTGGTCAGGGGGCGTTGGCGAGGGCGCTGATCCGGTCCCAGGCGGCGGCGATGTCGCGGGCCCAGGGTCAGCTGGCCTGGATCTTCAGCTGCCGCTGGCGGGCGCTGCGGGTGAGCCGGGCGGCGGCGTGCAGGATGCGGTACCGCAGCGTCTTGGGCTCGGCGCGGGCCAGCGGGCCGTCGAGGGCGAGCAGCCGCAGCCAGGCCAGCAGGGTCGCGGCGATCAGCGCGGCGGCGAACCAGGCCTTGTTCATCGCCATCGCCTCGGACGGGAATCGGCCGATCCCGTAGTCCTTGCCGGTCCGGATGCCGCCCTCGACCCGGGCGTGCACTCGATGGGCGGCGTCGATGCAGGCCGGGTTGGCCCGCCACCCGCGGGTGGTCGCTGGCAGGTTGGTGACCCGCAGGGAGTGCCGCCAGCCGTCCGCGGCCTCGAACAGGGTGAGCTGGACGCCGGGGTGACTACAGCGACTCACGTGAGCGTTCATCCGACGGCCCCGCGGCTCAGCTGCATGACAAATCGCATGATTCTGATCACGGGTGCTACTACATGCACATGACACGCGCCGCCGACGCCCAACTGCGTGCCCTGCCCGAAAACCGCTGGACTGGCGGGCGGTGCGCCTGGAGGACATCGGCGAGTTCGCCGCCTGGCTGAGGCTGCCGCCGGGCCGGAGCGGGGCGGTGGCGGTGCTGCCGTCGGCCGAGCCGCAGGTCGCGGCCCGGCGGTCAGCGAGGTGACCGCGTAGACGGTCTCTGAAGTCCATTTCCTGCTGTTCTTCCCGCTCAATGGCCCGCGGCGGCGGACGACCCGGATGGCCTGGGCGGCGTGCGGGAGCGCAATGCCCGCGGCCACGGCCGTGACTTTCAGGGCGCGCCGCTCGGCCCGGCCGTGCGCCTGGTCACGCTGTATGTCAGCATCCGGGATCTGCCGCCACGGCAGCCCGGCGAGTCGGGCATCCAGGCTCGGCTGGTTGCGCTTGACGGTGACTCAGTTTCGCCGGCAGACCGTCGACGCGTGCGAGGCCCCGGATCGCTGCGATGTGGTTACGCGTCACGGTCGGGAAGGGGAGGGATCGGAGGCCGGCGCCGGCGCCGGTGTCGGTGTCGGTGTCGGTGTCGGTGGAGCGTTCTTGAGGACGCTGCCGCGGCTATATGTCACCCTCGTCCACACGATGTCTCGCGCGCTCACGATCATGACGTGTGCGTCGGGCAGGACTACCTCGGTGGCAACGCCGCAGGGCCGGAGCCTGATCTCGCCGCGCAGCAGCAGATCGCGGTCCCCGGTTTCCGCGGAGATCCGACTGTGGCTCAGGAGGGTCCCCGACACGTACGAACCGTCACGCATCTGACAACCCACGTAGATCTTCGAGTCCGCATAGTCGTGCATCCGGTGCTTTCTGGGGAACGTCTGGAACGCCCACCACCACCCAGGCCGCTCAGCGCGTTCGTCGCCTTTGCGTACCACCGCCAGCCCGTAGGCCAACGCGATCGCGAACCCGAGGACACCAGCTGACCACAGCGATACGGCCAGGAGGTTCCGGGTCAGATAGCCGGGCTCGCCGCGCAGCCTGGTGAGATCCGGGACCACGTGCGGCTCGGCGTACGCGAAGATCGCAAACGCGACGATGGCGACCCAGTCCGCCAGGACGCTGACAACGACGACCCCGGCCGTCTCGGCGAAAGCCGAGCGGTCGTACGCCGGCGCGTTGCGGGCACGGCGCCGCTGGTACACGAACCCGGGCGTCAGCAGCGCCACGAAGAGGAACAGACCGGTCAGGGTGGTCGGCATCGGCGATCCTCTCGCGCGCCCTCGACCAGACGTGTACGAGCATTGAACCTTGAGCACCCACCGTAGTAGTCCTATGTTGCGGGTGTCACCTGTCGACGGCGGGTTACCGAGAGGATCGGACATGGCTGATGAACCCGAGCTGGACTTCCTCGAATTCGACGGGGAGCTCCCTCAATTCCCCGACGGCGACCTGCGGGGCGGGCAGGCTTCCGTCGATGAGGACGCGTTGCCGGAGGCCGCGATCGACATCCCCATGCCCCCCGCGCCGCCCGGGCCTTCGCCAAAGCCTCCGACGGTGTCCTGATGGGGGAAACGCGAGACAGACGGCGTCTGATCAAGCAAGCCCTCGCCGAGTTCCGGGCAGCGCGCGATGCCTTCGGGCTGATGAGCGACGAGGCGGAGGCCGCCGCGGTGAATCTGCGGGCGGTCATCGATCTGCAGCAGGAATCCGCCGCGCGGACAGAGCTGCTCCGCTACTACTACGATCGGGCATTCGACCAGGGGCCGGCGGGCGCCGCCGCTCTAGCGGTCTGGCGGGAGTTGCTGGAGATCGTCGCGCCGGGGTGGGACGACGACAGGTACGACCCCGGCGAGGGGGTCGTCGTCGTCAACATGGATACAGGGCAGATCATCGGACCGGAGGGGCCGTGGGAGGATCCGGATGCTGACAACCTCCTCGAGCGGGTCCAATCGCTGATCGACGCTGCGTTCGCCGAGGGCAACCCTGGGAAGCTGGCGCAGGCGGCCAGCACGCTCATGGACTCGGACGGGAACGACCCCGTCCACATCCAGGCGGCAGTGGAATTCGGTGCCGAGCTTGGACGGATCGCCGACGGCGCCCGGGATCCGCACATGGCGCTGCTAGCGGTCACCCTCCTGGAGTGGACATGTGACATGCAGCAGGACCCCATGTACCTGGACCAGCTCGGCAGTCACCTGCACTCGCTCTACGACCTGACGTCGGCTGAGAACGCCATCCTCCGCGCCATCGAGGTCCGGCGCCGCGCGCTGGAACTCCTGGATGAGGACTCCCCCGAGTACCCCAACATCGAGGGCGGCCTGTGCGCCGTGCTATGGGCGCACGGCCAGCTGCGCGACATCGCAGAACTTGACGAGGCCCTGGAGCGGCTACCGCGCGTCATCGATCATCCGATGCTGGACCCGTCGATCCGGCCGGGGTGGATCTGGAACCTGGGAACGGTCCTGAGAGACCGCGGAGAACTCGCGTCGGACGGTGGTTCGATCTCTGAGGCGATCTCCGTCCACGAGCTGGCATTGCAAGAAGCCGAGGCGCACCCCCGAGCAACCGTCAATGTCTTCGAGATCCGCTGGTCGATGGCGACCACGATCAATATCTGGTGGAGGTATTCGCATAACCCGGACGCGCAGGTCGACTCGATCCAGATGTACCGGAACCTGCTTGCTCAGCTGCCACCCGACAGTCCGCGGCTGGCCCCGGCGCTCAACGACTTCGGAGCGGCGCTGGACGACCTCCCTTACGGCGACGGATCAGCCGCGCGCGAATCGGCCGAAACCCTGCGGCGAGCGCTGAGCCTCACCGGCCCCGATGACGCAATCCGGCCGCGGGTCCTTGCCAACCTGGTGACTTCCCTGCGTACGCCTGTCGTCAACGGCGCCGTGCTCTCCCCGGAGGCCGCTGACGAACTGGTCGCCCTAGCCACAGAATCGGTCGCCAAGACTCCTCACATCAGTCCCGAACTCGGCCACCGGCTCAACCATCTGGGTCTGGCCCACGCCGCCCGTCTCGGCCTGCACCACGCCGCCACCGACCTCGACGACGCGATCCAGGCCTTCCGGGCGTCGGCGGAACACGAGCCCGCGCCGCTGTGGGTGCGTTGGAACTCCTACAACCGCTGGGTCGAAACTGCCGCGGCCGGCGGAGCCTGGGAGTCCGCGGCCGAGGGCTGTGCCGGCCTGGTTTCCCTCATCCCACTGGCAAGCGGCGAGCTTCTCCGACGCCGGGACCGGGAGATCCAACTGACCAAGCTTGGCGACGCGATTCGCGATGGAGCGGCGGCTGCCCTGACCGCCGGGCGCGTCGACCAGGCGCTGGAACTCCTGGAATCAGGGCGGGGAGTCCTCCTCGGCCACGCGATGTCCCGCACCGCCGCGATCGGCGAACTGCGAGCCAAAGCACCCGATCACGTCGACGACTACATAGCCCTCCGGAAACTCCTCGACCAGGACGACGGCTCGCAGCGGATGATCCGCGACATCGGCGACACCGCCCGCCGGAATGACGCCGCCAACCGGCTCAATGACTTGATGCAGCAGATCAGGGCCCGGCCCGGACTCGAGGAGTTCCCCGCGACAGGTCAGAGGCACGCCGCCCGGACATCCGCCGAACCCGTCGTTGTCCTGAACCTCAGCAAGTACCGCAGCGACGCGATCATCGTTGGCACCCGGGTTGGCGAACCGATCGTCATCCGGCTTCCGCTAGTGACGCCTGACCACGTGGCGTCGCAGGTCGGCTCTCTCTATGACGCGCTGGACCAACGCGATTCTGCCAGGAACGACCCCGGGCGCCTCGCGGATGTCGAAGAGACCGTGGCTTCCGTCCTGTCCTGGACCTGGGACAGCGTCGTCGACCCAGTGCTTGCCGGACTCCGCTATAGCCAGCCCCGCGCAGCATCTGACCGCCCACACATCTGGTGGTCACCGTCCGGTGCGCTGACACTGCTCCCCCTCCACGCCGCACTCCGGCGGGCAGACGAAGCGGCTCCGGCCCTGTGTGCCCTGGAGTGCGTCGTCTCCTCTTACACCCCCACCGCAAGCGCACTCCACAAGACTGCCACACCCTTGACACCCCAGCCGTCCGCAGCCGTCATCGCGATGCCCTCGACACTCGGCTACCAAGACCTGCCGGGCGTGAAGGCCGAGGCCGCGTCCGTCGCGGAAAACTACTCTGGCGCGGTCGAGATCATCGGCCCTGCCGCGACCCACGACACTGTGGCAACGGCCCTGTCCACGGCCGCGATAGCCCATTTCGCCTGCCACGCCGTCAACGAGCCCAACGACCCGTCCCGCGGCGGCCTGGTGCTCGCCGACGGCACGCTGTCCGTCGCCGAGCTGTCAGTACAAGACCTGAGCCACGCCTTCCTCGCCTACCTCTCCGCCTGCGACACCGCGCGCGGCGGCACAATCCTCACCGACGAGGCGATCACGATCTGCACAGGACTGTACTTGGCCGGGTTCGCCAACGCGGTCGGGACGCTCTGGCCAGTGGACGACGCGGTGGCCGCCTTCCTGGCGACAAAGTTCCATGACGCGCTGGGCCGACGCCTCCGGAACGGCGCCGCCGGCGAGCCGGCCGTCATCCTCAACCAGCTCACCGAATGGGCCTCCCGCGGCTGGCGGAACCGCCCAAGCCGCTGGGCGACCCTGATACACGTGGGCGGCTGAGCCGCGTACGCGTCGTACCTCCTACCTTGATCGTCTCCTTGTAGATCAGCGTCCACTGTGGTCACTGGTTACAAAATCGAGAACGGCCCACGGCCGCAGACGACCATGTTGATGCTGTACCAGCGTCGGCAACACGCCCACACCTGAACCGTCATGCAAGGCTCCCGAGCGCTAACTTACCAGCCAAAATGAATTGGCTTTGGGGTGCTGCCCTGTGCGTGCCGGGAATCTCGTCCACGGCTCTGACCAGCGGTTGCTCTTTGACCGTCCGGCCGTGATGATCACCGATCATGTGCCTGCGGTTCGTGTTCCGCCTAATGACGCGCGTCGCTGCGGGGTCGCGGCTGTCGCGGCGTGAGGAGATGTGGAAGACCGCGGAGACCTTGATCCTGCGCCACCAGCTCAGCGTGCTGCAGCGCCGGCAGCCGCAGCGGCCGAAGCTGGACTGGGCGGACCGGGCCCTGCTCGCGGCCCTGCCCGGCGTCATGCCGAAAGCGCGGCGCCAGGGGCTGCGGCTGCTGATTACCCCGGACACGATCGTGCGCTGGCACCGCGACATCGTCCGCCGCCGCCGGGCCGCCCGGTCCGCGTGCAGCAGGGCCGGCCGGCCAGCGACCCGGCGCAACATCCGGGCCTGGACCCGGCGGCTGGCCCGCGAGAACCCCGGCTGGGGATACCGCAGGATCCACGGCGAACTGGCCGGACTCGGCGTAAAGGTCGCAGCGTCTACCGTGCGGAAGATCCTCAAGGCCAGCGGCATCGACCCCGCCCCGCGGCGGACCGGGCCGGCCTGGTCACAGTTCCTGCGCTCCCAGGCCGAGGCGATCCTGGCCTGCGACTTCTTCACCGCCGGCCTGCTCGACGGCACGCAGGCCTGCGTCCTGGCCGTGATCGAGCACGCGACCCGCCGCATCAGCATCCTCGGACTCACCCTCCATCCAACCGGGGAATGGACCACCCAGCAGGCCCGCAACCTGATCATGGACCTTGGCGAGCAGGCCGGCCGGGGCAAGTTCATGATCCGCGACCGCGGCCCGGACTTCGCCGCCGCGTTCGACGCCGTCCTCGCCGACGCCGGGATCCGGACTGTGCTCTGCAACATCCAGACGCCCCGCATGAACGCGACCGCCGAACGCTGGATCGGCGGATGCCGCCGCGAGCTCCTGGACCGCACCCTCATCTGGAACCAGGCTCACCTGCACCAGATCCTGCGCCAGTACGAGACCCACCACAATCAGCACCGGCCGCACCGCTCCTTGCACGGCGGCGCGCCGCTGAAACCGCTACCCGAGCCGGTCGACCTCGACCTGTACCGCATCCGAAGACAAGCTCAGGTCGGTGGCATGATCAACGAATATCGGCTGGTCGCATGACGTGGACGAGGTTATCGGCACGCACAGGTCTTGCAGACCGCTTGGCCCGAAGCAGTCATATGTCGCCTGACCTGCAGTTTTCTAGCTGATACCGGCCTTCGCGCCCAATCCTGTCCGTCAGGTGTCCGTGCGCTCACCTGGCCGGGCGGGTGAAATCGCGGACAGGGACGAACAGCGTCCGTGCAAGCCTGCTACCAGCACGTTCATCTGATTACTGGCCTGGGATGGGCTTGCCAGCGCGGGCGTCGGAGCCGTGATGATCCCGCCCCGCAGTCCCACCCGAACGCTTGCGCAGAACGATTCGTGCTCAACCGCCCGGACTGAGGTGACCGACTGGATGCTGATTTTGGGAGAGCGACACCTGCGGATAGTCCTGGCCCACTACGAGGCTCACTACAACGGAAGTCGCCCCCACGGCAGCCGCCAGCACCGCCCGACGGGGCCCGACCGCCCCATCGCCGACCTCTCCCAGAAGCGAATCAAGCGCCGGTTCGTCCTCGGCGGCCTCATGGACGAATACGAGCGCGCCGCGTAGAAGACCAGGTCAAGACTGGTGGCCGAGTTCTGGAACCCCACAGGACTGTAGTACCGGTATGGCGAAGATCGTGGAACCGAAAGCCAGGCATATTGACCTTGCGACGCGCACGAACGAAGGCTTGTCGAACTGCATCGCCGCGCATGGGCTGTCCGTCGCGACCGATGAATACGCGATCAGGCCCTGACCAGTCAGCCATATGCACAATGAGAATCGGCAGCACGTGAGGCGGAACACTGACAGTTCGATTACCTGCGTCAGTCTTAGGTGGTGCGTCGAAGGCTTGGCGAGTTTCGAGCAACTCAACGCGAGTTGTTCGGACCGTCACGGTTCCGGCCGTCAAGTCGATATCACCGGGCGTTAGCGCGATAATCTCGCCACGGCGAAGCCCGCACCATGCACCGAGCAATACAGCGGCACGGTATCTCGGAGTGATGGCCTCGATAAGCGCAACCACCTGAGCGACCGACGCCACCGGGCGTTCTTTAGCCCTATCGGTTCCTGCGCCAGGAATGTTCGCTGGATTAGTCGGTATCGCACCATCACGCACGGCAGTAGCCAGCACGGCATGCAAGAAGCGGTAGGACTGCTGTATGGACGTGCGCCCACCTTTTCCGCGCATCGCGGCGGCGTACCATTCCCGGCTCGCCGGATCGCTCGCGCCGCCGCTGGGGCGGGCTGGCAGCTGGCGGTGGCGTCGACGTCGGCAGTCGATTCGGCAGTCGACCGCGTCGGGGCCGGTGGCGCCCCACTGGTAGGGCTTGCCGAGCTGGGCCTCGGCGTAAGCGATGACCGTGGCTGCGGTCCCGGCGGGTGGCTGCCCGAGGGCGGCCTGCGCACGCAGGACTGCCGGCGCGGACTGTCCTGATTGAGTTCAGTCCGGCTAATGTTCCTGGCTATGTCGTCGGGACAGTCTGTTGATGCCTTGCCGGTGGACCTGAGCGCCTGGACTGATGCAGGAACTCGCCTGGTCAACCGAGGCATCGCGGCGGGGGATGCGAATCTTGTCCGGCGCGCGGTGGCGCGGTTCGAATCCGTTCTGGCGGCTACGACCCCCGGCGACGCTAACCATCCGATCGCCGCCGCCAATGCTGCGAACGCCCTTGCCGTCGAGTTCGAGCTGACCGGACGCGCTGGCGCTCTCGACAGGGCTATCACCATCTTGGACGGCGTAGGGCCCGATCTGGCGGTCTTCGGTGCCCGCGAAGCAGACTTCTTCTCTATCCTCGGTCACGCGCTCCTGCGCGACGCCGAGCGCAGCGGCCTTGCCACAACAGCCGAACGAGCGGTGGCTGCGAGGCGCAGAGCACTGAAGCTGACCGGCAGGCATGCAGCGACCTACGACGGGCGTCTGTCCGACCTGGGCGCCGTGCTCGCGACGCAGTTCAGGATCACCGGAGACATGGCAACACTGCGAGAGGCAGTCCGGGTGCATGAGGCCGGCACTGGCCGCAGGCCACCGGCGGACGCCAGCCTTGCCGGCCGCCTGTCCAATCTGGGTACCTGCCAGGACGACCTAGCAATCAGCACAGGTGACATCGCGATGCTGCAGCGTGCAGTGGATGTCCAACGTGACGCCCTAGACGCTGCCGGGCTAGGTGATCCGCTCGCGCCGATGATCAACGCCAACCTGGGCATTGCCCTCGAGCACCTGTATGAGGAAACCGGGTCGCGAGCTGCGCTTGATGAATCGATAACCCTTCACCGGCAAGCTGTCGCGGAAACGCCCGAAATACACGTCGAGCACTGGCCCAGGCAGACGAATCTTGCCATTGCGCTCCTGAGCATGTATGAGCGAACCGGTGACCTGGACGTGCTTGACGAAGCCATCGATATCTTCAGGCTGGCCGTCGACTACACGCCTGAAGGCCACGACCGTAGGGTCAGGTATATCCACGACCTCGCATCAGCATTGATGCGGCTGGCCGAGCGCACAGGCGACATGTCCGGCGTCGATGAGGCGATCCATCTCTGGCAGGTCGTCGTAGATGCCACGCCAGACGATCATCCGGCTAAGCCGGGCCGCTTGTCTGCCCTCGCGACAGCTACCGTCCTGCGATTCCAGCGCGACCCATCTGACCTTGCGCACCTCGACACGGCGATCAAGGACCTCCGCCAGGCAGTCCAGCTCATCCCAGACGGGCACGTACAGCAGGCCATGCTGCTGTCCAACCTCGGCGGGCTCCTGGACAGAAGACTCGAGCACACAGGGGACGAGGTATCGCTGGAAGAAGCCCTGAATCTTCATCACAGCGCGGTTGCCATCACGCCGCCAGAACACAGCAACCGCGGCCCGCACTTGTCCAATCTCGGCATCGCGCTGCTGCACAAGGCCAGAGTCAGCCATGACAAAGAGGATGTGAATCAGGCAATCACCGTTCTCGGCAAAGCGCTGGAGGCAATCGGCCCGGACAATCCGGGACGCGCCCTGACGCTGTACGCCCTCGGCGCGGCCCATGCCCAAGCCTTCGAACTCGGAAGCGTAGCGGCGCTTGAACTCGGCCTGGCAGCACTCCGTCAGGCTGGACGGTTCGCCGGCGCCTCGACGACCGTCCGAATCCGTGCCAACCGTGACCGAGGCCAGCTAGCCGCCACCGCTCACGGGCTCGACGAGGCCCGGAACGGATTCGGAGACGCGGTCCGGCTGATGGAGGAAGCCGCATGGGCCGGCATGGGCCGCGCCGACCAGCAGCGGCTGCTGACCGAGCTGAACGGGCTGCCCATGGACGCTGCCGCCATGGCAATAGAGGCCGGGCGCCTGGAGGAAGCCGTCGAGCTGCTGGAGCGTGGCCGTGGCGTCCTGCTCGCCAGACTGCTAGAGGCGCCAGGTCTACACGCGCAACTGCAATCCCGCTATCCCGAGCTGGCTGAGGCGCTCGCCTGGGTCCAGAATGCACTGGATGCGACTGCTGCAGACCTGCCCCGAGCGGTCAGCGACGAGGGCAGCTCCCTGGGACCGGCTGACCGCCGCAACAGGCTCGCGCGCCAGCGTGCACAGATACTTGACCAGATCCGCTCGCAACCCGGGCTGCAAGATCTTGCCGGACCTCCCGGCCACGAGCGGCTACTGGCATCCGCAGTGCGAGGCCCGGTCGTCATCGTCAACATCAGCGGATACCGGTGCGATGCGCTGATCATCGCCTTGGATCAGGTGCGCCTCGTTCCCCTCGCAGCCCTAACCGCCGAAGGGGTCGCGGACCAGGTGCACAAGCTTCTGGACGGCGTTGATGCTGCATCACGAGCGGAAGTAAACGATGTACTCAAATGGACCTGGGACCAGATCGTCGGGCCAGTATTCAGCGACATAGGGCTCACTGAATCGCCACCATCGGGCGAAGAGGTGCATGTGTGGTGGTGTGCCACAGGGCTCAGTGCCTTTTTGCCGCTCCACGCCGCAGGCGATCAGCGGAGCGGTCGTCGCGTCCAGGCCGATGCCCTGGATCTGGCCGTCTCCTCATATACGCCGACACTGCGGACCTTGCTCCAGCTTCGGGGACGGCACGCTGACCAGGCAAGCGATAACTCCGGCATGCTTATAATCGCGATGTCCAAGACACCTGGCCTCAATGACCTGCAGAGTCCCGAACGGGACGCCGCCTTCCTCGCCGGCAGATTTCCGGCGCACACCCTGCTGAAAGGGCCATCAGCGACCCGCCATTCAGTGTCCGAGGCAATGCCCCGGCACCACTGGGCGCACTTCTCCTGCCATGGCAGCCAGGACCTGCGCGAGCCAGACCACGGCGCACTGCACCTGCATGACGGCCCGCTGACAATCCCGCAGATCATGAGAGCGCAACTTCCAGACCAGGAGTTCGCGTACCTTTCGGCATGCGACACCAGCCGAGGCGGAACCGGAATTCCCGATGAGACCATCACACTTGCCACCGCTCTTCAGATCGCGGGCTACCGGCACGTGATCGCGACTCTCTGGCAGATCTCAGGGCTCACGGCCACCGCCGTCGTGCAGCGTGTCTACGACCGGATCGTTACCGAGGATGATGGCTCCGTCGAAATGGACTCCGCTAAGGCGGCTGCTGCCTTGCGGGAGGCAGTCCGCGCCATCCGCGATGAGTCCCCCGAGCTGCCGGCCGTTTACTGGGCTGCACACATCCACACTGGACCCTGAGCGCAATTTCGCAGCTGGCTGGAATCAGCAGCTGCCTGAAGCCGCGCACAGTGCTCGGGCGACGTCCCCGGTCACGGACGAGACGGCGCCTCGCCAATCGCGTCGCCGCCGCTGTTTTCGATCCCGAAATGATACCGGCTTCGCGGGCCATCACCCCAGACGCGATGAGCACGCCCTCCTGAGCCGACATGCCGAGCCACGTCATCAAGATCACGCAGCATTACCAAGATCACCGCATCCGGGCGGACATCGAGCAAACTCGGACCTGCACGCTACGACGGAAGATTGCCCGATCGTCAAGAACGCCCAGGTCAGAGGCCAAAACAATTGTGCGCCGCCAGGGACTTTGAACCCCGAATACGCGGATTAAGAGTCCGCTGCTCTGCTTCCCTGCGTGTCCATCGGCGTCTACCGGTGCAGGTCACCGCGCGGCGTAGACGTCCATGGACTGGGCGGTGTCAACCGGTGGAAGCAACTTCGCTGAGCATCTCGGCGAACACTTCGGCTGGTGTTCTGTAACCTAGTATACGCCTCGGCCGGATGTTAAGTGAGTGAGACACGGAATTCAGGAACGCAGAATCGGAAGGAAC
>WNGM01000858.1_pt1 | contig 24885 bp, 20 predicted proteins | sample 5400571 | NCBI WGS metagenome assembly WNGM01 (sample SAMN13153378, study PRJNA577476) | soil metagenome | isolation source: 100 cm soil or saprolite under Garry oak tree replicate 2 | place: USA:California | collected 2016-06-15 | reverse complement strand
AGAGAAGAATCACACTTCTCTCGCAAAGACCAAGCTAGCGGCTATTGAGAAAGCCCAAGCCTCACTCGCCAAAGAACTCAAGGACAGCCTGAGAAGCCTCAACGAAGCCCTCAGGAAGCAACAGGAGAACCTTGACAGCAGAATAGCTCAGCTAGGCAAAATGAAACCGGCGAAGAAAGAGAAGCGCAAACCCAGCGAATACAACCTCTTCCTCAAAGACAAGATGAGCCAAGGCATGAGCATGGTCGATGCGGTCAAAGCATGGAAGGAGAGAGAAGGCGGATCCTCCTCATCCCCCATGCGAGAATCCGGGCAGAGCTGGCAATCCCCCACACAACAATACTAGCAGACGCGATAGTCGAGGAGCAGAGGCGCGAGGAAGAACAGGCCGCGCCCTCGACACACCCCCCTTTTTTTCCCGTCAACAAGAAACAACGAGGATTTACCAACGAATCCAAAATCTGGACGGCGAAAAATTGAGATTCACTGCCATTGGTAGGGCAGGTCATTCAAGAAGCCTCACTGCTTCTCCCCGAGGGATGGCCAAGAGAGTTTCAATGTTCAAGTGATCTCCACCGCTCATCAGGGCCTTGAGCGCCACCTTCTCATTAGGAGCCTCGAGGATCACAACGGCATCATATCTTCCGAACGTCCAGTAGGCCTGTAGCAGATTCCCGCCATCCTTCTTCGGAAGATCCCAGTTATGGTCCATCTCCGAAATCATCTCTCTTGTCGGTTTCTTTCTCCATTTCGCCAAGCTCACAAATATCGTCTCAGATTCAACCTCCTCTTCTCGCTGGGTATTATCAGCCCTCCTCGGCAAATTCTGTCCCATTCAGCCCCTCACCGGGAAAAAAGCTTTGCATCCATCTGTCCCCCTTCGAGACATGCAGCAAAGGCTAGGCTACGATCGGGACGCAATCAAGGACTAGGCAGAATAGGAATCCTGAGATATCCTGCAACCTCTGACCCGGTCATAAACTTCCTGACACTTGGCGTAACCTAATGTGGATACTCCGTGCTTAAGGTCGCTAACTATCCACCTCAAAGCTTGAGCACGCGACTGCGTGAGCCCGTGACAACCGCCGATGGCACACCCCGCGAGAGTAAAGAGTAAGGCTCTCAACGGAGTCCCTCACCTCCCATTCCAAGAGTTCGCGGTCTCAAGCTTAGAAGCTCTTCTGGGTCTACTCAAGAAAGCAAGGATCAAGGATTCGGAGATAGAAGTCTCCACATCAGACGAGTCTCAGCACACTACGTGTTCAAAGCCTCTCGTTCATGTGCTCGTAATGACCGAGAGAGGTTCCGGGTCCGCTGAGTACAAAGACCTCGCCGCTCTGTACCAGTATTGTCCCGAGTGTCGGACTGCAGTCAGAGTTCTCTGAACTGCCAGAAAGATGTCTACACTGGCGTCACGCAGAAATTCTCCTGAGGGACACGGTCTATCATCGGAGAATGAAAGCTTGAAAAAGGCCCCTGCGAATACGAGTAACCTTTGAGACGACGAGCGAGTGGACGATAGCCGGGCCGCCGTATTAGCCCTCGAGGATGGCACAATCCTTCGTGGAAAGGGCTTCGGGGCCCCAACTGAGGCTTCGGGCGAAGTTGTCTTTAACACGTCAATGATGGGGTATCCAGAACTTCTCACGGACCCTTCCTACTTCGAACAGATTGTTGTCATGACCTATCCAATCCTCGGGTCCTACGGGGTCCCCTCATTCTCTCTTTGTGACAAGCATGGAATACCTCTCCACTACGAGTCTGACTCTATCAAGGTGAAAGGATACGCGATTCACTCACTCTCGAATCCCAGCCACTGGTCAAGTGACAAGTGTCTCGATGAGTGGTTGAACGATGAGAAGGTCCCTGGAATCAGGGACTTGGATACTCGCGCTCTGACCAGAAGGATCCGCACGAGCGGCACAATGCTCGGGCTTCTAAGAGTCTCCGAGAATATGATCAAAGATGAAGAGGTTACGGCAGCACTCGGGAAGCTTATCGACCCAAATGAGGACGACCTGGTCAGGCGAGTAAGTCCATCCGAGCCGGTCCACTATGTCAACAACTCAGATTCGACCGTGGTTCTGGTCGACTGTGGAGTCAAGTACGGAATACTCCGAAACCTCTTGGAGACCGGAGTAAATGTGGTTCGAGTCCCATACGACTCCTCAGTCGAGGATATTCTCGAGTTTGAACCCACCAGCATAGTGATCAGCAACGGTCCCGGAGATCCAAAAAAGTGCGAGGCAACTGTCGAGACGACAAGCCGACTGCTTGAGACGGACATTCCTGTTCTCGGGATATGTCTGGGAATGCAGATCCTTGCACTAGCAGCCGGTGGCGACACGTACAAGCTCAAGTTCGGACACCGAGCAGTCAACCACCCCTGCCTGGATCTGAAGACTGGAAGATGCTACATCACCACCCAGAACCACGGATACTCTGTCAACTCCAGCTCGCTTGACCAGACCCCGTTCGAAGTCAGATTCCTCAACGCGAACGACAAGACGGTCGAGGGAATCCAGCACAAGAGGAAGAGAATAGTAGGCGTGCAGTGGCATCCAGAAAGCTCTCCAGGACCCTACGACACACAGTTCCTCTTCGACCAGTTCGTCAAGGAGTCCTTGCAAATATGAAGATCAAAGGGCTTGACAAGGTCCTGATCGTTGGGAGTGGCGCCATCAAGATAGGCGAAGCAGGAGAATTCGACTACTCGACCTCCCAGGCGATCAAGGCACTCCGGGAAGAGGGAATCGAGACCATCGTAGTGAACCCTAATATTGCCACTATCCATACGGACAAAAAGTTCGCGGACAAGGTCTATTCGGTCCCGATAAAGAAAGAATTCATTGAAGAGATCCTCGCAAAGGAGCGACCGCAGGGAATTCTTCTCGGATTCGGGGGCCAGACCGCACTCAACTGCGGAATGGAGCTGGCTGAGAGTAGGATTCTCGATAAATACGCCGTGCAAGTTCTTGGCACCGGCATCAACAGCATCGAGATGGCCGACAACAGAGAGCTGTTCAAAACGACAATGGCCGCGAACGGTATCCCAGTCCCGAAGAGCCGGAAGGCGTCAGACCTTGCCAGCGCTCTCAAGGCTGCACGACAGATCGGCTATCCTGTCATTGTAAGGGTCGCATACACTCTCGGAGGACAGGGCTCGGGGGTCGCATTCGATGATGGAAAGCTGAAGGAGATCGCTCAGCGCGGACTAGCCTACAGTAGGATCCAACAGATCCTCGTAGAGGAGTATCTCGACAAGTGGAAAGAGGTCGAGTACGAGGTCATGCGGGACCACGACGACAACTGCACAATTGTCTGCAACATGGAAAACATGGACCCGATGGGAATACACACTGGCGACAGCATCGTAGTGGCACCATCTCAGACCCTCACGAATAGAGAGTACAATATTCTACGAGCAACGGCTCAACGAGTCATCCGTGCCTTGGGAATAATCGGCGAATGCAATATTCAGTTCGCCCTGGACCCAAGAAGCGAACAGTTTAGGGTCATAGAGGTAAACTCTCGACTCTCTCGAAGCTCTGCCTTGGCTTCCAAGGCTACCGGCTACCCCATAGCCTACATCGCAGCCAAACTGTCTATCGGCTACACTCTACCCGAACTCACCAATAAGATGACAGGAGTTACGACGGCATGCTTCGAGCCCTCTCTCGACTATATAGTCGTCAAGGCCCCCCGCTGGGACTTTGGGAAATTCCGAAGAGTCAGCAACGAGATCGGGACCCAGATGAAGTCCGTGGGCGAGGTCATGGCTATTGGACGATGTTTCGAAGAAGCGATTCAGAAGGCCATTCGAATGCTGGACCTTGGAAGAGAGCTTACCGATGTAGACGATTTGGGGAGAAGCTGGCGTAGAATCAAGAGGGAACTGCAGGAACCGACAGACCAGAGAGTCTTCTACGTTGTCAAGGCTCTCAAGTCAGGATTCACGGTAGACGAGGTGTCGAAGCTCAGCGGAATAGACCCATGGTTCCTCGACAAAATCCTCAACATACTGGGAGTGGAACAAGAGCTCAAACAAGAGGGAATCTGCAGAGAGAACGTCGAGAAAGCGAAGATTCTCGGATTTTCGGACTCAAAGATCGGACGACTGGTTCACAAGTCTGAAGGAGAACTCAGAGAATTCCGGAAGAAGCAAAACATCGTTCCCTGTACGAAACAGATCGACACACTCGCCGCAGAGTGGCCGGCAAACACAAACTATCTCTATCTCACCTACGGTGGAACCGAAGACGACCTTCCTTTCGTGGATCAAGACAAGGTTGTCGTCCTAGGCTCAGGCTGCTATCGGATTGGATCAAGCGTCGAATTCGACTGGTGCTGTGTCAACATGGGACTCGCACTCCGAAAACTAGGGCGAGAAGTGATAATGATCAACTGCAACCCGGAAACGGTGTCAACAGACTTTGATGTTCTCGATAAGCTCTACTTTGAAGAACTCACCATCGAGAGAATCCTGGACATCATAGACAAGGAGAGACCAACGGGCGTCGTCTTGAGCGTTGGCGGACAGACACCCAACAACCTCGCGCCAGGACTTGCTCCCCATGCGACGATTCTGGGCACCTCGCCCATCAGTATCGACACAGCCGAGGATCGGTCGAAATTTAGCCTTCTCCTGGACAAGCTAGGGATAGAGCAGCCCGAATGGAGTAAGCTCGAGACCCTCGACGGAGCAGCGGAGTTCGCAGACAAGATCGGATATCCCGTACTCATCCGACCCTCTTACGTTCTGTCCGGCGCTGCCATGAACGTCGCGTTCGACAAACCGCAAATGATCGAGTATATTCGCCAGGCGTCCCTAATCTCAAAGGAATATCCCGTCGTAATCTCAAAATTCGTCACGGGAGCGCGCGAAGTCGAGGTCGACGGAGTCTCAGACGGAGAGAACGTCTTCATCGGCGCCGTGATAGAGCACGTTGAGAATGCAGGAGTCCATTCTGGAGATGCCACGATGAGCATTCCCACCCTTACGATCAGGGACTCGAGCAAACATCGAGTCTTGGATTATGCCAGAAGGATCGCAAAGGCCCTCGCAATCAAGGGCCCCTTCAACATCCAGTTTCTAGTCAAGAACGGTGCAGTGCAAGTAATCGAATGCAACCTCAGAGCTTCCAGAAGTATGCCTTTCGTCTCAAAGATGACAGGAACAAACCTCATGGACCTTGCAGCCAAGGCAATAATGGGCGAGAAGATTCCTGATGGCGAAGGCAAGGCTACCGGCTTCGGGGTAAAGGCGCCCCAGTTCTCCTTTACACGACTTGACAAGGCTGACCCAGTTACAGGGGTCGAGATGGTGTCCACGGGTGAAGTCGCGTGCTTTGGAGAGAACTTCCAGGATGCCTTCATCAACGCCCTCATCGCAAGCAATTTCTATGTTCCGAGAAGAGGCGACTCTGTCCTAATCACAATGGGGAAGACTCGCAGGGCAATAATCCCCTACGCGAGGATGCTCGCCACGAACGGGTATCGCATCTACGCGACGCGACACACGGCAGAGGAACTCGCCGGAGTGGGCATACCATCAACGACCCTTTACAAGGTTCGCGAGAAGAAGAGCCCAAACATTCTCGACTACCTCACGAGCCGGAAGATCAAACTTGTGATAAATATTCCCAGCCACGAGAAAGATGCGGAGTCCAGACTGATCCTTCGGGATGAGTATGTCATCCGTAGGAAGGCTGCAGAGTTTGGTATTCCAGTTGTGACAAACCTTGAACTCGCCCAGGCCCTGGTGAGATCGTTAATCTCCTACAACGGCGAGACTGGCTCTGGAATGCCGCGAGACAGAGAGGATAGTTCGACGGAATCCCGTGGAACTGGCCTGGGAGCAATGTTCGACACGGCGAAGCCGAAGGAAGACAAGAGGCGGATTCCAGTCACTGTTCTAGCGGAAGGCTGAGTTGTTCATCTCCCGGAACTGATCCGTCGAGTCTGCGGGATTCGTAGAGAGCATCCGAAATCTGGCGCAGAGCTCCGGCCAGAAGGTTTGCCTCCCGTCTTCTGATCGCTGATCTCCCCAGCACATTCTTGACTGCTCGTGTCGCTAGGCCTATCTTGTAATCTTCAACTCCCACTATGGTCATTGAATCGGACAAGTATCTGAGAATGGTCTTTCTGACCTCTTCGGTAGCCAACTCTTCCTCGGTGACCTCTGATGCTGGGTTGTGTAGTTCGTAGAATACTATTGCAGCCGCATGCGACAAGTTCAGAGTCTGGTAGGCCTCCGAAGCGGGTATTGTGACTGTTGCATCGCATAGGCTGAGCTCGTGGTTGTTGAGCCCTATGCCTTCTCTTCCGAAGATTATTGCGACTGTGCCATCCTGTTGGGCTAGAACCTCGCTCAGTTCTCTTGGAGTCATTGGCCTCCGGAGGAGATTTGTTGCAGAGAGTCCTCTCTGCGCTGTTGTGCCAATCGAAAGATCGACGCCATCGAGAGACTCTGAGAGTGATTCGTGAACCGTCATGGAATCGAGAACGTCCTGTGCGTGTCCACCCCTCATTCTGCCATCACGGCCGAGATTCGTGACAGGGTTGACGAGGCGGAGAGATCTCAGCCCGAAATTCTTCATTGCTCTTGCAACGAAGCCGATCGATTCTTCGAAGGCTGGTTCAACCAAGACTACTTGATAATTTGGCAAGCCGATCGCTGCGACAGGGTCTTCCGGGCGACGGTCTTATGACGGTTTAGATTGTGCTCTGAAGGTTCAATAACGTCTGGACGTAGGATCCCAAGACTCTACAAGCAACAATTATGATCACACCTAGAATCACCATCTTGATTGCAGACTTGGCCGCTGACTGCTTCAGTGTTATTCCTCTAAAGGCGCCCATCAACGCGAGAAGAAAAATGCCTACGAGCATCGAAGTGGGCGTTGAGTAGAACTGGGAGAGCAGTACGAGGGGGAGGAGTAGCGTAAGAGATGCTAGAGTCGAGGTTGTCGAAGTTACGAGACCGGAGACTAGAGCTCGCCGGTGAACCCTTGAGAGTAACTCGTGGAACACCTTATGCTCCTTCCTAGTTGGTGTCCGCAATTCGCCATTGCTGTTCCGCGACCGTTTCGTCCCCACCTTTCTCGAATGCTCCCATGCCGCCATCAGCCGCGTCTTCTTTTCCGTAGTTTCCGAGAGATAAGTGGCGGCAAACACCGATAGTGCACCTGCTGCCGCACCGCCCACCCCTGTCACGAAGATCTCTAACGGCGCGAGACCTGCGCTCCCGGCAGCGGCGATTATTCCCAGCACAGAGAATATTCCATCTATCGACCCAAAGACCACCTCTGCCGCAAGACTGCCTGTTTCGTGAGCGATCAGTTCTGTGGTCTGGATAGCCAGGGTGACTCCCTCTAGCGAGGGCACGCTAGCCTACGACTCTGCCGGGCATGAGGATACTGTTACCATTCAGCAACTACCAAGAATACGCCGACATTCCGCATTTCTATGAGGCCCTACCCGACTCAGTGTAGATGGAAGCATGACCGCAGCACTGAATCCCGTTCCCTTCGACGCAGGGTAACATTCTCCCTTTGGCTCACGAAGCGGCGTGTTAACTAGGAACCACCGTGCGACGCTCGCTGAGACGCTCGAAGAGGGGCTTCAGCACTATCATCGCAGAAGTGATGATGGTGCTCATCGTGATAATGATGTCAGCAATCGTCTTCATCTGGGTCGTCCCCACCTTCCAGTCGAACACGGGACAGGACAACTCAGGCGCAGCATACGCGGAAAAGTTCTCGACAGTATGGGGCAACTTTGCAACATTCGCCCCTTCGGATCCTGAGACAGTGTACGCCTGCACTGAACTAACTTGGGCCAACATTCCGTCAGGAATGTGTCCCGTTTCGAGCCCGACGACATGTAACTCGCCGACAACCTCACCCATAACATCCCCAACCCCCTCGAACATTTTCGTCCCAGTAAATGGGGTCTGCGTGATCTACGCACAAGTTGGCTATGTCTTCGCCTCGAAAGGTTCCAACTTGACAGTCGTGGGCACGACCATAAAAGGTCTAGTCGGCAACTCCTCTTCGATTGTAACCCTAAAGAATGTAAACGTTCAAGGCTGGACGGGCCTTTCTGACGTTCAGACCGTAACAATCTCCGGAAGCTCCCTTAACACCCAAGGAATCACGACCATTTGCACCGACAATTGTAACAGTGCAGTTTACGAGGCGGGTCGAGGTACATTGACGTTTGTCAATAACACTGTCAACGGACAATTCGAGTCCGAAGTCAGTCACCAAGCGATCATCACCGGCAACACGATCACGGGAAGGCTAGAGGTGGAAAGCGCAGACTTTGGCCAGATCATGAATAACAAGTCCGGAATGATGGATCTCGCCCAAGACGGCATCTTGGTCTTCTCAGGAAACACAGCCTACGGAAATGACCCGGACTACGTCCCTCAGCCCGATGGGACAGCATGCCCCTCAGGGACAGGTACTGCAATTTGCGTTGGACCGAACAACCGTTGGTGTGCTACTGGCAACAATGTAGTGCCTCAAGGAAAGTTCTTCAATAGTCCGGCCTGCATTGGAAACATCGAGATAGACATCGCAAACACCGGGTCCATACCCGTCAATCTTGTCGCGGCCTATATGAGTAACATTCCACTTGCTGGGCCCATCGCGTGGAAACTTCTCTCGGGAGGCGCCGTCCACAATTCACTGCCGATTACGATCCCTGTGGGCCAGAGTGTCAACGTTACTATGCAATGGACTCCGCCGCCAATACTGACTACTTTGCCCTGGAATGGGCTCTACTTCATCTTCGTCTCGTCGCACGAAAACTTTGTGGACGGATATCTCTACTTCGGACACAACCCGGCGCTCACGATCACCAGCCAGTCGCGTCCACAGAATCGAATCTGTCCACCCTGCTACTGAATCGAGATTTATCGTGTTAGGTCTAGTATCAACCGGGTATCCTCAAAGTAGTCCCCTGTTCAGTTCACGGGCTAGGGAATCAGCCAGCAGCCTTGTTCAGCTAGACACGGTTCTGTGAGTCGCTGTCTTCCTATGGCCTAGGTTTACTAGGTTTTTGGCTGTCGGAGCACTATCTTGCCAAAGCTTGCGTTCCGACCTTGTCGTCTGAGTATGTTGTTCGATGAAGGACTCGCACCCAGATCCATCCTCCGAACAGACCGGTGACTATGTCCGTGCCTATTCCAGCCACGATCAACAATGGCAGGAGTATCAGTGGCGGGTCGCCCTGATTCATCAGGGGCCCAAAGATCGAATTGACCAAGTATCCACCTAGAAAGCTTGGTACGATGATAATCGGGAGGACGGGTAGGAAGCCGGATAGTTCAGCCGCTAATCGTTTGGTGGAGATCCTCCACGAGCCGCCAAATTTCGCCCTATACACGAACGCGACCAGAATCCCGACGGTGCTCACTTGGATTTGTGCCAGATTCTCGATCAGCAGTGGAAGAACAAGGATGAAGAGAGCAAAGTACCCAACTCTCTCGGACAATGTGATCCTTTTCAGCTCTACCAGAATCTCTCTTCCATATCTTTGAAAAATCGACACGGTGCCCAAGATCGCGACTGCCCCTACGACTATGGTGTATGTTATACCCGTCTGATAATCGCCGAGGGTGAGTAGAAGACCTACTTCATCGGCAAGGAGCCCTCCGCCGAGACCGTACATGATCGCCGCTAGTCTGTTCCACCGATCGCCTCCAACGATTCCCAACCAGCCTGACGCGGCGAGCAGAACTATTCCGTACCAAAAGTGGTGAAAGTGAATTCCAGATTGAACCACGACCACCTGTGGTAGTATGAAGGTGAAGAGCCTGGCAAGACCGAAAGCAGGCAGGAATGCGAGTAGAGCTAGCGCTGACAGCCAGGGCCCTTTGGAATCCACTAAATCATCCTCTCACTCGTTTCCTCGCTGGGAAATCGCTCAGTTCCTTTCGTTGATTCGACAACCAATCCTTCAGGCTCACTATCTTTGTCGTGGAGCCGGGGGTGGGAGTCGAACCCACTTCAGCCACCACTGCGGGTGTTTACTACGGGTTGCTACGAGGCGTGTCTGCAGCCCGTCGCCTGAACCGATCGGCCCTCGGTGGACAAGCCAACCCCGGCCTCGTATGGCCCCCGGCGAAGACGATCAGCCGGCCGCGAATCGTATAAGCTTGATGAGGCGACCAATAAACTCGCTCGGATCTGCCGGGACTGTAAATAGAATCCAGAGGCTATCGAGGCTAAGCCCCCAGAGTTTTATAGGACGATCCCGCAGAGATTCCAAAACCAGCCGACTCGGAACCCTTGGAGAGAAAGACTTGTCTGGAATAGACGCGGTCAGAAAGATCGTAGAGACCGAGGGACAGGCCCGGAGAATCGTCGACGAGGCCAAGGTCCGAGCACAACAGATCATCGCACAGACTTCACAGGAAGCTGAAATGCTCCGGCAGGAAGCCTTGTCGAGCGCGCAGAAACAGCGCGAGGAGATTCTGGGAATGGCAAAGGAGAAGGCTGAGGCCGAGGCTCGCCAATCAGATGTTGAGACTGAACAGCTTCTGAAGAACTATCGGAAGCTGGCAGAGGCCCGAAAGGACGACGCGGTAAGCAAAGCGTTGGAACTCATACTAAGCGGGTGAACAGAGTGTCAGAGTCGTTGGACAAGCTTCACAATCGGATACTCTCCGACGCGAAGTTGAAGGCGGACGAGACGATTCGTGAGGCCCAGGCGAAGGCAGACCAGACTATCGCGGAGGCCCGGCAGCGGGCTCAGAAAGAAGCCGATGAGCTCCTTGCAAAGGCCAAACTGGAAGCGGAGGCGGTGAGGAGGAGCATTCTCAGTTCAAAGGTGAGAGCCAACAGGCTGAGGATCCTCGACGAAAAGAACCGTATCGTCCAGGAAGTTCTGGGAGCGGTCGAGGAGAAGCTGTCGAACATTGCAAAGTCGTCACGGTTTGGTGAAACGGCCCAGCGATTCGTCGCCGAGGCAGTGAAGGCCGTTGACTCTGACCAACCAGTCGTGAGACTGGGATTCAAGGGCTCGTCAAAGCAGAATCTGGACAGTGTCTCAAAAGTTCTTCCGAAAGGTTCGAAGCTAGTATTCGAGGAAAACCCCATCGACGGGCTAGGGGGAGTAATCGCGAGCGATGCTGAAGGCCGGATCATATTCAACAACTCATTCAGGTCACGCCTCGAAAGGCTTGACAGCCAGCTCTTGACGTTGATAGCCTCAACAATCTTCGGCGAGTAGACCCACAAGCCTTGCTTCACCCGGACCCGATGCGACACGTCAGCATAGTAGTCGCCAAAGACCAGCTACCCAATCTCCTCGCGTACGCCGGGTCCAAGAAGCTCTTCCACCTCACAGAGGTCGAGGACAGCGACCTTCCGGAGGGTGCACGACGCTATCAGGCGCTAGAACTCTTGGCCAAAGCGTCTACTGTCAAGAACCGGATAGCCAGCTTGACCACAGCCCTCCAGACTGGAGACTCCGGGGTAGAGAGCTTGAAGGCGCCCGTTGATAATCTGGAAGAGCTTGCCCGTTTTCTGGACGATGAGACGCTCAAGCTTGAACAATCGGGCCGGCAGATCGATGATGAGCAGGGCAAGATACAGACAGAGAAGGAGCAGACCTCCGAGCTGTCAAGATTCCTTTCTGGACTGGAGAACGTTGGAGTGTCGCTAGATGCGATTGCCGGAAGCGGCTTTCTGACAAGCCTCGCGGGAGAGGCCATTACTGAAACAATACCGTCGGTGCAGAGAGAGCTTGACCAGATAACCTACGGCAACCTCATTTTCGCCATCACCAACACCGCTGGAAAAAGCCAGACGTTCCTCGCCATTTTCCCATCCGCATTCCAGGACGATGCGAAACAAGCGGTGACCGCACTGGGCGCCAGGCCAGGACCTCCATGGACAGACCTTCCACCCGACCCTAAGAAGGCGAAGGAGGTTATCGACTCCAGACTATTCGATCTTGAGAAAGTATCCAAGGAACTCGATGAGAAGAAAGCGGGGCTCGCGAAAGAGAAAGGCCCGAGAATCAAGAGCCTGGCAACCTTATCTGAGATACTCGATCTGAGGACGAAGGCGCTCTCAGGGTCGACTGCGACTGAGGCAACGGTTCTGCTTCAAGCCTGGGTTCCGGAGCATGCTGCCAAGGACGTGGGGGAGGGTTTGTCGAAAGCTTGCAATGGGCTCGCGTCAATGTACGTCGAGGAAGAATCTAAGAATAATGTAGAGAGCTCGGCCGAGGAACACGCGTCGACGAACGATGCTGATCCTCCGACCCTTGTCAAGGCTCCAAGCTGGACCCGGCCGCTCCAGAGCATAATCGACAATTTCGGCATACCATCCTACGGCGAGACGAATCCCCTTCCCTTCATGATCCTCACGTTTCCACTCATCTACGGACTGATGTTCGGCGATATTGGTGAAGGACTCCTCTTCGTAGCCTTCGGTGGATTCCTGCTCTATCTAAAGAGGAAGAAGGCCAAGGTCTTCGAGATCGGCCAGATATTCGTCAACGGGGCAGAGCTGGTGCTGATGCTAGGGATCGGCGTCACCATCTTCGGCTTCGTCTTTGGAGACATATTCGGCTTCGAGTCCAGCCAAGTCCTTGGGATTCCCTCGCTCTTCGCTCCTACCGCGGGAGCTTTCCCGACCAGTCCGAACGTTGCGCCCAGCACCGCGAACCTCATCATCTACATGATCTTCATCCTCTTCTTCGGGGTCGCACACTACCTGTCCGGTCTCGCCATCAACGCCTACAACAAGATCAGACACCACGAGTACAGACATGCTTTCCTCGGGCCAATCTGCTGGGCCTGGTTCTATGCGATGTTCATCTACGCGGCAGTCCTAGTCGTGAATTCAGGATTCAAATTCTCGGTTCTGTTGCACAACCCGCTGGTAGTAGTTCTCCTATTCGTTCCCTTAGGGCTCTTAGGATACGGCGAGGGCGGTCTCCACCTGATGGAGGTCTTCATTGGGGCCGGAAGCAACACATTGTCCTATCTTCGGATATGGGCGCTCAACCTGGCAGACTTTGCGGTGAAGTTTGCCTTCTTCACCTCCTTCGGAATCGTTGGAGCAGTCTTCGGCAATATCCTTGTAATGATCCTCGAAGGGCTCATCGTGTTCGTCCAGACTCTAAGACTTCACTGGGTGGAATGGTTTGGTAAGTTTTATGAAGGGACCGGCCACCCTTTCGCGCCCTATCAAGAACCTATGACCTGGATTGTGACACAGTAGTGGCTGTCGACTGCTCGACGCTCTCGTCTGTAACCCTCTGTCCCACATTCTGGGCAGGACTTGGCGCAGGACTCAGCGTTCTACTCTCCGCCATCGGGGCTGGACTCGGAATAGGAATCTCAGGACCCGCCATAGCAGGCGCAGGAGTAGAAAGACCCGAGGTAATGCTGAAGACCTTCATCGCAACCATACTCGCAGAGGCACTCGCAATCTACGGCCTCGTCGTCGGACTTCTCTCGGTCTTCGCCATAGGTCCGGCGCTGACGATTGAGAAGGGAACTCGAATCTTTGCAGCGGGACTGACGATGGGGGCCGCAGCGCTCGGTGCCGGCTTCGGTATCGGTGCCGCGGGAAGCGCTATGGCTTCCGCCACCGCTGAGAAACCCGAGATCTTCTCGAGAGCAGTAATCTCGCTCATCCTAGCAGAGGCTCTCGCAATCTACGCTCTCGTCACAGGTCTACTCCTACTATTCACCGGTTAAGCGAGTCAGAGTGCCTTCAGATACCTTATCCCACCTATTGCGAGACAATTATCTCATCTCTCTCCTGCGCGGCAAGCGAAGCCAGCTCCTTCACCGCCAGCAACTGGTCTCTTTATCAGAGTTGAAGTCCCAGAGCGAAATCGTCGGACTCCTCTCGGAGGGATCGTACGGGCCGGAGCTATCGAAGCTGCAGGGAGAATCGTCACCAATCGACACCGAGAGGGCGATCCGCTTGGGCTTCGCTCGATCCGTGAGGGGCCTAATCTCCGCGTCGAGCGCTGACACTCATGACTTCTTATTGGAATACCGGCGACGATTCGACGCTTATGACCTTGCGGGTCTCGTGGTCTTCAAGGCGCAGGGCAGGACCTGGGAGGAGTATCTTGCCACCAGGCAACCGCTGGCGCTGATGAAAGAAGCTGAACTCCACAGGCTCTACTCCATCGAGGATCTATCGACCATCGCAACGGCGGCAGGTGACCGACACCTAGTCGAGAGGCTGAAGGGATTCTCAATGGAGGACGCTGCAGGCGAGAGAGCATCGCTCGTCAGGGACGCAATCAATGGATGGGGAGAAGAGAGATTCTACAAGTTTGTCGACGAGCGCCTGTCGGGTCCTGATCGAGAAAACTGCCTGCCGATCGCTGGCTCAACGATCGACATTGCAAACCTGACCATCATTCTCAGGAGCAAGATACTATCCGCCTCAGGCATCAAGGACCACCTGATTCCAACACACTGGAAGCTAAACCAGCGAGCAATCGACCAGCTACTGGCCTCCATGGACGTGTCACAAGCCTTCGACTCGATGGCCTCGCACGAATACTACCACAAGGTTCTAGCGGGGGCGCGACAGAAGTATGAGGAGTCCAAGTCTCTCGCCTTCATAGAGGTAGCGTTGAGGAAGCACCAGTTGAGGCTCAGCACAAGACTCTTCGTGAGCTTCCCCTACTCAGTAGGAATAGTACTCGCTTTTCTCATCCTGAAGGAGAACGAAGCCAAGAATCTCGCGGCCGTCCTCACCGGCGTTGGAGCTGGACTACCAGCAGACGAACTGCGCTCTCTCATTGCCGTCCAGGATTAGCCATGTGGGTCGGTCGACTTTGAATTCGGTCGATTGCTATCGCTAGCTCGTCTAGAGCTTTTTGACGAAGTAGTAGTATGTGTAACCGATTCCACCAATCGCACTTACGACCAGGCCAATTATTGAGCCACCGCAGGGAACCAGACCGAGTGGGGATGCGCTGACGCCGATGCATGATGGTTCCCCTATGATTGGTGAGATCGCGATTCCGCCCAGAAAATAGCCTAGTATTAGGAATGCGGCAGTGTTGGCGCTGAAACTGAGAAGCCGGAGGGTCTTTTTCTCGTAGAGCGGACTGGTCGGACCTGTACCACTGCCAAGCCTCTGAAACCTCTTTCTGTCAATGGACTGTTGAACTGCAGGTGAACGGATGCTTCCACCCACGGGGGGAACACGAATGGTTGTTCCCTTCAGACATTCTGTTACGCTGGAATGTGTTGGGTCTGGATCGTTGTGGCTCTTGTTAATCTGGCACGCAATCGTGACTATTGCTACCCCAATGTACACATCTTCTACGGTTAGTATGGCGGCTAGGTCTTGATCGTTTATTCCCGTTATCGTCTCGAATTCATTCCGGCCGACTTTGTCGACGGCGGCTTGAACAGCCTCTGCAATCCTTGAAGTCACGAGAGCTTCCAGATCCGGCTTGTTCAATGGCGGTTCTCTCGACTAGTCTAGCTCCACCACTCCGTCTTTCTGCAGAGAGTTGAGAATGATGGGTGTGAGAGGCTTGTCCAGTCGTGCAAGTATGTGAGCAGCCTTGGTGCCATCACCCAGCCGGAGGGAGCCACGAAGCAGAAGAAGAGTTTCCTCGATATTATCAGCAGATCTGTTAAGGGGTCCTGCCAGTTTTTCTCGGAGAGCTTCGAGTCTGCTGTTCTGGGACTGTTTCTCTCGGGTAAGTCGATCCTTCTCCATCTGCCAAGACGTCAGAGCCGCGGTCGCGTCGGCGGCTCCAATCGTCGGTATGTCCGTTGGGAGAAAGTCGTAGAGGAGAAGGGTCTGGAGAGCTTGCGAGGCGTCTTCTGTAGGCGTGGCGACGAGTGTGTAGACGGAATCGTTTTTCTTTGCGCCAGTCATCATGATTGCTCTCTCCTTCAATAACACTCGTAGACTTTTCTGGGCGGCATCAAGTTTCTTGGATGGTATTCTTCCTAGAAGGCGTCGAAATCCTGTGGCTCTCGACATCATCTCATCGAAGTTGAATCCGGTAGCCTTGAGCTGTTCCACCGTTGAAATCTGCTTCTCGATCTCCTGGACCTGCCGCTCGGCCGCTTCGACACTGGACAATATCTTCTGATACTCGCCACGAGCCTCTGCAGCTTGAGTCTCCGCTTCAGAACCTCTGGTTTTCAGATCAGAGGTTTCGGGGACAGCGGATTCTGGTTTCCTCTCGATTCCAAGCTGTCGGAGCGTCTGAGACATACCGTCATGGAGCTTTGCGTATTCCTTGATGTATCGCACAACATCCTCGGTTGTCATTCTGCCCGTGTCGAGGACCAGCTCCTGGGCGTCGACCTTGCCCAATGGGCCAAGGCTCGCTACTGCTCTCTGAGCCAGAATCTTTGGAACTATGATACGGAGGGTTGAGGTTTTCGCGACACTACTCATCAGTGGTCCCGTCTAGAGGTCTATCGGATGTCTATCGGAATACAACTATTGCGGTCAGGAATATCGGGATGAACACTAGGGAGATCGTGTTGAGGAGCTTGATGAGAATATGGAGGCTCGGACCTGCGGTGTCCTTCCAGGGGTCGCCAACGGTGTCACCTACGACGGTCGCGGCATGCGTCTCAGTGTTCTTGCCTCCGAGGTTTCCTACTTCGATGTACTTCTTGGCGTTGTCCATTGCTGCTCCGCCCCACATCATCATGATGGCTAGAGGGATCGCGGAGAGAGTGGCCCCAACGACAAGGGCTCCAACGGCCGCCCAGCCTAGAAATACTCCGACGACGATTGGGGCTACGACAGGGATCGCCCCCGGGGCGACCATCAATCGAAGAGCAGTCCTCGTCGATATGTCCACAGCCCTTGCGTAGTCTGGTCTAGCCGTTCCCTCTCTAAGCCCAGGAATCTCCCTGAGCTGTTTCCTAACCTCCTCGACCATTCGGTAGGCTCCGACGGCGACGGCGTTGATAGCTGTTCCTGAGAACAGGAACGGGAGCATGCCTCCAATCAGCGCGCCTATGATCACGTCAGGGTGGTTTAGGGCGAGAGATGCTCCGAGGCTAGTCAATGAGTTTCCTAACGAGATCGCATCTGCCGGAGTGATTTTAGTCAGGTCAAACAACTTGGCCTGATATCTGGCGACTTCCAAGACAAACGCCTGAAATAGCAACAGGGAGGCTAATGCGGCCGACCCCATCGCGTATCCTTTCGTAAGGGCCTTGGTCGTATTGCCGAGGGCGTCAAGCGGTTCTATTCGATCACGGATCTCTGGGGGGGCCCCTGACATCTCGGCTATGCCCCCCGCATTGTCTACTATAGGACCGAGACCGTCCATCGTAAGAACAATTCCTGCAGTTGAAAGCATGCCCATCGTAGCCATCGTCGTCCCATAGACGCCTCCGAGGAACGAGTTGAGGCCTGCTAGACTTGCGAATTGTTCCCCCAGTCCAAAGGAGATGAGCAGAGCAATCGCGACAGTGATTACCGGGAGCCCACTAGATATCATCCCCACGGCAGTTCCCGAGGTTATGGTGAGGGCGGGGCCAGACTTTGACCTCTCAGCTATCGTGACGACCCACTTGGCCTCAGAACCGGTGTAGAATTCCGTATAGAGAACTATCAATAGGCCGGCAACGAGTCCCGATATCATACAGCCGTAGAGAGCATAGACTCCCAGGGCTCTATTGGCCGAATTTATTCCCGATATAGCCGTCAATCCTGAGGGCCCAAATACATACCACGTTGCGATGAAGAGGAGTATTGCAGCGACGAGCGAAGCGACAAGCAACCCGTCCCTCGTGGGCTTGATAGGGTTCTTGAATTTCTTTTCATAGATCGCAACAGCTAGACCTACGAAGGTGGCGACTATTCCCAGGGACCGCACTATCAGAGGCATCGTCACGTAGTAGACGTTGTTGGTGCTGATACCTTGGAAGAGAATTATGGAAACGATTAAGCCGATTATCATGCCTCCTAGGTTCTCAGCTGTGAGAGACTCGAACAGGTCAGCTCCTCTCCCAGCCTCGTCTCCCACATTATCTCCCACGTTATCGGCTATTGCGGCTGGGTTCCGAGGATCATCTTCTGGAAAGTTCTCTTCTACTTTTCCGACAAGGTCTGCGCCGACGTCAGCAGACTTTGTGAATATTCCGCCGCCCAACTGCGCGAACAAGGCGGCTAGGGAAGCCCCGAAGCCGAATCCCGCGAGGACGCCAGGGTCTCCGAATGCTGCGTACAGAAGCGATAAACCTAGCAAGCTCATACTGATCACAATCAAGCCTAGTGCTCCGCCTCCCAGAGTTGCGACCTTCAGGGCCTCGTAGGTTGATTTTTCCGCGGCTGCTGTAGATCTAACATTTGAGTTGGTCGCAGAGTACATCGCGATGTAGGCTGCAAAGAGCGAGAATGCTACCCCTAGGAGGAAGCTGAAAGCAATCTCACCACCGTAGGTGAAGTTGACCGTAGCGCCGAAGGCGGCGACGATAACGAGCGCGATAATTATCGCGATTATCGCGATGGTCCGGAATTGCCTCTTGAGGTAGGCGTTTGCGCCTTCTCTGATGGCCTTCCAGATGGCGACCATCTTCTCGTTGCCAGTAGGGTATCTCTTGATGCTGTAGACGAGGTAGATGGCGACGGCGACCCCGGCGATTGCGAGTGATGTCGTCAGGAGTAACGGGTCGAAAGCCAAGCTCTGTTTCCTACTAGCCTCGAATTATGGAATTTCCGTCAAGCCGCCCCGTCGGGATTATAAATCTATTGAAATAGGCTGAGGTCGCTGATTTGCGGTAGCGACTATGATGTGAACATGTCTCGGTTATTTGACACTACCTTGTGGTAGCCACTGGCAAGGATTTGAGAAGGCAGCCCCATCCCTGGGGAGAGCTATTACAGTCCAAGGCTCCGAGGGGATTCGTAGTAGTGTTGGTCCAGTCGCCCGCGGGCCACCAGATCCAGTTTATCCTCTGTGGCGTATTGCCGTCATAGAGATTGACTAATGTCTGTATGAAGTGGAATGTCACGGCAGTATATCCTGCGCTTCCGTCAAGTACAACGTCTGGAGCACATATGTTTGTATCACATGAGAGGGGATCTGTACCGCCCTCCGTATTCAGCGCAGGCCAGCCGGTGCTCGTCATACCCGCCACAACCGTCTGGTAGTAACCCTGAGCGACGCTCTCCGCCGTCGCGTTGCTCCAGCCTTCTGTAGCGTTGTAGTAGTTGAAGCCCATGTAGCTGTGAAGACTGATGAAAACCCTACCGCCCTGCGAAACGTTTCCAAGTGAGTCCGTAACTGCCGGATAGCCGTTTACCGCATTGGAACAGCTCCCGTCACCTCCCGGGCAGAGGTTGCAGCTATAGCTGCACAGGTTCTGGACCACGATCCAGTGAGTATCACCAAGCGACCGGGCCTGGTCTATCCACTGCTGATACGCGCTACTGAGATAGGTGACGCATGACGTGTCTGTCGAGCATGGCGCGCTCGGACACGACGACGGGCTGTTGTTACAATCGTAGTATTCTGGCTCGTTCTCAGGCTCCCAGATTATCTGTGAGTATAATGGTCCGATGTTCTGTACTATCGGTTTCCAGTAGTTCAACCAGCAGCTTGTATCCCGGAAGACGTCAGAGTAGCCGTGATAGTCGATAATGATCCAGAAACCATAGTGATTAGCGATCTGGACAGCCCGTTGAGCGTTCGTCTGGTTATAGACGCTCATGTAGTTGTGGTCAACCGTGTCGGTGCAGTACGGGTCGAAGTCGAGCCTGACAGTATTGTAGTCTTTGGCCTTCATCAGTATCAACAACAGCTCCATGTCCGAAACATACTCTCCTGGAAACACGGCTGAGAGAGTGCCTCCACTCCCGGTTATGGACTCGTCCATCTTGACGCCGCCCCAGCCGACCAGAGCTGGTGTCGTAATTGGAACCGATGTGTGATGCCCCGTGATCAGTGAATAAAGCAGGACACCGGATACGGCTAGGGCGATGATGAGAACGGCCGCAATTATCTTGCGTCGCGACCTGAATCGTCCCACCGACGCTGTCTCCCCACTACCGCTCATCATCAGGATCTTCCGGACCTTCTCTGCCAAATGCATAAATCGCATAGCCATCTCGATCCGTCTCCCACCAATAGCTGATCTATCTGCTTGACCGGCCGTAAATACGATGTGATCGTTGTCGGAGGGGGCCCCGGTGGCCTCTCCTCCGCAGTATACTTGTCCCAGAAGGGGCTCAAGGTCAAGGTCTTCGAGAAGAAGAAACTCCTCGGAAAGCCGGTTCGCTGCGGCGAATACTTTCCGGTCAAAGACGAGATGGCAAGACTCCTCCCACGCGTAAAGTGTATCGATATCATCGATGCTCCTGACGATGCGGTAGACTCCAAGTGCAAATCGATTAGACTCGTCAGTCCGAGAGGGCACGAGTTCGAGTTTCCGTTCGCCGCCTACATACTCGACAGACATGTCTTCGAGAGTCATCTAGGCGATATCGCGCGTGGTAATGGGGCTGATATTGATGTGGGCGTTCAGGCCCACTTCTATCCTGACGACGAAGGCGGCTGGGTCGGACCCACCCGCGAACAGGCTGATCACGGAGAAATTATCATTGCCGCAGACGGGTATCCGAGCGAGACTGCAGAGCGTGCTGGCCTTCCTGAGAGAGAATATGCGGGTCCCTATGCTGTCGCGACGAACATCGAGTATCTCATGACGGACCTCGGCGTTGAGCAAGATGTTGCGGAGATGTACATGGACCCGAGATACTCGCCGGGGGGATACGGCTGGATAATACCAAAGGGGCATGGGAGGGCTAATGTCGGGATAGGAATTCGCGAACCCTATGTCCGACGAAACTGGCAGATACGAGAGTTGTTGACAGGCTTCATCGAGAAGAACAAGGTAGCCGCGGAACGGTTGAGGGGAGGGCACCAGGCGTCTTTGATAGGGGATAGTCTCCCGGTTGATGGACCCCTCGCGAGGACTTACACTGATCGAGTGATGGCCGTTGGAGACGCTGCTGGCATGGTCATGCCGACAAACGGGGGCGGGATACAGACAGCCATGATCACAGGGCAGCTTGCCGGAGAGGCGGCGGTCCGGTATTTCGAGGAGAAGATTCCGCTCTCGAGCTATGAGGAGGCTTGGAAGGACCAGATTGGTGTGGAGATGGAGAACTCAAAGCGGATGCGGCAGGCCTCGGACCGTTTGATGGGCCATGGATTCGTCTTCGACTTGATGCTCCGCATAATAGGCACGAAGAGAATCGCTGAAGTGATAATGTGCCAGGTCCCTAGCGGCATGGGACCGTTCATGCACGTGCTCGCCTAGTGTTTCAGAGCAACATCGACGATCATCGCGACGAAGAGTAGGAAGAGGTAGGGGCTTGAGACCTTGAACATTCTCCAAGCATTCCACTCTGTCGGCTTGTAGAGAACCCAAACGCTACCTACTAGGTTGGCTAGACTGCCTAAGAGGGCCACCGTCCCGTAGATCGGGCCAAAATACCCGAGGGTATAGAGGGCTAGAGAGAAGGGCACCATGATGAGAGAGAAGAGCGTAATCAACCTCAGAGCCGTCTTGGACCCAACGACGACTGGAAGCATGGGAATTCCCGCCTTGGAATAGTCGGAGCGATTTGAGACGGCCAAGAACCAAATGTGCACTGGAATCCAGATGAACACTAGCCCAGCCATGAGAATTGGAATGTGTGCGAGGGGAAGCCCGCCAATAAAACCGGATGTCACAGCTGACCACCCGAAAAATACGGGTAAGCCTCCGCTGAACCCGCCCAGCAGAATATTGAGCGAGGACCGTCTCTTGAGGAGGAGACTGTAGACCCCCACATTGTCGAGTATGCCGAGGCCCATCCAGAGAAGCGACAGGAGATTCAGTAGAGCTGATAAGATTAGGGACACAGCGATGAGTCCGAGTCCAAACCTCAACGCCGCCGGTGGCGTTATGCGGCCCGATGGAAGCGGACGGTGGCGTGTCCGTAGCATTACAGCATCGATGTCGCGGTCATGATAGTTGGTAAGAGCGTTGCAACCCGCGCACCCCGTTGCAATGGCAGTCCCTGCAATGATCCAGCCAACGGGACCAAAAGCAACTGGGAGGGCTTTGGTTGCCACGAATGTCGCGGATAAGGATGTGAATACAAGCAGATACCAGATCTTTGGCTTCGTGAATTCGTAGTACGTTTGAATCTGAGAAACCAAGGATTGAGATCTTTGTTGCTGAACTAGCAGTTGAGACGCCCTATGTCACGACGATATTACCGTCCATCAGTCCATGTTGTGGACTGCAAAATAACGTGCAAAAGTAGCGATATGACCCCGAAGCGTTGAAGGTGACCGTGACCGTGTACCATGTATTGAACGGAATGCACGGTGGGGGGGAGGTAGAGCATGGCTCTGGCCCTCCCGCGTTTACAGTTACTGGGGCCGGACCTGATATCTCAAAACCGTGCCCAGTCGAATCTTGCAACATGGGGTCCTTGGTGGGCAACCCCTTGATGTAGAAAGTAATTTTATCCCCTACACGGGCCTCGACTGTCCTGTTGTCGCTGTTACCCGGATAGTTCTGATACTCGACCCTTGTCAGATTCGCACCGTTCGTCGAATCAAAAGGAGGGAGGCTTGACTGGTTGAGATAGGCCGTATCGTTAACGTGGAAGCCGCTCTCTTCGAAAATGATTGCTGTCATAATTACCAGCCGGTGCACGGGGGTATATGTGACTGTGATATGAGGAATTACGAATTGGTAATAGTAAATTCCTCCGCCTGCCGCGACAATTACGATAAGACCTAACAAACCAACGAAGGGTAGGTGCTTTTTCGGAACCTGCATAGTCATTTCATCTGATTGGAAACTCGATATATATGAACGGTCGCAGCGAACGCGACCAGCACCATTCCGATTTCAACGAGTGCAAAATTGTTGAGCGTTGCGAGGAAGGCACGGAATATGGAGAAATCAAGGAATCCTTGCAGCAGCAGGAGACCTCCCAATAAGGAGAAGACTTCCCCTCGAGACAGCAAGTAGGGTTGGACTCTGCGATAAGGCAGAGGTTTCTTGGCAGCACGGAGGGCCTCGATCTTGGCCTTTCTCCATTTGACAAATGCGTACACGAAACCATAACCGAGGGCGGTTGCGAGAAGCAATGATGCGGCAAAAAGAACTGGGTCGATCAGGAGCTGATCTTCGGATTGGAGGACTTGGAATGGGTTTCCAGCCCGGAATCCCCAGACTGTGACGATTGCGATTTGTCCGAGAGATGCGGCTCCCAAGGCGACCCAGAAGGGTCTGTCGATCATCGCGATCTTCTTGCCTCGGTCGAAGAATGGAACGACTAGAAAAATCAGAACGAACACCGCGGGGATGATGGCCCCGGCAATGAAGGGTGGTAGACCTTTGGTTCTAATGAAAGCGTAGAGACTAGTAAAGTACCATTCAGGGAACGTGATTTGTGTGAGTTGATTCGGGTCATATCGTATCCCCACTTCCACCGGGAAAAGCCCTCCCATTATCAGAATGATTCCCGTGATCGCTGACGACACTGGAATGTCCAAGACGAGGTTCTTGGGGAGGTGAACTGACATTATGGCAAGCATGATTATCGGAATTATGAATACGTGGAATGCGTAGAACCTGATCGCTAGGTCATTGAAGCTGAAGCCGAAGATTATCTGTGCAAGATTTGCACCAATCACAGGTGAATAGTACGTCAGAGTTTGTCCGATGTTGATCGCCAGTTGTCCGCGGATATTGAAGATGAGATCATATCCAGTGTACGCCTCGATTACTGTTATTACACCGAGAATTATCCCGGTGACCCAGAGCATCTCGTATCTGAGCTTGTATCGACCAGCAAAGTACTGGTAGAACATGTGCATCACGGCAAGCAATACCATTGCGTTTGAAGCCTGATAGTGAATATTTCTGATCAGGAATCCCCAGTCCACCTGATTGTTGATTGATGCCACGCTATTGAATGCCTGATTACAGGTGGAAGAAGGGACATACGATGTATTCGCCGCAGCAGGTGGGCAATCCCCGAAGAGTGGCTGGAAGTGAAAGAGGAGAAGTGCGCCCGTAACTCCGAGAATGATAAAGACGATTACAGTGAGCATGCCCAAGAATCCCAGCGGACTGATGAAGCGGGAGGGAAAGACGATCTTCACGGCGAGAAGAAGCGTTCTCTCCAGTCTGTCCCAGATCCACCTGAGAAGATCCCGGTGGTCGAATCGTACGATAATTTCACACGGGGCAGAGGAAGAAGTCCAAGATCATATGCTGGGCCCGCCACTGGGACGGCGTCTGCCAATCTGTACTGGCTTCCGTGGCAGGGGCACTGGAGCCTGAATTCTCCGGATCCGTAGCCGGGATTCACTATGCACCTCAGGTGAACACATGTCAGATTGAACGCGACAACGTGTTTGAGTACATCGTCGTTTGGATAGTATGGATTAACAAGATCCTCCGGGAGCTCCGGGCGCCCCGGCAGCCTGCTGATTACGTTCTTGTAATATGGGCTGTCTGTGACTGGATAGGGGTAATAGAAAAATTCCGAATAATTGGAAGGGGAGTACAGATTGCCAGCAGCAAAAGCCTTCAGATACTTCGAATTCAAGTCATTCCATGTGGTGACCTGAGTAGGACCTTCCCTCTGTGGAATCAGTGGATTGAGAATGTTCCATGATGGCAAGGACGGTGGTGCGAAAGCACCTATCGCCAGCAGTGTTGAGGCCCCAAAGGCACCGGCGAGGAATGCTCTTCGCGAAATCAATGGGTTCTTGGCAGGAGCGGGAAGGTTTCCCTGTTGGCGTTGAGCGGAAGAAGCTGGGGGCGACGGGACGCTAGCTTCGTTAGATTGCTTTTTCTCGTCGTCAGACATGTTCTCTCGC
>WNGM01000829.1_pt1 | contig 24893 bp, 22 predicted proteins | sample 5400571 | NCBI WGS metagenome assembly WNGM01 (sample SAMN13153378, study PRJNA577476) | soil metagenome | isolation source: 100 cm soil or saprolite under Garry oak tree replicate 2 | place: USA:California | collected 2016-06-15 | reverse complement strand
CTCTTCGGGTAGCGCCTCCAGCGTGACCGGCAGGTCGGAGTATTCGGGGTGCTCGTGGACCACGAGGCGGCCAAGCGAGGACTCGTCCGCCTCCTTGCCTGAGATGTCCGACACGTGGATGGTCTTCACTGCCATCAGGGCGGATTCCTCCTCGACCAAATGGGCTTCACTCACGGCAGCCTGACGCTAAACGAAAAGCACCTTGGAAAGCAACGTGAGGATGGGGTCTGGAGTAAGCGGCGAACTTATCCGAAGGCCCGACAGCGACGAAATGGCGGCCCGGATGCTGGGCTTTTTTGCGATGTGGAAGCGCGCAAGTCAGCGGTCGGCGTCGTCTTCCAGCCGCCGTTCCAGGCGCTCTACCCGTTCGGAGACGTTGACGACCAGCTCGGCGAGGAAGCCGACGAGGATCACCAGCAGGCCTGCGAGCATGGCGATGCCGGCGACCAGCATGAGCGGCCGGTACTGGGTGTGGGAGCTGAGGAACGACCACAGCAGGTAGGCCGACAGCAGCACGCCGGCGCCGATCATCCCGGAGCCGAGCGCGCCGAAGAAGATCGCCGGCCTGCGCTGGAACGTCAGCAGGAACTTCAAGGTGACCACGTCCAGGAAGGAGACGGGCAGCCGCGAGAAGCCGAACTTGGAGCGGCCGGCCTGGCGGGGCTCGTAGCGGACCTTGACTTCGCCGATGCGCCAGCCCTCGTTGTGCGCCATCACCAGGATGTAGCGGTGCCACGAGGAGCGCAGCGCCAGCGAGTCGGTGACCTCGCGGCGGAACGCCTTGATCCAGTTCATGTCGTGGACGTCCAGGCCGAACAGCACGCGGCAGGTGACGTTGGCCAGGCGGCTGGCGAAGCGCTTGCCGTCGCGCCGGCCCTGCCGCCAGCCGGCCACCACGTCGTAGCCCTCGTCCAGCTTGTCGAGCAGCAGCGGGACGTCGACCTCCGGATCCGATTCGAGGTCGGCCGGCAAGAAGACGATCACCTCGCCGTTCGCCTCGCGGAAGCCGCGGTTGAGCGCCTCGGTGAGCCCGAGGTTGCGGCGCTGGCGCACCAGCCGCACGCGCGGCTCGGCCCTGGCGGCCGCCTCGACGGCGGCGGCGGTGCCGTCGGTGGAGCCGTCGTCGACGTACAGCAGCTCCCATGGCCGGCCGAGCTGCGCGAACGCCTTGGCGGTGCGCTCAACGAAGCGGGCGACGGTCGCTTCCTCGTTGTGCGCCGGCACAACGACCGAGACGAGCCGCCCATCCTGATCCGTCATCCGCCCATCATCTCAGCTCGCGTAGAAATCCCGCACGGTGGTGATGACGCGGTCCTGCGCGGTGACCTCGAGCTGCGGGTACAGCGGCAGCGACAGGCACTCGGCGGCCCACGCCTCGGTGACCGGCAGGTCGCCAGGGACGTGGCCGAGGTGGCGGAAGGCCGGCTGCAGGTGCAGCGGGAGCGGATAGTGCACGCCAGCCTGGACGCCGGCCGCGTGGCAGTGCTCCAGCAGCGCGTCGCGCCGGTGCGTCCGCACCACGTACAGGTGCCAGGAGCTGGTGCGCCCGGCGGGCGTGGCGGGCAGGACCAGGTCGCCGACGCCCTCCAGCGCCTCGCTGTAGCGGCGGGCGAGCCGGCGGCGCGCGTCGTTGCCGGCCTCGAGCCTTGCGAGCTTGACCCTGAGCACGGCGGCCTGGAGGGCGTCGAGCCGCTCGCCGTAGCCGACCTCGCCGTGCTCGTACTTGGCGCTGCGGCCGTGGTCGCGCAGGCGCGCGACCCGGGCGGCGAGGTCCTCGTCGTCGGTGGTCACCCCGCCGGCATCGCCGAAGGCGCCGAGGTTCTTGCCGGGGTAGAAGCTGAACGCCGCCAGGGCCCCGAGCGAGCCGGCCCGCCGCGGCGCGGCCTCGCCGGGCAGCAGCACGGTGGCCCCGTGCGCCTGGGCGGCGTCCTCCAGCACGGGCACGCCCGCATCGGCCGCTAGCTCGGTGATCGGAGCCATCTCCACCGGCAGCCCGTAAAGGTGCACCGGCACCACGGCCGCGGCGCCGTCGAGCGCTCCGGCGAGCGCCTTGGGGTCCATGCCGCCGGTCGCCTCGTCCACGTCGACGAAGCGGGGGCGGGCACCCGCGTGCTCGATCGCCTCGGCGGTCGCCGCGAAGGTGTGGGCCACCGTCACCACGTCGTCGCCTGGCCCGACCCCCAGCGCGAGCAGGCCGAGATGCAATGCGGCCGTGCCGGAGGCCACGCCGACCGCCCAGTCGATGCCGCAGAAGGCGGCCAGCTCGCGCTCGAACGCCTCCACCTCAGGCCCGCCGATGAAGGCGCCGGCGGCGACCACGCGCTCGATGGCCGCGTCCAGCTCGTTGCGCTGCCCGCGCCAGGCCGCGACCACGTCCACCAGCGGGACGCTGCCATCAGCCACCGATGACCACCTCCACCTGCTGGCCTCCCTTGTCGAGTGACTGCTGGGCCGCCTCCAGGGCGGCCACCACCCGCGCCCCGCTCCAGCCGTCGCTGCGCGGGCGGGCGCCGCTGGCGCAGCACTCCAGGAAATGCTCCAGCTCCAGGGCCAGCGGCTCGGTCAGCTCGGTGCGGGGCACGTGGATGTCGCCGGTGCGCAGCCGGAACTGGTATTCCCCGTAGCCGCCCTGCACCGGGTCGGCGCCCTTGTCGTACACGCGCAGCTTGGCCTCGGAATCGAGGTCGTCGAAGACCACCATCCGGCGCGAGCCGACCACCGTGGTGCGCCGCACCTTTGACGGGTCGAGCCAGGAGACGTGCAGGTGCGCGAGCACGCCCCCGTCGTAGCCGAGCGTGGCGAAGACCACGTCCTCCAGCTCGGTGTGCAGGTAGCGGGCGCCGCGCGCGGACACCCAGCGCGGCGCCGCCCCGATCAGGTAATTGGCGATGGAGACGTCGTGGGGGCCGATCGACCAGAGCGCGTTGATGTCGTTCTGGATGCGGCCGAGGTTGACCCGCTGCGAGTGCAGGTACCACAGGTCACCCAGCTCGCCGGACTCCAGCAGGGCGCGCATCTTGGTGACCGCCGGGTTGTACTCGAAGGTGTGGCCGACCATCAGCACCCGTCCGGCCCGCTCCGCCTGGCGGGTGAGCGCGACCGCCTCGGCGGTCGACAGCGCCAGCGGCTTCTCGACCAGCACGTGCTTGCCGGCCTCCAGGGCCTGGGCGGCCAGGCTCGCGTGGGTGCGCGCCGGCGTGGCGACGATCGCCGCGTCGATCTCCGGGTCGGCCAGGACGGCGGCCACCTCCTCCAGCGGGCGCACCCAGGGGTAGCGCCTGGCGACCTCGGCTCGCCGCTCGGGATCGAGGTCGACGCACGCCAGCCAGTCGGTGCCGAGCCGTTGATGCAGGTTACGGGCCAGGTTCGGACCCCAGTAGCCGTAGCCGAGCAGTGCTGCCTTCACCAGCGATCTCCCCAGGCGCGAACGCGTGTCGGGCGCGGGCCATTCTAGTGCCCTGGCGCTTGGGCGCCTGTAGCATCGGCAGGGTGGGGGCGGGGCTCCGCGTCGGGCCCACGGGCTTGCCGCGACCCGGGCGTATGAGAAGGGGTGACGGGATGTCCGAGGCGTTCAGGCTGACCGAGGACCAGGAGCTGTTCCGCAAGGAATGGCGGCGGCTGTTCGAGGACAAGTTCACCGAGCGGGCGGCCGAGATCGACCGCACCGCCGAGTTCCCATGGGACAACTACGAGACGCTGCGCGCCGCCGGGCTGCTGGGGCTGAACATCCCGGAGGAGTACGGCGGCGGCGGCGCGGACGCGCTCACCCACTGCCTGCTGGTCGAGGAGGTCGCGCGGGTCTGCGCCTCGACCTCGCTGATCCCCGCCGTCAACAAGCTGGCGACCCTGCCGATCCTGTTCGCCGGCACGCCGGAGCAGCAGGCCCGCTTCCTGCCACGGATCGCCGACGGGACCGCCATGGCGTCCTACTGCCTCACCGAGCCTGGATCGGGGTCGGACGCCGCGGCGATGTCGTCCCGCGCCGAGCGCGACGGCGACGACTATGTGATCAACGGCACCAAGCGCTTCATCACCGGCGGCGGTGTCAGCAAGATCTACGTCTACTACGCCGTGACCGACCCGAACGCGGGCTCGCGCGGCATCTCCGCGTTCGTGCTCGAGGACTCCATGCCCGGGTTCCAGGTCGGCAAGCACGAGGACAAGCTGGGGGTGCGCGGCTCGCCCACCACCGAGATCATCTGCCAGGACGTGCGCGTCCCCGCCGCCAACCGCCTCGGCGACGAGGGCCAGGGCTTCCCGCTGGCGCTCCGCGCGCTCGACCACAGCCGCGTCACCATCGGCGCCCAGGCCGTCGGCATCGCCCAGGGCGCCCTGGACTTCGCGCGTGGGTACATCGAGGAGCGACGCCAGTTCGGCAAGCCGCTCGCGGAGTTCCAGGGGCTGCAGTTCATGCTGGCCGACATGGCCATGCAGACCGAGGCGGCCCGCTCGCTGATGTACACCGCCGCCGCCAAGGCCGACCGCGAGGACCCCGACCTCAGCTTCTTCGCCGCCGCCGCCAAGTGCTTCGCGGGCGACACCGCCATGAAGGTCACCACCGACGCGGTGCAGCTCCTCGGCGGCTATGGGTACATAAAGGACTTTCCCGTCGAACGTATGATGAGGGACTCAAAAATCACACAGCTCTACGAAGGCACGAACCAGATTCTTCGGGTCGTCATGGCGCGTCGTCTCCGCCAACAGCGGAACCCAAGTCGCTCGTAGGCTCCGTCGCGCTGGCGGCGACGTCCTGCTCCGTAGGCTTGGCGAGCAGATCTGGCCTGTACAGGTCCAGTACTCGTACCGCGGCCTCGATCAGGTCACTGACGCGGCTTCCCGGGGGTTGCATGCCACGCGCCCACAGTTCCAGGTTCTCTGGCGTATTGTCGTGGCGGATCCCGTTCTTGTGATGGACTTCCTCGAACGGGCGGAGCGGTCGGCCAAGCGTGGCCGCCATGACCTTGGTGTGCTCGTAGACGTATCCCTGCTTTTGTGCATTCGGATGCTTCGGCTCGAAGAGCATGACGTAGCCGTTGCTCATGCGCCAGCCACGCTTCCCCCGCAGCGGCGTAAGTGGACGACCCTGTCGTAATTGCAGTCGATGACCTTGGCAGTAGCCGAGGGCGTAGTGACGTCTTGTGCACCCGGGAAAGTCGCAATCCTTCTTCGGCTGGAAGAGTGGCGCGACCGGCCGGCCACCGTAATGCTGCGCCGCGTGGCCGGCACAGTAGCCACCTGAGACGCGGGGCTTTGGGCAGCCGTCGAAGCGGCAGGGACCCTTCGTTCCATAGTGAGGACGTAGCGGCCGAAGCTCCCAGCCCTTTCGATGCTGTAGGTAGTGCCCGCCGCAGAACCCCTTTGTCCTCCTGGGTCTCCCGCACCCATGGAAGGAGCAAAGACGGTTGCTCCGTTCTGGCTCGAACATGCGTTTGATGCTATCGCGACGCAGCAATGGAAGCACGGGATTTTCTAACGGGGATAGCCCGCCGTCTCCGTCGGCAGGGCAGCGGCCACGGCCGGTTGCAGACGACCGGGAACAGCAGCAGCCCGGGGCGCCTCGACGCCCCGGGCTGCTGCGATGGAGCCGGACTAGCGGCCGCCCGTGAAGGGCGCCTCGCCCGCGAGCGGGCGGAAGCGCAGTGCCGACCAGACCTCGTCCACGGACACCTGGCTGATCGGTCGCATCCCGTACTCGCCGAGGATCGGCCAGAGGCTGTCGCGGTTGACGTCCGCCCGGTTGCCCTTGGGATAGGCGACCCAGAAGGCGCTCGGCCCGGCGAGCTGCTCCTTGTGCTGGCTGAGGATCTGGCGCAGCGCGTCGGCGCTGGAGGCGAAGACGGCCGCGGTGGTCGCCTGGTCTAGGCGCTCCACGTGGCTCGCCCGCTCCGGGAGCGGTCCGATCAGGTCGCCCTGCGAGGAGTCCGAGGACCAGACCGTGGTGTTCGACTCGATCAGCAGCTTCTGGGCGACGGACTTGGTGCTCATCTGCCTCGCCTGTCTGCCGGCGCGTAGTTCAGGGAAAGGACGCCGGTGCTGAAGGTCTTGGAGTCAACCAGCTTGAGCGGCACCTGGCCAGCCTCGCCCTCGAACAGGCGCTTGCCGTGGCCGACCACGATCGGGTGGACCAGCAGGTGCAGCTCGTCCAGCAGGCCCTCGCGCAGCAGCCAGCGGACCAGGGTGGGGCTGCCAGAGATGGCGATGTTCTTACCGGGCTGCTCCTTCAGCCGAGTGATCTCCTCGACGAAGTTGCCGGTGATCAGGGTCGAGTTCTGCCATTCGACCTTGTCGAGCGTGGTGGAGACGACGAACTTGGGGGTGTTGTTCATGAAGTCCGCGCCCGGCTCGTCGCTGGGCCGGCTCGGCCAGGCGGCGGCGAATTCCTCGTAGGTCCGCCGCCCGAGCAGCAAGGCGCCCGCCGAGGTCATGTCCGACCCCACCGCCTCGCCCATCTCGTCGTTGAAGTAGGGGAAGTGCCACTGGTTGGGCGCCTCGACGACGCCGTCCAGCGAGATGAACTCTCCCGCGACGATCTTCCGCATCTCGATCTCCTCCCGATCTGCTGCCTCGTACCGATGCCCGTACGTTCTCACCGACAACTAAATTTGTCAAGACAATGATGACCTTCGGTGAGCGACCGGCTATCCTGCCTGGCAGACGTACGTGCCTCTCTGTCGCCCACGCCAGGAGTTCGAGCGGATGACGCATGACAGCGGGCAGGCGAGCGAGGATACCCCTGGTCGGGAGCCCAAGGCGCCACGGGCGTCGGCGGTCACGCTGTCCCAGCCGATGGAGCTGCGCCACGCCAACCTCATGGGCAACGTGCATGGCGGCGAGATCATGAAGCTGATCGACAGCGCCGCCGGCATCGCGGCCAGCCGTCACGCCGGCGGGGTGGTGGTCACCGCGTCGCTCGACCAGATGAGCTTCCTGCACCCGGTCCACGTCGGCAACGTGGTGTTCGTGCACGCCAGCGTGAACGACGTGGGCCGCACCTCGATGGAGGTCGGGGTGCGGGTCGAGGCCGAGGACCTGGTGAGCGGGCGGCGCACCCACACCTCCTCCGCGTACCTGGTGTTCGTCGCAGTCGACGAACACGGGCGGCCACGCCCGGTGCCGCCGCTGGAGCCCGAGACCGAGCAGGAGCGCCGCCGCCAGGCCGAGGCCAAGATCCGCCGCGAGATCCGGCTGGCCAGGGCCGAGGCGATCCGCCGGCAGCGCGGTGACGCCGAGGTCCGGGGCTGAGCGTGGAGGCAGCCGCGCGGCCGGGCCACCGCGGCGCGGAGCCGCGCCCGGGCCACGGTGGCGCGGACCGAGGGGTGCGGCCGGCCGCGCGTCGCGGTGGGCTGATCGGAGGGCTGGTGCTGGCCGCGCTGGTGCTCGGCCTGCTGGCGCCGTTCGCCGGCGCCGACCCGCCCGGCGGGCTGACCGGCAGCAACGCCCCGTGGACCGACGAGGGCTTCAACCTCGCCAACGCGCGCGAGCGGGTGCTCTCCGGTCACTTCGCCACCGGCGACATCGACCGCAGTCTCACCAACGGCGCCTACAGCGCGATCGCGGCGGGCGTCTTCGCGGTGACGGGGCCGCGGCTGGCGGCGGGCCGCGCCATCTCGATGGCCGCCGTCGCCGTCGCCGTGCTGCTGCTGGCGGTCGGCCTGGCGGAGCTGCTGGGCGTGGTGCCGGCGCTGCTGGCCGCCGCCCTGCTGGCCGGCGCCGACCTGGTCCTCGAGTACGGCCGCCTGGCGCTGGTCGAGCCGACCGTGCTGGTGCTGCTGACAGCCGCGTTCGTGCTGGCGGTGCGGGCGCCCTGGCGGCCGTCGCCGTGGGCCGGGGCGGGCGTTGGCGCGGCGCTGGCCGCCGCGGTCTCGGTCAAGGCGATCGCGCTGCTGCCGGCCCTGGCGATGCTGGCGGTGGTGATCGCAACCGCGCTCGCCCGCCGCGACCGCCGTGCGCTGGTCATGGGCCTGGTCGCGCTGGGCGTGGCGGCCGCCGCCGCGGTGGTCTGGCTGCTGGCGGTGGCGCTCCCCAACCTGGACCGCCTCCGGACCGGGCTGGAGATCTGGCCGGAGGTCAGCTACCTGGCGGCGCCGTGGACCCTGGCCGGCCGGCTCTGGCGCTACCTGGCCGGCGGCAGCGACGGTGCCGTCTGGCGCTGCCTGCCCCTGCTGATCGCGGCGGGGCTCGGCGTGGTGGCGGCGGCCCGGAGCTGGCGCGGCATCGGTGCGCCAGCGCGCGACGCGCTGGTCATCGCCGCACTGTGGGGCGTTGGCCTGTGGGTCGCCCTGGGAGCGGGGGACTACCTGCCCAGCCACTACGTCGCGCCGAACCGGTACGTGGTGCCCGCGCTGCCGGGGCTCGCGGTCCTGGGCGGCTTCGGCCTGGGCTGGCTGGCGGGCGCACCGGGCCGCCGGCCCGGGCCAGGCGGCCACCGCCGCCCCGGCGGGCGGGCGGCGGTGGCGGTCGCGCTGGCGCTGGTGGTCTGCGTGCCCGGCGCGGTGCGGTACCTGTCGGCCGCCACCGCCAGCGGCCACCTGCGCCAGCGCGACCAGCGGGTGCTGGCCGCCGCGCTGCCGGCGCGCGCGGTGGTCTTCGGCGCCTACGCGCCGACCCTGCTGTTCGACACCAGCGTGCGGCTGATCAGCACCTGGCCGCCCGCCGGCGCCAACGTCGACGACCCGGTCCGGCGCTTCGGTGTCAGCCACGTGCTGGCCGCCGCTCCGGCGGACGCCTCCGACCCCACCATCCAGGTCCCGGCTCTCCGGGACCTGGATGGCACGCGGCCGCTGGTGCGGGTGGAGTGGGGCGGCCAGACGATCGGACTCTACGGGGTCGCCGCCAGCCCGGCGGCGCGGTGAGGCAACGATGCGCCCGACCTCGCTCCGTCCCGCGCCGCGGGGACAGGAACCGGTCCGTCCGGCGCCGCCGCGCGAGCCGGTGTGGCCCTGGCTTGGGCTGTGGGCGGTGGTCGCGGTGGTGGTCGGCGCGCTGGTGCGGGTGCTGGGACCGGCGCTGCTCGACCCCGACGAGTACGCCGCGGCGTTGTACTTCGACGACCTGGTCCATGGCCGCCGCCTCCACGAGTTCCTGCTGTCGGCGCCCAAGCCGCTGCTGACGCTCGTCCACGGGCTGGCCTGGACGGTCACGCACGACTGGCGGGCCGCCACCGCGCTTACCGTGGCGGCCTTCGCCCTGGCCGTGGCCGCGCTGGCGAGGGCGGCCTGGCGGTTCGCCGGGGCGCCCGCCGCGCTGGCGGTGGCGCTCTCGCTGGTCGGCTCGGGCGCGCTGGTCCTCCAGGTCGCGCGGGGGAACTCGGTGGTCTGGGCGGCGGCGGGCTGGGCGGTTGCGCTGGACGCGCTGGCGCGGCCGCGACGGCATTGGGGCGTGGCGGCCGCCGCACTGCTGCTGGCCGGGCTGGCGCGCGCCGAGACCTGGCTGCTGCTGCCGCCGGCGGCCCTGCTCGGCCTGCTGGCCTGGCGGCGGGGGGAGCGCCGGGCCCTGTTGCTGCTGGTGCCGCTGGCGGCGCCGCTGCTGTGGCTCGGCCACGACTACCTGCTGGCCGGCGACGCCCTGTACTCGCTGAAGGTGCCCGAGCGCTACACCGACCTGATCAGCGGCCGCCAGGTGATCCCGCCGGCCGCCTGGCTGGAGACGGTCGCCCGCCGCTACGGGCGCTCGCCGCCGCTTGCCGCCCTCGCCCTGCTCGGCGCGGTCTGGCTCGTCCGGCGCCGCGCGTGGACCTGGCTCGCGGGCCTGGGGCTGATCACCCTGGGCACGCTCACCCTGTTCGGCGCCGAGGCGTGGCGCGGCACCTACGTGTCCTTCCGCTACTACGACCCGGCGGACGCCGGTGTGCGGGTGCTCGGCGCCCTCGGCGCGGCCTGGCTGGCGACCGCGGTGCTGGCCTGGCTGGGCCGGCGTGAGCCCGGGCGGCCGGCCCGTCCCTTCCGCGACGGGGCCGCGGCGGCGGGGGCGGCCGCCGTGGTGATGGCGGCGGCCTGCTGGCCCCTGGCCCCGGTTGGCGGGGGAGTGGGCCCGACGCTGGACCAGGCGGCCCGCTCCAGCCGCAACACCGCCTCGGCGATCCGCGCGCTGCGGCCGGTCGCCCACTCACCCTCGGCGGTCCTGGTGGTGTCTGGACCGCAGCGCTACCGGGTCGTCCTGGAGCTGGGACTGCCCCTGCAGCGCGTGCGCGACCTCTACCTGGCCGCGCTCGACCAGCCGCTGGAGCGCGCCCTTGCCGGCGCCTCGGCCGTCTACCACGATCGCGGCGGCGATCAGCCGGCGGCCCGCTTCGCGCCGCTGGAGGTGACGTCGCCGGCCAGGCTCGGCGCGCTCGAGGTCGGGCCGCTGCTTGCCGACCCGGGGCGGGGTCTGTACGTGCTCCGGATTGGTCCGGCACGCGGGGATCTCGCCCGAAGCCCGCCCGATTGACTACTATCCGGGGCACTCGCCCCTTCGTCCGCGGACGGTTCCCGAGACAGACGGCAGGTCACCCATGCAGTCACCAGTCGAGCGGCCCAAGGTCATCGTGGTCATGCCCGCCTACAACGCGGCACGGACCCTGGTGCGGACCTACCGCGAGATTCCCTCCGACGTGGTCGACCACGTGATCCTGGTCGACGACCTCTCGCGCGACGACACCGTCGCCGTGGCGCAGCTCCTGGACCTGCAGGTGGTCGTCCACCGCCAGAACCTCGGCTACGGCGGCAACCAGAAGACCTGCTACGACACGGCGCTGGCCGAAGGCGCCAGGGTGGTCGTGATGCTGCACCCCGACTACCAGTACGACGCCACCCGGATCCCCGACCTGGTCGCGCCGATCCTGGACGGCAAGGCCGACATGATGCTCGGCAGCCGCTTCCTCGGCGACCCGCTGGCCGGTGGCATGCCGCGCTGGAAGTACCTCGCCAACCGCTTCCTGACGCGGCTGGAGAACCGCGTGTTCGGGCTGCGGCTGTCGGAGTACCACAGCGGCTTCCGGGCGTACTCCCGCGGCCTGCTGGAGGCCATCGACTACCACGCCAACTCCGACGACTTCGTGTTCGACCAGGAGCTGGTGTCCCAGGTGGTGCTCGCCGGCCTGCGCATCGGCGAGATCGCCGTGCCCACCCGCTACTTCACCGAGGCCAGCTCGGTGAACTTCCGCCGCTCGGTGGTCTACGGCCTCTCCACGCTGCGAACGCTGCGCCGCCACCGCAAGGCGATGCACTCACGGAGCGGAACGGCCACCGGCGACGCGACCGCGACCGCCGCGCGGTGACGCCAGCCCCGGCTCGGCGGCGGCATCGGCCGGGCCGGCGGTCTCGGCCTCGGCGGTCGCCTGCGCGTCGACCAGCGGGAGGCGCAGCTCGAAGCGGGCGCCGCCGCCCGCGCGGGAGGGGTCGACGGCCAGCACCTCGCCACCCTGGGCGCGTGCGAGCTGGCGGGCGATGTAGAGGCCCAGCCCGAAGCCTCCGCCCTCGCCCGACGGGCGCTCGCCGAGCTGCGTGAAGCGCTCGAACACCTGCGCGCGAAGCTGCGGCGGGACCCCGGGACCGGCGTCCTCGACGGCGAGCACCGCGAGGGTGCCCTGGCGCTCCAGGTCGATCCAGATCGGCGTGCCTGGCGGGGTGTGCTTGGCGGCGTTGCCGATCAGGTTGCCGAGGATCTGCGCGACCACCTTGCGGTCGACCCGGACCGCCAGCCCCTGGCCCCCCTGGACGTGGACGAGGCGATCGGGGTAGGTGAGCGTGGCGAGCTGCCCGGCCCGGCGGACCAGCGTGGCGGCGTCGGCGAGCTCCATGGTGGTGGGGTCGGTGACGAACCGCGGCTGCTGGAGCCTGGCGGCCAGCAGGAGCTGGCCGATCAGCCGGTCGAGCTGCTCCGCCTGCTCGAGCACCAGCCCGAGCAGCTCCAGGTACTCCTGCGGGCTGAACCGGTCGGGGTCCTGCGAGAGGGTCCGGACCACCCCGAGGATGCTGGAGGCGGGCGTGCGCAGCTCGTGGGTGACGGAGGCCAGCAGCTCGTCCTTCTGGTGGTCGATCTCCTTCATGCGGCGGATCAGGATGTTGCGCGTGTCGATGAGCCTGGCCCGCTCTTCGGCGATCTGCTCGGCCTCCCCACGCGCCGCCTCCGCCTCACCTCTGGCCGCCTCGGCCTCGGCGCGCCGCGCCTGCGCGTCGGCCGCCGCCCGGAACGCGGAGTGGATCGGCAGCAGCGGCAGCACCAGCACGACCGTGAGCAGCGGCGAGCGCTGCGAGATGACCAGCACCACCAGGGCGATGCCGAGCTCACCCGTCCAGGAGCGCGCCTCGACACCGAGGAACCGGAGCAGGCTGCCGCGTGGATGCGGGGATGTATCGAGCACGCGGACCAGCTGGGTCGCCACCACGTTGACGAGCTCGCCCGCCGCTCCGGCCAGGACCAGCGTGAGCACCTGGCGCCAGCGCAGCTCGAACGGCGCGCCGGCGCCGAGCGCCTGGTAGACCCCCGCCATCGCGCCGTACATCAGGCTGTACTGGGCGAGGTTGAAGATCGTCTTCCTGCCTGGCCGGCGGTGCACGAGGTCGCCCAGCAGCGAGCAGGCCGCGCCGACGATCACGGCCGGCGCCCCGCCCCACTGCGCCAGCACGGCGATCACGAACGGCGCCGAGGTGCTGCTGCTCTGGACGTAGGGCAGCAGCGGATGATCGGAGAGAGGGGTCACCTCGGTGACGAGCGCCATCGCCACCAGCACCCACAGCGCCAGCGAGGGGTGCGCGAAGGTCCCCCACCCCTGGGCGGCGGCGGCGAGCACGGCCAGGCCGGCGGCCGCGACGATCACCACGTAGCCGTTCAGGCTGGAGGTCGGGCCGAGCCGGCTCCGACCGAACATTCGTCTCGAATCCGCGTGAGGTGGACGGTCCGGTTTAGCAGATCACCCCATCGCCGCCGTGTCGAATCCCGCCCGAACCGCTTCAAGCGGACGGCGGCGACGGGGTGGTGACGTCATGGTGACGACGTCAGGTCCACTTCATTGGCGCACCCAGCGCGGCGGCGAGCGCGGCGAGCGTCGCGAGAGCGAACACGATCCGCACCAGCCGGTTCTTGAGGTGGGCCATGACCCTGTCACCTCCTCCAAATTGTCGCGAACCAAGGAGGAGGGCGCGGACCGGGACACCCGCACGGAGTCCCTAGTATACCGTCAAACGCGCAGAATCGGGATATCCAGTCAAGACGGGAGCAGATCAAGCACTTTGGGCCTGATCAGCTGCTCGGGGGGACCGGCACCCGGGCGACGCAGAGGATCGACTGGCCGAAGGAGGGCTGGACGCGGCGCTCGATCGCGCGCTCGGCCGGGACCACGAGCCGGTCGTAGAGGTTCACCAGCGTCGGGGTCGGGCGCGCCTGCCGCCCCACCCGGACTGCGGCCCACCAGGCGATGCCCCCGAGCAGGTTGACCGGACGGATGACCTCCGGCACCAGGCCAGCGGCGGTGACCGCCTCGCTGAGCGTCTCCGGCGTGTAGCGGCGCGCGTGCCCCAGCGCCTGGTCGAACGCGCCCGCGAGCCGCGGGTAGCCGGGGACCAGCAGCAGCACCGTGCCGCCCGGCTCCACCGACCTGCCCATCGAGCGCAGGGCGGCGACGTCGTCGCCGAGTCGGTCGAGCACGTTGAGGGCCACGACCGTGTCGACCCGCGGTTCGACCTTGAGCTCGGCGGGGTGGGCCTCCACGACCTCGATCCCCGGCCGCTTGCCGAAACGCTGCTCCAGCGCGCGCAGGCAGATCGGGTCGAGCTCGCTGAGCACCAGGCGGTCGCGGCCGGCGAGCTGGCTGGAGAAGTCGCCGAGGCCGGCCTCCACCTCGAGCACCCTGGCGCCGAGGTAGGGCGCCAGCAGGTCGTAGATGTAGCGGCGGTACTGGCGCGCCGCCGCCAGGTCCTCGAGCCCGAGCGCGTGGATGCCGGCGTCGCCCTCGACCGCGCGCAGCGCGCCCGGCGCGTCAGGGGCGCGGCGCGCCGCCGGGCCGAGCGAGCGCGGCGCCGGCTGGAAGCGGTAGCGCAGCACCGCGCCGGCGGCCAGGAAGCCGTCCCTGAAGTGGATCTTCTTGCCCTCGGCGTAGGTCCTGGCCCGGTAGGAGATCGGCACCTCGAAGACCACCAGCCCCTTGCGCAGGAAGTGGGCGGTGAGCTCCATCTCGACGGTGAAGGTCTTGGCGGACAGCCGCAGCCCCGAGAAGGCCTGGCGGGTGAAGACCTTGTAGCCGGTGTAGACGTCCGAGAGGTAGCGGTTGAAGGCCAGGTTGACCATCAGGTTGAGCAGCCGGTTGGCGACCCGGTGGCTGTAGTACAGCCCGGCCGCGCTGCCCTTGAAGCGGTTGCCGTAGACGACCTGGTAGTCGCCGTCCAGGATCGGTCGCAGCAGCGACGGCAGGTCGGCGGGGTCGTACTCGAGGTCGGCGTCCTGGATGCACATGATGTCGCCGGTGGCCGCCTCCAGCCCGGTCTTGACCGCCGCGCCCTTGCCCAGGTTGCGCGGGTGGACGATCAGGCGGACGTCGTCGCGGGGTGCCGGGTCCAGCAGGCTGCGGCCGGCGTCGGTGGAGCCGTCGTCGACGAACACCAGCTCGGTCTCCAGCCCGAGCGCGGCGAAGTCGACCGCCAGCAGGCGGTCGATCACCGTCGGAAGCGTCCGAAGCTCGTTGTAGAACGGGACGATCACCGACAGTTTCATTCGACCGCTCCTTGGAATTCCCTTGACCGAAGTGGGAGGCACCGTAGCATGACACGCCTTCTCGCTAGGTTCGGCAGAGCCTAGGAGCGCCTGAATGAGTTACCGGTGAGCGGCTCCACCAGCAGCCGGACCTCCGGCTCCGGGCCGCCGCCGGCCTGGAGCTCCCAGGCCTGCTCCGGGGTGAGCACGGCGCCCGCGACCCGCTCGTCCGCCAGTCGCCTGGGCAGCTCCGCCAGGTCGGGGTCGCGCTCCAGCACCACGCCGGTTCCCGCCAGCACGGGCAGGGCGACGCCGGCGACCACCCCGGCGGCCCGGTCGAGATCCAACCCGCTGTAGAGGCGGTCGCCGTCGCGAAGCCCGAGGCGGGCGCCCAGGTCGCTGGCCGAGGAGGCCAGCGCCGCCTGGGTCCAGGAGCGGGCGCCGTCCTGGTCGGCCGCCAGCAGGGCCTCCGCCTCCGGGGCCCCCTCGCCGTCGAAATGGTCGGGCATGGACGCGGCGACTCGCGCGAACGGCAGCGCGGCGCCGAGGTCGGCGCGGCTCCGGCCGAGCAGGTCGTCGGTGAGCGCCAGCAGCGCCGGCGCGCCGGCGGGGAAGCGGGAGGCCACCTCGGCGAGCAGGTCCTCGTGCACGAAGCAGGCGGCGCAGCCGGCATCCTCCAGCAGCTCCACGGCCGCCTGGGGCTCCAGACCGGGGCCGGCCGGCACGGCGCAGACACCGGCCCGCCAGCAGGCCGCCAGCAGCGCCGGCCCGAGCCAGTGGCTGGGCAGCAGCACCGCGACCCGCTCGCCGGGCTCCAGCCCCAGCTCCTCGACCAGCAGGTTGGCGGTCTTGGCGACCCAGTTCCCGAAGGTCGCCCGCGACAGCTCGATCCGCTGCCCGAGCGCGCCGTGATACCAGGTCACCAGGGGCCGGTCACCACCGCCGGGGCGCGTGGGCAGCACTGTGGCACATCCTCCATCGGCGCTGGAGCGGACCTGACGGGGCGATCCTAACGCTCCGGTCTCGGCCGGTTATCGCCTGGCGTCCGCCAGGGATGATGGACGAACGACCATGTTAGGCTCGTTCTTCATCTTGGCCACTCGCGCCGGCCACCTGCGTGAACGCCGTCGCGGCCGTCCATCGGGAGCGTCGACAGCGTGAGCGATCGCAAGTCCAGCGCGGTCCCCGAGGGCCCCTGGGAGAACCTCGAGGCGCTCGGCCGGGCGGTCCGCACCGGCGGATCGCCCGGCTCGCCGACCCCGCCGCCCGGCAACCGGTCGGGAACCTCGACGCGCGGGCGCCGGCTCCGCCGGCTCGGGGTGATCGCGGTCGTGCTGCTGCTGGTCGTCGGGCTGGTCGCCCTGTTCTTCGGCTGGCGGCTGGTCAGCCAGATCGTCTCCAAGAACGCCCAATCGGTCGAGAACCTGGCGCCCTCCAAGGGCACCGACAACTTCCTGCTGGTCGGCTCGGACACCAGGGAAGGGCTCTCCGAGCAGGAGCTGAGCCGCGTCGGCACGGTGGCGGTCAGCGGCCAACGGACCGACACGATCATCCTGGTGCACGTCAGCCCGCGGAACCGCAAGGCCGTGATGGTCTCGATCCCGCGCGACCTCAAGGTCGACATCCCCGGCCACGGCACCAACAAGATCAACGCCGCCTATGCCTTCGGCGGCCCGGCGCTGCTGGTCAAGACCATCGAGCAGAACCTCGGCGTGCCGATCAACCACTACGCCGAGGTCGACTTCGCCGGCTTCCTCAAAGTGGTGGACGCGGTCGGCGGGGTGCGCCTCTGCAACCAGACCGGGCACCGGCTCGACGACAGCTTCGCCAACCTGCACATGGACCCGGGGTGCCACGAGATGAGCGGCGTGCAGGCGCTGGCGTTCGTGCGCGCCAGGCACATCGACTCGGACTTCGGCCGCATCGGCAGGCAGCAGCAGTTCCTGCGGGCGGTGATGGGGAAGGCCTCCTCCACCGGCAACCTGATCAACCTGCCGAAGCTGCTGAAGATCGCCAATATCGTCTCGGACCACATGAAGACCGACGACACCTTGCGGACCAGGGACGCGATCTCGCTGGTCCGGCGCATCGGCAAGCTGGACAGCAACTCGGTGGACATGCGTGTGTACCCCAGCGGCCCCGACGGGCCGAGTTACGTCACCGCGTGGCCCGAGGCGCCGATCCTGATGAAGGCGATCGCCAATGACGCCACCCAGCTCCCGCCGGTCGGGCTGCCGAACGGCAAGGGCATCACCCTGGCCGACCTGCGCCTGACCGTCCTGAACGGCAGCGGCGTCCAGGGCGCGGCCGCGCAGGCCGCTAACGGGCTGCGCGCCTACGGGCTGCGGATCGTGCAGACGGGCAACGCCTCCAAACCGACCGGCCAGCAGTCCACGCTCACCTACCCGGCCGCCATGGCGCAGCAGGCGAACCTGCTGTCGGCCCTGCTCGGCGACCAGGTCAGGCTGGTTCGCTCGGACGGCACCTCGACGGACGGCGCGTCCTCGGGTGCGAGCGTCCTCACCCTGACGGTTGGCTCGTCCTTCCGGATCGCCGCTCCCCCCGGCGGCTGAGGGCCGGCCCAGGGGCCGGAGGGCCCGCTCCACGGCGGACGGCCCGCTCCGCGGCGGAGGGTCCGCCCGCCGCCGGAGAGTCCGCCTGCGGCTTTTGCGTGTACCGGGGCCTTCGGGCGCATCGATACGACCTTGCCGCTTCCAACGTCGCTAGTTAGATTTTCACGTCGCGGGGCGGTCTCGGGCACCAAATGGGCTAACAAGGACTGCTCACGCCCAATGGGCGTGAAAGGCTCCCGCCCGGATCGGGGAGGGTGAAACGGATGCGGAGAATGCGACGCGGGCTGGCCGTGCCGGCCTTCGTGCTCGCAGCGGTTCTGGTTGCGGCGGGCTGCACCGGCGGAGGCGGCGGGGGAGAAACCTCCAAGCCGCTGGTGATCGGGGCCTCGCTGCCCGGAACCGGCGACTTCGCCCAGCCGGGTGAGGCGTCCAAGCGCGGCTACACCATCTGGCAGGACATGGTGAACTCGGGTGGCGGCCTGCTCGGCCGCCAGGTCCAGCTCAAGATCGTGGACGACGCCAGCAGCCAGGACACCGTGGTGTCCGACTACAACCGCCTGATCAGCCAGGACAAGGTGGACCTGCTGCTGGGGACCTTCTCGTCACTGCTGAACATCCCCGCCTCCGCGGTGGCCGAGAAGGCCGGGATGACCTACATCTGCCCCTCCTGCGGTTCGCCGAACATGTTCAACCGCAAGTTCAAGCACATCTTCTTCGCCCAGCCGGCGACCGCCTCCCACCAGGCCGACCTGTTCGCCCAGTACGTGGCTGGGCTGCCCACGGACCGGCGGCCCAAGACGGCCGCCTACCCGGCCCAGGACGACCCGTTCGCTGCGCCGGTCATCGAGAGCGTCAGGAAGCAGCTCGAGACGATCGGCATCAAGACCGTCTACAACAAGCTCTACTCTGCCGAGACCAGCAACTTCGACGGCATCGCCGGCGACATCAAGGCCGCCAGCCCCGACCTGATCGTGCAGGGCGCGGTCTTCGAGGATGGCGTGGGGCTGGTGCGTTCCCTCAAGAAGGCGAATTTCGTTCCCAAAGTGATGTTCCAGACCTCGGCGCCCTCAAACGGCGACCAGTACATCAAGGGTGTCGGCGGTTACCCCACCGCTGATGGCGTGTTCTACGCGGTGAGCTGGAGCCCCGACACGAATTACCCGCTCAACCAGGAATTCGTCCAGCAGTACCAGGCCAAGTTCGGCGGCACGCCGGAGGAGGACGCGGCCGACGCGTTCGCGGCGGCGCAGGCGCTGCAGGCCGCGGTCGAGGCGGTCGGCTCGCTGGACCAGGACCGGATCTCGGACTGGCTGCACAACAACAAGGTGCAGACGATCCTCGGGCCGCTGTCGTGGGACGAGACCGGCGCGCCGCAGCAGACCTTCATCCTTGCCCAGTGGCAGGGCGACCAGTCCAAGGTCGTGCTGCCCAGAGAGGTTGCCAACACCGACACGATCATCTTCCCCAAGAAGGGCTGGTAACGCGGGGTGGAGGCTGAGGAATCCGGCGCCATTGCTCACGCTTAGGCGCATCACGTTGTTCGTCCGCCCTTTGCGGCTGCTGGATTTACCGGCTACGTTCTCGCCGATCCAACGAATTCTCTGACGCCGGTCGGGGCCGACCGCGTCACGCCCCCCAGAGGAGCCCGAGGAGCCCGCCATGTTTCGGAACTTGCAAATCCGGTCCAAGCTCGGGGCCATCCTGGTGCTGCCCCTGGTGGCGTTGATCGTCTTCGCCTCACTGCAAGTGGGCTCCAGCATCTCGCGCCGCGCCGAGGCGAACCGGACGAACCTGCTTACCGGGCTTGCGAATCGGCTGACCGCGCTCACCGATTCGCTGCAGCAGGAGCGGGCCACCTCCACCGGCTACGTGGCCAGCGGCAAGGGCAAGTTCCGGCCGGAGATGATGCAGAGCCGGGCCAAGGCCGACCGCAACGCGGCGAGCCTGCGCGACGGGCTGGTGGACCTCGACGTCTCCGATTACTCGGCGCGCCTGCGGGGCGACATCGCCGATTCCTCCCGCCGCCTCAACGGGCTCGCCAACTGGCGAACCCAGCTCGACGGCGCCGACCTGCCGACCGTGACCAGGGTGGAGAGCTTCTACGGCGAGCTGCTCACCAGCCTGCTGGCGGTGATCGCCGATATCGGCAACGAGCCGGGCAGCCGCAGTGTCAAGGCCGACATCGCCGCGCTGGTCGAGATCTCGCGCGCCAAGGAGGCCGCGTCGCAGAGCACGAGCCTGCTGTTCGCGGCCTTGATCAAGGGTGAATTCGGTCCCGGCGACTATCCGCGCTTCGCTACCCTGGTCGGCGAGGAATCCTCGTCGGTCGCGCGCTTCGAGTCCATCGCCAGCGCGGCGCAGCAGGTCCAGTTCGACCACCAGGTCGCCGGTGCGAGCAACTCCTCGCTCACCGAGGTGATGCGCCAGGCGGCGCTTGCCGGCCCGGGCGCGCCGCCCAAACTCGACCCCCAGGTCTGGCTCACCACCATGTCCTCGAAGGTCGGGGAATATCTCAAGGTCGAGCAGCGCGTCGCCTCCGACGTGGCGGCGGCCGCCACCTCCGACCGCGATGCCGCGGTGCGCCAGACGGTGCTGACCACCGTGATCATGATCCTGGTCTTGGCGCTGGCCATCGGCCTGTCGCTGCTGCTGTCCAATTCGATGGCGCGGCCGCTGTACGCCCTGGAGAAGTCCGCGCGGGACGTGGCCGAGCAGCACCTGCCCGGCGTGGTCGAGCGCCTCCAGCGCCTCGACGCGCAGGTCGACGAGGCGGACATCGAGGCGATGGCCGCCTCCGGCGGGGTGCCCGTCCGCTCCCGCGACGAGATCGGCCGGGTGGCCGGTGCCTTCAACTCGGTGCACGAGGTGGCGATCCGGATCGCGGCGGAGCAGGCGGCGCTCCGCAACTCCATCGGCGCCATGTTCCTCAACCTGGCGCGCCGCTCGCAGCGCCTGGTCGACCGCCAGCTCGAGCTGATCGACGAGCTGGAGCGCGACGAGGCCGACCCGGACGCGCTGGAGAACCTCTTCAAGCTGGACCACCTGGCCACGCGCATGCGCCGCAACGCCGAGGACCTGATCGTGCTGTCCGGCGCCGAGCCGCCGCGCCGCTGGTCGGAGCCGGTGCCCCTGCCGCAGGTGGTGCGCGGCGCCGTCGCCGAGGTCGAGGACTACCAGCGGATCGAGCTGCTGCCCATCGACGACGTCGGCGCGGTCGGGCACGCGGTCGCCGACATCATCCACCTGCTCGCCGAGCTGCTGGAGAACGCCACCTCGTTCTCGCCGCCAGGGACCTCCGTGCGGGTCGCCGGGCAGCCGGCCGCCACCGGCTACGTGCTGGAGATCGAGGACCGCGGGCTGGGCATGAGCGACGAGGAGCTGCTGGACGCCAACCAGCGCCTCGCCAACCCGCCGGTTGTCGACTTCGCGGTGTCGCGCATGCTCGGCCTGTTCGTGGTCGGGCGGCTCTCGCAGCGCTACGGCATCCGGGTGCAGCTCCGGCACTCCTGGTACGGCGGCGTGACCGCGCTGGTGCTGGTGCCGAGCGCGCTGCTGACCTGGTCTGGCATGGAGGGCCACGAGGGCGAGCTGCCTGGCGCGCGTCCCGAGCTGGTGCCTCCGGCGCCGGAGGGGCGGCCGTCGACCAACCCGGCCACGCCGATCACCTCGCCGCCCCCGCCGGTGGCGCAGCCGGCCAGGGCGAGTACGCCCAGCGAGCTGCCGATCGAGCAGCCGGTGCCGCCGGTCACCCGCGCCGTCGCCACGCCGCCCCCTCCGCCGCCGGTCAGCGAGCCGGTCGCCTCCAACGGCGAGGGGATCCATGAGGGCGCCGAGGCCGGCGGCCCCATGGGCGACCGCCTGCCCATCTTCGAGCAGGCGCGCTCGGACTGGTTCGACAGCGCGAGCGGTGCGAGCTACCTGCCGATGCGCCGCCACGCGCCGCAGCCCTCCAGCGGCGACCAGGCGCCCCCGGTCGACCACGGCCTCGGCCGGCGGCAGCCGCAGCCACCGGCGCCGCCCATGCCACCGCCGGCCCCGCCGCAGCCCGCGCCCACCCGGCACGCCGCCCAGGCGCCGCTCCCGCGGGCGCATACCGAGGACCCGAGCGCCGTGCCGCTCCCGCCGGTGAGCCCAGAGTCGCCCGCCCAGGGGCGCACGGGACGGCTGTCTCCCGGCGCCGGCGGACCACCGTCCTTCGGCCCAGGGCCCGGTGGCCCGGGGCCAGGTGGCCGAGGCGCCGCCGCGCCGGGACCCGGCATGGGCCCGGTGCCCGGCGCCGGACCTGGACCGGGCATGGGCCCGGGCCAGCCAGACCCAGGGCAGCGGCTCACCAGGACCGGGCTGCCGCGGCGCGTCCCGCGCGCCAACCTGGCGCCGGGCATCGCGACGACCCCGTCGCCGCAGCAGCAACAACAACAGCCGGTCCCCGTCCCCGGCCAGGCGCGGCCGGCGCCCCAGGTCTCCAGGACCGCCCGCTCCCCAGAGGACGTCCGCGCCATGCTGTCGAGCTACCGCAGCGGTCTGGAGCGCGGCCGCCGCATGGCCGCGGGCCCAGACACCCCGCGCTACGAGCCGGGCGGCGACGACGACGTCGACCGGCCCGATGGCGCCGAGGAGCACCGATGATGACCGAGCTCAGCAAAGACGCACAGAACCTCAATTGGCTGGTCAACACCTTCGTCCGTGGCACGCCCGGGGTGGCCCACGCGATCGTGGTCTCCTCCGACGGGCTGCTGATCGCCGTCTCCGAGCGGCTCGACCGCGCGCGGGCCGACCAGCTCGCCGCGGTCGGCTCCGGCGTGGCCAGCCTGACCGCCGGCGCCGCGCGCCTGCTGGAGGCCGGCGACGTCAACCAGACCGTCATCGAGATGGAACGCGGCTTCCTGTTCGTCATGACCATCGGCGACGGCTCGTGCCTCGGCGTGCTGGCGTCGCCGTCGTGCGACGTCGGCCTGGTCGGCTACGAGATGGCGTTGCTGGTCGCGCGGACCGGTGACGTGCTGACACCCCAGCTCCGGGCGGAGCTCCAGGCGTCGCTCCCGAGATGAGCGGAGACGACCCCCACGGTCTCGGACGGCCGCGTCAGGGCCCGGTGGTCCGCCCCTATGCGATCACCGGTGGCCGGGCGCGGCCTCGGAACGACGACCTGGAGGTCGAAGCGCTCGTCTCCAGCGCCTACCAGGGCGAGCTGGCGCCCTACCTGAGCTGGGAGCGACGCACCATCATCCGGTTCTGCCAGGAAGTGCAGTCGGTGGCGGAGATCTCCGCGCGCATGGAGATGCCGCTCGGCGTCGCGCGCGTCCTGATCGCCGACATGGCCGACGAGCGTCTGGTCACCATCCACCGGCCGAGCGAGCTGATCGGCGACCATCCCGATCTGAGCCTGCTCGAGCGGGTCCTGTACGGCCTGCGCAACATCTGAGCTAGGCTGCGGGCACACCAGACCGACAGGCCCGAGGGAGAGTTCATGCGGTTCTTCGTCACCGGCGGAGCGGGGTTCATCGGCTCCAACTACGTGCGCCACCTGCTGGACACCGACCCGGACGCCGCGGTCACCAACTTCGACAAGCTGACCTACGCCGGCAACGCGGCCAGCGTGGCCGACCTCGAGTCCGACCCGCGGCACCGCTTCGTGCAGGGGGACATCTGCGACCCCGCGCAGGTCGCCGAGGTCCTGCCCGGGCACGACGTGATCGTGAACTTCGCGGCCGAGACGCACGTGGACCGCTCCATCGTGGAGCCGCTGGAGGCGGTGCGGACCAACACGCTCGGCGTGGCCACCCTGGCCGAGGCGGCCAGGCACGCCGGGGTGCAGCGGTTCCTCCAGGTCGGCACCGACGAGGAGTACGGGACCATCGCCGAGGGGTCGTTCTCCGAGCGGGACCGCCTGGAGCCGTCCTCGCCCTACTCGGCCGGCAAGGCGGGCGGCGCGCTGGTCGCGCTCGCCTACGCCACCACCCACAAGCTGGACGTGGTGGTGACGCGCTGCACCAACAACTACGGCCCCTACCAGTTCCCCGAGAAGGTCATCCCGCTGTTCGTGACCAACCTGCTCGACGGCCAGAAGGTGCCGCTGTACGGCAGCGGCGGCAACATCCGCGACTGGCTCTATGTGCTGGACCACTGCGCCGCCATCGACCTGGTGCTGCGGCGCGGCGCGACCGGGCAGGTCTACAACGTCGGCGCCGGCAACGAGGTCACCAACCTGGACCTCACGCGCGAGATCCTGGCCGCCTTCGGCGCCGGCGAGGAGATGATCGAGTTCGTCACCGACCGGCCGGGCCACGACTGGCGCTACTCGCTGGACTCGACCAGGGTCCGCGAGCTCGGCTGGGAACCGGCGCACGACTTCCGCGCCGGGCTGGCCGAGACGATCGACTGGTACCGCCGGAACGAGCTCTGGTGGCGGCCGCTCAAGCCGCGCGGCGCCTCGCGGACCCTGGATCACGGGCGCCCGGCGGGGAAGTAGCCGTGCGGGTCCTGATCACCGGCGCCACTGGGCAGGTGGGCGGCGACCTGGTGCGCGCCTTCGCCGACGTCAAAGAGGTGGTGGCGCTCGGGCACGCCGACCTGGACGTCGCCGACTGGCCCGCGGTGGTCGCGGCCGTGGACCAGGTCGAGCCCGACCTGGTGCTGAACGCGGCCGCGTGGACCGACGTGGACGGTTGCGAGGGCGACCCGGACCGCGCCTTCCGCGACAATTGCCTCGGCCCGCGCCACCTCGCCCTGGCCTGCGCGCAGGTCGACGCCGAGCTGCTGCACCTCTCCACCGACTACGTCTTCGACGGGCAGGCGCGCCTGCGCCGACCGGAGGGCTACGGCGAGTACGACCCGACCGAGCCGGCCAGCGTCTACGGCCGCTCCAAGCTGGCCGGCGAGCAGGCCCTGCGCGAGGTCTGGGGCCGCCATTACCTGGTCCGCACCTCCTGGGTGTACGGCCACGCGGGCCGCAACTTCGTCAAGACGATCCTGCGGCTGGCCGACGAGCGGCCGCTGCTCCAGGTGGTCGCCGACCAGGTCGGCAGCCCCACCTGGTCGGCGGACCTGGCCACCGGCCTGCGGGCGCTGGTGCGGACCGGTCAGCACGGCACCTACCACCTCACCGGCGGCGGCACGTGCTCCTGGTACGACCTGGCCCGGGCGATCCTGGAGGCCACCGGCCAGGACCCCGCCCGCGTCCAGCCGGTCACCAGCGACCAGTTCCCCCGCCCCGCCCCTCGCCCCGCCTGGTCCGTCCTGGACAACCGCCTCGCCCGCCTCATCGGCGTCCCACCCCTGCGCCCCTGGGGCGAAGCCCTCCGCGCCTTCCTGTCGGAGATCCGCTAAAGCCACCGATTTGGCGGGCCGACACCCCAGCAGTCGAGTCGAGCCGAAAGCGGAGCCTGGGGAGGCTAGGCGTATGGTCCGGATGATCCGTGCTCGCCGGGCGGGAGCGCTGGCGCTGGTGCTCACACCGGCGATGCTCGCGCTGCTCGGCAGCTCCGCCGCCGCGGCACCAGCGCCCGCGCCAGCCGCGTTCCGTATCGAGGGGAGCGGCGCCGGCCACGGCGTCGGCATGAGCCAGTGGGGCGCCTACGGCATGGCTCTGCGGGGCTACGGCGCCTCCAGCATCGTCGCCCACTACTACCCGGGGACAGCGGCCCGGCCGGCGAT
>WNGM01005807.1_pt1 | contig 24901 bp, 29 predicted proteins | sample 5400571 | NCBI WGS metagenome assembly WNGM01 (sample SAMN13153378, study PRJNA577476) | soil metagenome | isolation source: 100 cm soil or saprolite under Garry oak tree replicate 2 | place: USA:California | collected 2016-06-15 | reverse complement strand
TGCCTGGCGCAGCCAGTTGTTGAGCGAGCGCTTCGTCCAGCGGATCGCCTGCTGCGCGCCGCGCGCGAGCCGGTCGCCGACCTCCAGCGCCTTCGGCAGGACCTGATCGGCGGGGACGCACAGGCTCACGAGGCCGATGCGCTCGGCCTCGCGGCCGTCGATGAAGTCCGACGTGAGCAGGTAATACTTGGCCTTGGCCATCCCGCACAGGAGCGGCCACAGGATCGCCGCGTGATCGCCCGCCACCACGCCGAGCTTCGTGTGGCCGTCGGTGAAGCGCGCGGTTTCCGATATGATCGAGATGTCGGCGAGCAGCGCGACGACGAGGCCGGCGCCGACGGCGACGCCGTTGATCGCGGAGATGATCGGCTTGTCGGTGTTGATCATGTTGTAGACGAGGTCGGACGCCTCGCGCACCGTCCGCGCCAGCCGTTTCGGGTCGCGCGAGTTCGCCTCCACCATGTCGAGGTCGCCGCCGGCCGAGAAGGCGCGGCCGGCGCCGGTCACCACGGCCACGCGCGCCGTCTCGTCGGCGTCGAGCGTCAGCCAGACCTGCGTCAGCTCCCAGTGCAGCCGGTCGTTGGTGGCGTTCAGCACCTCCGGACGGTTGATGGTGACGAGCACCACGCCGCGCTCACGGCGCTCGAACCTCAAGTGCTGGTAGTCGCGGTAGTCCATGGACGCCTCCCGGGCCACATCCTACCGCGACGTGCTCCCGCGTCGTCCCGGGCGTCGCGCTCAGTCCCGGCGGGCGACGGCCCTGTAAATGATTTCCGGGCCCCGTCCGTCCAACCTCGTGGATCGCATCCAAGAGCTCGACCTCAACAAGGAGGATCGCATGACACGTGCACAGCGTATGATCGGTCCGGTCGCGGCCGCGCTCCTGCTGGCCGTCACCGCGGTGACGACGCAGGCGCAGCCGCAGTTCGCCGGCACCTGGACCCTGGACCCCGCGCAGAGCCAGTTCCCGGCGCGCGAAGGCGGTCACGGGCACAAGGCGCCGGACGGGGCGCAGCCCGAGACGCCGAAGCAGCCGCCCACCGTGAAGCTTCTCGTCGAGCAGAGCGGCGTCAACATCAAGGTGACGCGCTCGATGGCGCGCGACAATCGAGAGCGCTCGTACAGCCAGTCGTTCGTCGCCGACGGCTCGGAGCGGACGGAGCAGGGCCATCGCGGCTCGACCACCGTCACGAGGGCCACGCTCGGCGGCAATCGCCTCGTGACCACGTCCACGACGACGCGGCCGGGCAAGGACGGCGGCGAGGCGAAGACGTTCTCGCGTGAGTCGACCTGGACGCTGTCGCCCGACGGGCGCACGCTCACCATCGACACGGTGATGCACACGCCGCGCGGCGACAAGACGATGCGGACGGTCTATCTGAAGAGCTAGACGCGAAATCGAGTGGGGGGGCCATGTCGTGGCCCCCCCACCTCGTCCGCCGCTGACTTTATGGGTCATTCTCCCGCCGCCCCATATATAAGGAGCGAATGGATAGCGCAACGGTGGGGGCGCTCTGCGCGCTGGGCTCGGCGATGTCGTGGTCGGTGACGAGCCTGATGGTGAGCGCGCTGGCGCCGGGAATCGGCACCTTCACGATCAACGCCGCGCGCACGACGCTCACCGCGGTCCTGGTGGTCGGCTGGATGCTGGCGGCGGGCGGCCTCGAGGTGATCCTCACGCTGTCCGTGGGCAGCCTCGCGCTGCTCGCCGTCTCCATCGTGCTGGCCATCGCCATCGGTGACACGATCTTCTTCGAGAGCACGCAGCGGCTCGGCCTCGGCCGCGCCATGACCATCTCGATGAGCTACCCGGTGGTGGCGGCGTCGCTCGCGGCGCTGCTCCTGGGCGAGCGGCTCACGGCGCCGATCGTCGTCGGCGGCCTCCTCACGCTCGCCGGCGTCGTGCTCATCGTGATGGCTCGCGTGGAGCTGCCGGGCGAGCCGCGGCCGTGGCGCGGCGTCGTCGAGGCGCTGCTGGCTGCGGTGGCGTGGGGCGTGTCGGTGGTGGCGCTGCGCGTGCCGCTCGACGAGATCGATCCGGTGAGCGCGCAGGCGGTGCGGCTGCCCGTGGGCGCGCTGCTGCTGTGGGTCACTCCGTGGGCGCTGCGTGGGCTGCCGGGACTGCTGCGCGGCGGTTGGCCGCTCTTCGGCCGGCTGCTGGCGCTGGCCGCGCTGACGGCGGTCAGCTCCGTGATGTACGGCGCGTCCGTCAAGTACGCCGGCGTCGCGGTGGCCGCCGTGCTCTCGTCCACGGCGCCGCTGTTCGCGGTGCCGCTCGGCATCGTCTTCCTCGGCGAGCGGCTGCCGGTGCTGGCGATGATCGGCGCGGCGGTGACGGTGGCGGGGATCGTGGTGCTGCGTCTCTGAGTCGTCGTCTCGCGATCTATTTCGTGGTCGTCCGTAGGTCGGACCAGCGACGGAGCGCGGCGGCAACGTTCCGGCGCTCGCGCTGACGCGCGCGCACGACGACGGCGACGCCCTGCGCGCGGCGGGATTCCAGCTGCACCTCGCGATGCCCGTGCACGCCGTCGAGCTGTGCCGCGCGGTCGCGACGCTCGCGAAACAGCTTGCGGCGTGGCCGCGCCTCTAGGCGCGGCGCGCCAGCGACGCCACCAGACGACACAGCTCCCAGGGATCGACCGGCTTGAGGACGTGTTCGTGAAAGCCGGCCTTCAGCAAGCGCTGGCGATCGTCGCGGCCGCCGCGCGCTGTCACCGCGATCGCCGGGATGTCGGCGCCCCTCGGCAGCGCGCGAACACGCTCGATCAGCCAGAGGGCGTTCTCGCCCTCAGTGCTGAGATCGACGAGGAGGACGTGGGGCCGGATGCCTTCGAGCGCCCCGAGGGCGCCCCGGGCGGAGGCGGCGGGGCTGACCAGGGCCGCCGCGTACTCCAGGACGGTTTTCATGAGCTCGCGGGACTCCGGGTCGTCGACGACCAGGAGGACGTGAACGCCGCGAAGAGACGACTGCTCCTCGAAGCTCTCCTCCGGCATGTGCCCCACCAGGCGCGTAAGAATTATTGCAAAGGGTTTGCCAGTGAATGTCGGTCTGACGGGCGGGGTAGGAACCGGCGGGCGTAGTTGGGACGACGTCTGCCCAACCAGGGAAAGGAAGTCACGCCGCGGCGGCCGGCGTCAGGCGAGCCGTCCGAGGCGGCCGCGCGAGCGACGGTTGAGGGCAAACGTCGCGTTCGGGATCGCGCGCGTGACGAGCGCGTGCTTCCGGCAAGATTTGCATGTCCACCGATCGCGCAGGATTGCCGAGGACTTCGCGAGACTCGCGACGATCGTGCGGGCCTCCGCGGCCGTGATCCCGAGCGCCCTCCCCAAGCAGTCGTCGCAAAAGTCGGCGCTCTCGTGGAGGATCAAGAATCCCCTGGCGCGATCTGCGGGATCCATGACTCCAGCTCGTTTCCGAGCAAAGCGTGTGCCGTGATCGCGCTTGCGTTCGGGCGCCGACGAGACTACATAAACGACACTCGGACGACGCTTCGAGCTACGCGCGGATGACACTCGGAGGTCGCCCACCCGCTCGTGAGGAGGACACCATGGGGCTGCTGAGTGACCGGGAGCTCGCCGGCCTGCTGCCGGCGGAGACGCACGCCTTCGCCGGACCGATCCCGACGCAGAGCGTCTCCAGCGACGAGTTCATGCCGGCGCCGCAGACGCGGCGACAGCGTCGCGTGGAGGCGCGCGTGAAGGAGCTGGGCGCCGCCCTGGCGAAGCGCCACGGGATGACGCGCCGGCGCTTCCTGGCCACGGCGTCGGGCATGGCCGCCGCGTTCCTGGCCATGAACGAGGTCTACGGCGCGCTCTACGACGTGAACGCGGCGGAGGCGCAGACGCCGGGCATGGCGAAGGAGCGCGCGGACGCGCTCAGCAAGCAGTTCGTGATGGACTGCCACACGCACTTCCTGCGCGACGACACGCGGATCATGACGTTCGTGCGGCAGCGCCAGGCGGTGGGCAAGGCGGGCTGGAACAAGGCACTGGCCGGCAAGGAGCAAACCATCGAGGACCTCAAGTTCGCGAACTACTACAAAGAAGTGTTCCTCGACAGCGATACCAAGGTCGCGCTCCTCTCCGGCTCGCCATCGGAGGTCCCGCAAGACTGGTTCCTCACCAACGAGATGAAGGCCGAGGCGCGCGCGCGGGTGAACAAGGACGCGGGCTCGCGCCGCATGCTGAGCCACGCGATCTTCACCCCGGGCTATCCGGGCTGGCTCGAACAGGTCGATCACGCGATCCGCGACCTCAAGCCGGACTCGTTCAAGGGCTATACGATCGGCGACAATACCAACAAGAACCTCAGCAAGCACCCGTGGCGGATGGACGACGACAAGCTCGTCTATCCGTTCTACGAGAAGCTGCTCAAGGCGGGCTACGACAAGGTCTGCGTCCACAAGGGACTCTTCCCGCCCTCCGTCGAGCAGCAGTTCCCGCACCTGCTCGCATACTCCGACGTGCGCGACGTCGGCAAGGCGGCCAAGGACTGGCCGAGGATGAACTTCGTCATCTATCACGGCGGCTACCGCTTCGCCGGTGGCGGCAAGGCCGAGGACGCGTGGACGCAGTTCGAGAAGACGGGGCGCATCGAGTGGGTGACCGACCTCGCCGACATCCCGTCGAAGTACGGCGTGAGCAACGTCTACGCCGACGTCGGCCAGCTCTTCGCCCAGACCACCATCGCCGATCCGCGCGTGTCGGCGGCGATGATGGGCATGCTCGTCCGCGGACTCGGCGCCGACCACGTGGTGTGGGGCACCGACGCCATCTGGACGGGCTCGCCCCAGTGGCAGATCGAGGCGCTCCGGCGGCTCGAGATTCCCGAGGACATGCAGAAGCAGCACGGCTTCAAGCCGCTCGGCCCCGCCGACGGCCCGGTCAAGAGCACGATCCTGGGCGAGACCAACGCGCGGCTCTACAAGTACGAGCGGCGCGCCGCGCTGGCCACCGACCGCATCGCCGCGCTGAAGGCGGAGTACGAGCAGGCGGGGAGCCAGCGGAGCAACCTGCGTTACGGCTACGTGGTGGGGTCGCGGGGCTGACGGGCGCGCGCGCTACGCGGATCGCGGGGCGCGGCGGAGATTCTGTGACCACGCGCCCGAGAGCACGAGGCGCGGGAAGGTGACCCACTGCTCGACCACGAAGCGGCTCACGAAGTCGGCGGCGCCGGCGAAGGGCGTCGGCGCCTCCGGCTCGCGCCGGTGGCCGCGGCCCTGGAGCACCAGCGCCACCACCATCGCCGCGACGGCCGAGGTCGCGAGCACCACGGAGCGCGTGACCACCGCGTAGACCAGGACGAGCGTGGCGAGCTGGAAGAGCGGCACCGCGACGATGTGGATCAGGAGGTTGCCGCGATCGCGGTGCTTGGCGACGTAGTCGCTCCACTGCCAGGCGAGCAGGTTCGGCCGGAGCACTAGAAGCGCCGGCGTCCGCCCATGGCGCGCTTGCGCAGGCGGAGCGACTTGGGCGTGACCTCGAGCAATTCGTCCTCGCGGATCCACTCCAGACACTGCTCGAGATTCATGATGCGCGGCGGCGTGAGCTTGATGCCCTCGTCGGCGGTGGACGCGCGCATGTTCGTGAGCTTCTTTTCCTTGGTGATGTTGACGTCCAGGTCGTTGTCGCGCGAGTTCTCGCCGACGATCTGGCCCTCGTACACGGGCTCGCCGGGTGTCACGAACATCGTGCCGCGCGCCTGGAGGTTGTCGATCGCGTAGCCCGTCGTCCGGCCGGTGCGGTCGGCCACGAGGGCGCCGTTCTGGCGGTGCGCGATGTCCCCCTGCCACTCGTCCCAGCCGTCGAAGATGTGGTTCAGGAGGCCGGTGCCGCGCGTGTCGGTGAGGAACTCGGTTCGGTAACCGATCAGGCCACGCGAGGGCAGGCGGTACTCCAGCCGCACGCGCCCCGTGCCGTGGTTGACCATCTTGGTCATGGCGCCGCGGCGGGGCCCGATCTTCTGGGTGATGGCCCCGATGAACTCCTCGGGGACGTCGATCACGAGGTGCTCCATCGGCTCCAGCGTGCGCCCGTCCTCCTGGCGCGTGATGATCTCGGGCTTGCCGACCTCGACCTCGTAGCCCTCGCGGCGCATGATCTCGATGAGGATGGCCAGCTGCAGCTCGCCGCGGCCGGAGACGCGGAAGGTGTCGGGCGACTCGGTCTCCTCGACGCGGATGCCCGGATTGAGCTTGCGCTCCTTCAGCAGACGCTCGCGGAGCTGGGGCGAGGTGACGAAGCGTCCCTCTCTGCCCGCGAACGGCGAGACGTTCGACGAGAAGAGCATCGACACCGTGGGCTCGTCGATCCGGATGAGCGGCAGCGCCACCGGATTCTCGACGTCCGCGACCGTCTCGCCGATGTCGATCGACTCGATGCCCGCGATGGCGACGATATCGCCCGCGCTCGCCTCCGGGATCTCCGTGCGCTTGAGCCCTTCGTACCCGTAGAGCACGGTGACCTTGGCCGTCTCGACGGTGCCGTCGCGGTGGATGACCGCGATGCGCTCGGCCTGGCGGACGCGTCCGTTGACGAGGCGCCCGATCACGAGCCGGCCGACGTAGTCGTCCCAGTCGAGCATGGCCACCCGGAACTGCAACCCGGACGCCGGATCGAAGCGCGGCGCCGGCACCGTGGTGAGGATGGTCTCGAACAGCGGCTCGAGGCTCTCGCCGTCGGCCTTGAGATCCGTGGTGGCCGTGCCCACGCGCGCGTTCGTGTAGAGGACCGGGAACTCGAGCTGGTCCTCGGTGGCGTCGAGGTCGATGAAGAGGTCGTAGACCTCGTCGAGCACCTCGGCGGCGCGGGCGTCGCTGCGATCGATCTTGTTGATGACGACGATCGGCGGCAGGCCCGCCTCCAGCGCCTTCTTGAGCACGAAGCGCGTCTGCGGCAGGGGCCCCTCGGCGGCGTCCACGAGCAGCAGCACGCCGTCCACCAGCGTCAGCGTGCGTTCCACCTCGGAGCCGAAGTCGGCGTGGCCGGGCGTGTCCACGATGTTGATGTGCACACCCTTATAGGTCACGGCCGTGTTCTTGGCCATGATGGTGATGCCCTTTTCGCGCTCGAGGTCCATCGAGTCCATGATCCGCTCGGCCACGGCCTCGTTCTGCCGGAACAGGCCGGACTGCCAGAGCATGGCGTCGACGAGGGTCGTCTTGCCGTGATCGACGTGGGCGATGATCGCCACGTTACGAATGCTTTCGCGCTGCTGCATCACTCCACTGTACCATGTCGACGTGCGGTGTCCGCGCTGCGGGGGTCAGAGCGTGCGACGCAGCTCGCGGGTCGGCGCGTTCGAGCGACTGATCAGCAGCCTCTACGTCTATCCGTTCCGCTGTCAGCGCTGCAGCCACCGCTTCCGCGCGCTCAACTGGGGCCATCGCTACCCGCATCCGAAGGGCGAGCGCCGCGACTACGAGCGCGTGGCGGTCCGGCTGCCGGCGCGGCTCACGGCGGGGACCGAGAGCGCGGACGCCGAGACGACCGACCTGTCGGTCAGCGGCTGCGCGGTGCGGACGGACGCCCGCTTCCCGCCGGGCACGGAGGTGCGGTTCACGGTCAAGCTGGGCGCCAGCGGCGGGACGGTGGAGATCGCCGAGGCGGTGGTGCGCGCCATCAACGAGGGCCGCGTCAGCCTGCAGTTCGTCCACGTCGGCGTCGACGAGCAGCGGCGGCTCGCGGAGTACATCCAGGGCGTCGCGCTGCCGATCAGCGGCGGCCGACCCGGCCGCCGGCCGTCGTTTCCGATCGAGGTGGTGCTGGTGGCCGTCGCCGGCCTGCTCGTGATCTTCCTGATCCTGTCGATGGTCACGCGCATCGGCATCACCGTGCGGTGAGGCCGCCGCCGCTGCCGCCGCTGCTATAATGGCTGGCACTTTGTCCCGCCTCCGGAGGCTTCGCGTGGTTCGTGCCCTGCTCGTCGCCGGCACCGTCGCGCTGGCGTCCGGGCCCGCCTGGGCCCAGGACAAGCCCGCCGCCAAGACGCCGCGCGCGGTCATCACGCTCGCGAAGGGCGGTGAGATCGTGCTGGAGTTCTTTCCGCAGGATGCGCCCAGGCACGTGCAGAACTTCCTCGCGCTGGCGAAGAAGGGCTTCTACGACGGCCAGCGCGTGCACCGCGTGGAGCCCGGGTTCGTCGTCCAGTTCGGCGACCCGCAGACGAAGACGCTGCCCCTCGACGACGACCGCGTCGGCGGCGGCGGCCCCGGCTACACCCTGAAGGCCGAGTTCAACAGCCGCAAATTCGAGCGCGGCGTGCTCGGCATGGCGCGCAGCGACGATCCCGACTCCGCGGGCAGCCAGGTGTACGTCATGCTCGGCCCGGCGCCCTTCCTGAACGGCAAGTACACCGCGTTCGGGCAGGTGAGCAAGGGCATGGACGTCGTGGACACGATCCGCGTCGGCGACCGAATCAAGTCGATCAAGGTGGTGCCATGAAGCAGACGGCAGTCATCACGCTCGAGAACGGCAACGAGATCCGCCTGGAATTCTTCCCGCAGGACGCGCCGAAGACGGTCGAGAACTTCGTCACGCTGGCGAGGAAGGGCTTTTACAACGGCCTGACGTTCCACCGCGTCGTGCCCGGTTTCGTCGTGCAGGGCGGCTGCCCGAAGGGCACCGGCACCGGGGGCCCGGGCTACACCGTTCCGGCCGAGTTCAACACGAACAAGCACGTGCGCGGCTCGCTCGCCATGGCCCGCAGCCAGCACCCGGACTCCGCGGGCTCGCAGTTCTACATCACCTACGGCCCGCAGCCGCACCTCGACAACAGCTACACGGTCTTCGGCAAGGTCACGAGCGGCATGGAGCACGTGGACCGCATCCGGCAGGGCGACAAGATGACGTCGGTCACCATCAGCGAGGAATAGCGGTGGCCTGGTCGCTCCTGCTCCGCGGCGGCACGCTGATCGACGGCACGGGAACGCCGCGCCGGCGCGCGGACGTCGCCGTCGAGGGCGAGCGCGTTGTCGCCGTCGCCCCGAGCCTGGCCGGGGCCGCCGACCGCGTGCTCGACGTCGCCGGGCGCGTGGTCGCGCCCGGCTTCATCGACATGCACTCGCACTCCGACCTGTTCTACTTCGGCTGCCCGTCGGCGGAGTCCAAGATCCGCCAGGGCGTGACGACGGAAGTCGTCGGCATGTGCTCGTTCTCCCAGGCTCCCCTCCGCCCCGACCAGCACGCGCTCGTGGAGGGCTGGGTGGGCGGCATCGGGATGACCCCGGATCTGAAGTGGGAGACGTTCGGCCAGTACCTCGACGCGCTGCGGAGCGTGCGGCCGTCGGTCAACGTCGTGCACCTCGTCGGCCACGGCGCGCTGCGTATCGCGGCCATGGGCTTCGAGGCGCGGCCGGCCGGCGCGGACGACCTGCGCGCGATGGAACGCCTGCTCGGCGACGCCATGGACGCCGGCGCGTGGGGCTTCTCCACCGGCCTCGTCTACCCGCCCAGCGCGTACGCGAACACGCAGGAGCTGATCGCGCTGGCGCGCTCGATGCGCTCGCGCCACGGCTTCTACTTCCAAGCTCGAGGGCGCGCTCGGTCTGATCGACGACGCCCGCCGCCGCGGCGTGGACGTCGCGGGCGACGTCTATCCGTACAACGCCGGCAGCACGAAGATGGACAACCTCATGCCGGCCTGGGCCCACGAGGGCGGCATGGCGAAGCTGCTCGAGCGTCTGACCGACCGGGCGGCGCGCAAACGCATCACCGACGAGTGCCTCGTGGCCGGCGAGCGCTGGGGCACCGTCTCGCAGGGCGGCGTCGGCTTCGACCAGATCTTCATCGCCGCGTGCCGTCGCCGCGAGCTGGAGGGCCTGAACCTCGCGCAGCTCGCGTCGCAGACCGGCCGCGCCCCCGCCGAGACGCTGATGGACCTGCTGCTCGAGGAGAAGTGCGCCGTCGGCATGGTGTCCTTCTCGCAGTCGCTCGAAAACGTCGCCAAGGTGCTGGCGCACCCGGCGCTGATGATCGGCTCGGACTCGATCCCGCTCTTCGAGGGCGAGGGCGACAAGCCCGGCAAGCCGCACCCGCGCTGCTACGGCACGTTCCCGCGTGTGCTCAGCGAGTACGCGCGCGAGCGGAAGCTGTTTTCCCTCGAGACGGCCGTCCATAAGATGTCGGGCATGCCGGCGCAGCGCCTGGGCCTGCGGGACCGCGGCGTGGTGCGCGAGGGCGCCGTGGCCGACCTCGCCGTCTTCGACGCGGCCACCGTGAAGGACGAGTCCACCTATCCCGATCCGCATCGCTATCCGAGCGGCATTCCCTACGTGATCGTGAATGGCCGCGTCGCGGTGGACGGCGGCCGTCTCGTCGGTCCCGGCGCCGGCCGCGTCCTGGCCCCGCCGCGATGACGATCGTGGCGCGTCGTCTCACGTCGCCGCTCGTCGTCGTCGCCGCCGTGGCGGCGTTGATGGCGGCCTTCGATCTCGGCTCCATCGTCTTCGCCACCAACGACGAGGCGCGCTTCCCGCTGCTCGCGCGCGACATCCTCGCGCGCGGCGACGTGTGGTTTCCCCAGCTCAACGGCATCGTCTATCAGAACAAGCCGCTGCTGTTCGCCTGGCTGATCGCCCTCGTCTCGTGGCCGGTCGTCGTCGTGCGGCACCGCACGGTGGCGCGGGTTCCGTGGGGCGTGTACGCCGCGGTCGCCGGTGCGCTGGTCGTGAGCGGCGCGGTGACGCTGGAGGCCCGCCCCGATACCCGGGCGCAGCTCGCGGCGGCGTGGCCGGCCGCGCGCGTGGCTCGGGTTCTACGGTGCGACCGCGCTCGCGTTCTGGACGAAGGGCCCGGCGGGTCTGCTGCCGCTGCTGATCATCGTCGTGTGGGCGCTCGCCGGCGAGCGCCGGCAGCGGCTGGCGCTGCTGTCGCTGCCGCGCGGACTGGCGCTGCTCGCGGCGCTCGTGGCACCGTGGCCGCTGATCGGTGCGTTCGGGCATGCCGCCGGCTTACGCGCGGCGATCGTGAACGACCAGCTGGCCTGGTACCTCCCTCGCAGCCTCGGCGGCGCGGCGCTGGTCGCGCCGCTCCAGAACGCGTTCGGCATCCTCTTCCCCTGGGTGCTGCTCACGCCGCTCATCGTCGTGCAGGCGGTGCGCGCGCTCCGCGGCCGCGGCGGCGAGCGCGACACGGTACAGCTGCTGCTCCTGTGGTCGGCGGTGACGTTCGTCGCGGTCGGACTCTCGGCCCAGCAGCGCGTGCGCTTCGTCGTGCGGCACCGCACGGTGGCGCGGGTTCCGTGGGGCGTGTACGCCGCGGTCGCCGGTGCGCTGGTCGTGAGCGGCGCGGTGACGCTGGAGGCCCGCCCCGATACCCGGGCGCAGCTCGCGGCGGCGTGGCCGGCGTGGGGCGCGCTGATCCTGGTGCTCGCCGTGATCGGTCTCGCGGCCGCCGCCGCCGTCGCGCTGTCTCCGGCCACGCGGCGCCGCTCGCGCGCGTTCACGCTGGCCTGCGTCGTCGCCGCCATCGCGGCCATCGGTGGCTACCGGGCCGATACGCACCGTCCGACGACCGAGGAGTTCGGCCGGCTCGAAGCGCAGGTGCAGCCCCTGGCGGGCCAGGGCGGCGCGGTGGTCGTGTGGGACGTCGCCGATCTGCCGCTGAATTTCTACCTGCGCCGGCCGATTCTCGAGGTGCACACGGGCGAGGCGCTGGCGCGGGCACTCGACGGCCACGCCGCCGTCGCCGTCGTCGGCGAGCGCGTGGTCCAGAGCGCCCCCAACCCGGCCGGCGTCACCGTACTGTGGCGCGCGACGCTCGGCTCGCGCGGTGTCGCGGTGCTCGCGCCCGACCGCTGAGCGCCCCTACTTTGTCGTAGGGCTCGCCTCGGCCGTCGAACGGCCCCCGGCTCGCACGTTCGTCGTAGGGCTCGCCTCGGCCGTCGAACGGCCCCCGGCTCGCACGTTCGTCGTAGGGCTCGCCTCGGCCGTCGAACGGCCCCCGGCTCGCGTGTTTGGCGGTGTCGCGGTGCTCGCGCCCGACCGCTGAGCGCCCCTACTTTGTCGTAGGGCTCGCCTCGGCCGTCGAACGGCCCCCGGCTCGCACTACATTCCCCCGCCGCCGCGAGGCGCCCATTCGAAGTTCAGGACGCTGACGCGCGCCGAGGCCGTGCCCGCGGGCACCGGCGCCTGGAAGAACGCCCGGCCGCGGGGCGGCACGTCGAGCGGCACGTAGGCGACGCGCGTCTCGAGCGGTCGGCCTGCGGCGTCGACCGCCTCGACGCGCAGTCGCACCCAGATGGCGTGGACGTCGTAGGTGTTGTAGACGTAGCCCTCGACGCGCGGCCCCCGGCGACCCTCCGACACCGCCGACTCGACGCGGAAGTAGCGCATCTCGGGCGTGCCGGCACCGAAGCCCGAATCCTGCGCGGCGACGCCGGCGGCTGTCATCAGCGTGAGCGCGATCGCTGCCAGCGTGACACGGTTGGGGGTCATCGTCGCCTCCTGGCTGGAACGCTCTTCATAGGGCTCGCACGTTCGTCGCAGGGCTGGCCCTCGGCCGTCGAACGGCCCCCGGGCTCGCACCACACCTTTAGACTCCGAGGCCCCGCGTGCGGTTCCAGCGTGTACACTTGCGCCCACTCGGGCGACTTACGGGCACGGAGGACGACCCATGCTGGATCTCGGGCTGACGGGCAAGGTGGCGATCGTGACGGGCGGCAGCGCGGGACTCGGCCGTGCGGCGGCCATGCGGCTGGCGCGCGAGGGCGCGCGCGTGAGCATCTGCGCGCGCCGCAAGGAAGTGCTGGAGCGCACGGCGGGGGAGATCCGCCAGGCGGGCGGCGACGTGCTCGCGATCCCCGCCGACGTGACGCGCGCCGAGGACGTGGAGGCCGTGGTGAAGGCGACGACCGAACGCTTCGGCGGCGTCGACATCTTGCTGAACAACGCCGGCACCTCCGCGGCCGCCGCGTTCATGGACGTCGACGATCGCACGTGGCAGACGGACATCGAGCTCAAGCTGATGGCCGCCATCCGCTTCTGCCGCCTCGCCATCCCGATCATGCAGAAGCGCGGCGGTGGCGTGATCATCAACGTCACCACCGTCGGCGGCAAGGCGCCCGCGCCGCGCGCGGTGCCGACGGCCGTGACGCGCGCGGCCGGCATCAACCTCACCAAGGGGCTCGCGAACGAGTACGCGTCGTCGGGGATCCGCGTGAACACGATCTGCCTCGGGCTCGTGAAGAGCGAGCAGTGGGAGCGGCGCGCCAAGGGCGGCGACGTCGAGGCCGTCTATCGCGAGGGCGCCAAGCGCGTGCCGCTCGGCCGCATGGGCGAGGCCGAGGAGTTCGGCGATCTCGTCGCCTTCCTGGTCTCCGCGCGCGCTGCCTTCATCACCGGCACCGCGATCAACTTCGACGGCGGGATGGGCGCCGTCGTGTGACGATCGCGCGTCGCCGCGACGCTCGGCCGCGGCGGCGCATCAAAAGAGGCATGGACACTCTCAGCCTCGCGCGCTTCGACCGGACGCTGGCGCTGCCGAGCGGCGAGCGTCTGCGCCTCCGGCCGATCCGTCCCGACGACGAATCGCGCCTCTCCGAGCTCTACGATCGCTCCAGCCGCGACACGCGCTACCAGCGCTTCTTCACCGTCATGCGTCGCCTGCCTGCCGACTGGGCACGCTTCCTCGCCAACGTGGACTACGACCGCCGCTTCGCGCTCGTGGTCGAGGACCTCACGGCGCCGTCGACCTCGCTGATCGGCGTCGCGCGCTACGAGCCGGTGGAGGAGGGCGTCGCCGAGGTCGCCTTCGTCGTCGAGGACCGCTGGCAGGGCAAGGGGCTGGGCACGCTGCTCGTCACGGAGCTCTTTCGCGCCGCGACGGAAAACGGAATCACACGCTTCCGGGCCTGGGTCCTCGCCGACAACCGCCGCATGCTCGCGCTGTTCGCGCGCCACGCCGACGTGCTCGAGCGGAGGCTGGAGCAGGGTGTGGTCGAGCTGATGCTGGCGCCGAAGGACTACCGGCCGCGCACCGTCAGCACGGGGCAGTGAGCGGTCGCCACCACCCGCCCGGCGACGGAGCCCAGGAAGAACCGCGCGGCGCCGGTGCGGCCGTGCGTGCCGACCACGATCAGGCTCGCGCGGCGCCCCCGGGCTGTTCGCACGATGCGGTCGGCCGCCACGCCCTCCGCCAGGAGCCCGCGCGCCCTCACCCGCGCCCGGCGGGCCTTGGCCACGAGCGTGTCGAGCCGGCGCTGCGCGGAGGCGCGCTGCGAGCGGAGCAGCGTGTCCCAGACTTGGGGCGTGACGTAGGCGTCGGCGACGAGCGGCGCGGGCGGGCTCAGCACGTGCAGGATCAGCAGTTCGGCGCGGTCGCGCCGTTCCCCCAGACGTAGATCGGCACGCCGTGCTCGACGACCTTGTCGAGCCCGGCGCTGCCCACGTACAGGATCCTGGCCATGGCTCGCTCCTCCGTGGCGCCGAGCGTACTCTCGGCCGCCTGGCCCCAATTATGCTTTTTGAGGCATAATGCGCACGTGGCCCGGATCGCCGCCGCCCTCTTCGTCATCGTGCTCGGCGTCGCCGCCGGCGCGGCGCAGACGCCGGCGTCCCGGACGGTCATCCTGTCGACCACGACCAGCACGCAGGACTCGGGCCTGCTCGACGTCCTGGTGCCGATCTTCGAGCGGCAGACAGGCCTCACGGTGAAGACGGCGTCGGTCGGCACCGGCCAGGCGCTGGCCCTCGCCGCGCGCGGCGAGGCCGACGTCGTCCTCGTCCACGCGCCCTCCCTCGAGAAGAAGTACGTGGAGGAGGGTAAGCTCCACGACCGCCGGCTCGTCATGTACAACGACTTCATCGTGGTCGGCCCCGAGGCTGATCCCGCGAGGATCGGCGGCGAGAAGCGCGCGGTCGCCGCGTTCGCGAAGATCGCCGCCGCGGGCGCCCGCTTCGTCTCGCGCGGCGACAAGTCCGGCACGCACATCCTCGAGCAGGCGCTGTGGAAGCAGGCCGGGGTGACGCCGGCGGCGCCCTGGTACATCGAGTCGGGGCAGGCCATGGGCGCCACGCTCGGGATCGCCGACGACCGGCGCGCGTACACGCTGACCGATCGTGCGACGTATCTCGCGTTCAGCAAGCGCGTCGCCCTCAAGCCGCTCGTCGAGGGGGACACAGCGCTGTTCAACGTCTACTCCGTGATGGAGGTCAACAGCGGGCCGCGCGTCAATGCGGCCGGCGGCAAGGCCTTCGCCGACTTCATGCTGGCGCCGGCGACGCAGGCGGTGATCAAGGCGTTCGGCATCGAGAAGTTCGGCCAGCCGCTGTTCGTGCCGATCGCCGGCAAGAAGGACGAGGACCTCTAGGCCGTGGACCTGCTCGCAGCCGGCGTGCGCGAAGCGCTCCGGCTGCTCGTCTCCGGAGACGCCGAGGTCGTCGCGATCCTGCTGCTGTCGCTCCAGGTCTCGGGCGCGGCCACGCTCATCTCGCTGGTCCTGGGTATCCCCGCCGGTGCCGCACTCGCACTCCTGCGCTTCCCGGGCCGCACGCTCGTGGTGTCCGCGGTGAACGCGGGCATGGGGCTGCCGCCCGTCGTGGTCGGGCTATTCGTTACCCTGCTCCTCTGGCGCAGCGGGCCGCTCGGCGCGTGGGAGATCCTCTACACGCCGGCCGCCATCGTGCTCGCCCAGGCGGTGATCGCGGCGCCGATCGTCATGGGCATCACGCTCGCGGCGGTGCAGAACGTTCCCGAGAAGTTTCGGCTCCAGCTCCTCGCGCTGGGCGCCTCCCGCACGCAGATGGTGGGCGTGGTCCTGCGCGAGGCGCGGCTGCCGATGCTGGCCGCCGTCATGGCGGGCTTCGGCGGCATCATCTCGGAGATCGGCGCCTCGATGATGGTCGGCGGTAACATCAAGGGCCAGACGCGCACGCTCACGACGGCGATGGTGCTCGAGACGGGCAAGGGCAACTTCGAGGTCGCCATCGCGCTCTCGCTCCTGCTCCTCGTCCTCGTCTTCGGCGTGAACTGGGCCCTGACGGCGATCCAGCAGCGCCGCGTGTGGTGAGAGAATACGCGCATGGTGCCCGGTCGCGTGCTCGCGCTCGCCCTGCTCCTCGGCGTCGCGGCGCCGGCGTCCGCCGAGGAGCTGACGCTCTCGGTCGCCATCAGCATGAAGGACGCGATCGAGGAGCTCGGGCGCGGGTTCACCCAGGCGCGGCCGGGCGTCGTGCTGCGCCACAACCTCGGCGCCTCCGGCGAGCTCAGCAAACAGATCGAGGCGGGCGCCCCCGTCGATCTCTTCATCTCGGCGGCGGCCCGCCAGATGGACGAGCTGGAGACGAAGGGGCTGCTCGTGCCGGGCTCGCGTCGCGTCTTCGCGCGCAACGTGCTGGTCGCCGTCAAGCCGGCGGATTCGCGCCTCGACCTCGCCAGGCCCTCTGACCTGCTCGATCCGCGCGTGAAGCGGATCGTCATCGGCAATCCGAAAACGGTGCCCGTCGGCCAGTACACCGAGGAAAGCCTGCGCGCGCTCGGCCTCTGGGACCGCGTGCAGGGCAAGCTGGTCTTCGCCGAGAACGTGCGCCAGGCGCTCGACTACGTCGCGCGCGGCGAGGTGGACGCGGGCTTCGTGTACGCGACCGACGCCGCGGTGCGTCCGGGGCGGGTGAAGGAGGCCTTCCGGCCGGCCGAGGACACGTACCGCCCCGTGACCTATCCGGTGGCCATGGTGCGGGAGAGCAGGCACAAGGCCCTCGCCCAGGCGTTCATCGATGCGCTGCTGAGCGCCTCCGGGCAAGCCGTGCTCAGGCGCTTCGGCTTCCTGCCTGCCACCGCGTAGAATCGCGGCGTGAGCCCTGACACGCTCGACGCGCTCGCGCTGTCCCTCCGCGTGGCGGTGCTCGCCACCGTCGTCAACGCGCTCGTCGGCGTGCCGCTCGCGTATCTGCTGGCGCGGCGGCGCTTCGCGGGCAAGGCGCTGCTGGACCTCCTCGTCACGCTGCCGCTCGTGCTCCCACCGACGGTGACCGGCTACTACCTGATCGTGCTGCTGGGCCGGCGCGGCTGGCTCGGCGCGCCGCTCTATGCGGCCACCGGCTGGACCATTGCCTTCACGTGGTACGCCGCCGTGGTCGCGGCCACCGTGATGGCGCTGCCGCTGCTCGTGCGCACGGCACGCGCCGCCATCGAGTCGGTGGACCGTGACCTCGAAAAGGCGGCGTACACGCTCGGCCGCTCGGAGTGGCGCACAACCCTCGAAGTCACGCTGCCGCTGGCTCGCAACGGCATCCTCGCCGGCCTGGTGCTCGCGTTCGCGCGCGCCCTCGGCGAGTTCGGCGCCACCTTGATGCTGGCCGGCAACATCCCCGGCAAGACGGCCACCGTCCCGCTCGCGATCTATACGGCGGTGCAGACAGGCGAGCAGTCCACCGTGCTCGTCGCCGTGCTCTTCGGTCCGTCGGGCGCGGGCAAGACGCTGACGCTCCAGTGCCTGGCCGGGCTGCTGCGCCCCGACGAGGGGCGCCTCGTCGTCGACGGCCGCGTGCTCTTCGACGCCGGCCGTGTCGATGTGCCGCCGCAGGCGCGGCGCGTGGGCTACGTCTTCCAGGGCTACGCGCTCTTCCCTCATCTCACCGTGGCCGACAACGTCGGCTTCGGCCTGCGCGACCTGCCGGCCGCGCGGCGCGTCGAGAAGACCGCGGAGGTGCTCGAGCGCCTCGGGCTCGCCGAGCACGCGAGGCGGCTGCCGCGCGAGCTCTCCGGCGGCCAGCGGCAGCGCGTGGCCCTCGGCCGCGCGCTCGCCATCGATCCCGCCCTCCTCCTGCTCGACGAGCCGCTCTCCGCGCTGGACGCGCCGCTGCGCCGCGCGCTGCGGGACGAGCTGCGCGCAATCCTGAGCGAGTGGCGCACGGCGGCCGTCCTGGTGACCCACGACTTCACCGAGGCGTATCGCCTGGGCGATCGCATCGTCGTCTACGATGCCGGCCGCGTCGTGCAGTCGGCGCCGCGCTCCGAGCTGCTCTGGCAGCCCGCCTCGGAGCCGGTCGCGCGCATCATGGGCATCCGTAACGTGCTGCGCGGCACCGTGGTGAAGGCCATGCCCGACCGCATCCAGATCCGTTGGCGCGGCCAGCTGCTGGAGGCCGTGAACTCGCCGAGCCGATCGTACCTGCCCGCGGCCGACAGCCCGATCGCGTTCTTCATCCGCCCCGAGTACGTGCGCCTGATCCGCAAGGACCGCGGCGCCGCCGATCCCTCGCACCACATGAACCTCATGGAGGGCGCCGTCGTCGGCGAGGAGGACTTCGGCACGACGTGGAGCCTGCGCATCCGCCTCGACGCGCCCGGCCCTGCCGCGCAGGGCGACCACGACCTCGAGGTCGAGGTCCCACACCTCGTCTACGAGATCCTCGAGATCGACCGCGACCGTCGCTGGCAGTTCTCGATCCACCGCGGCTCGATCCACGTGCTCCCCGCGTGATCGCCGCCGTCCTCGCGCTGCGCGACGTGCGGCGCCGCTACTCGGACGGTTACGCGCTCGACGTCCCGTCGCTCGACGTGTTCGCCGGCGAGATCCTCGGCGTCATCGGGCCCAACGGCAGCGGCAAGTCCACGCTGCTGCGCATCCTCGGTCTGCTCGAGCGTCCCGACGCGGGGCAGGTGATCGTGGGCGGCCGCGCCGTCGACGCGCGCGATGCGCTCGCCGAGCGGCGGCGGATGGCGACCGTGTTCCAGGAGCCGCTGCTCGCGGACGCGAGCGTCGCCGACAACGCCGGCCTCGGCCTGCGCTTCCGCGGCGTGCCCGCTGCCGAGGCCGCGCCACGGGTGGCGCGCTGGCTCGAGCGCCTCGGCGTGGCCGCGCTGGCGGGGCGGGCCGCGCGCACGCTGTCGGGGGGCGAGGCGCAGCGCGTGGCCCTGGCCCGCGCGCTCGTGCTCGAGCCCGAGGTGCTGCTGCTCGACGAGCCGTTCTCGGGGCTCGACGCGCCGACGCGCGCCGCGCTCGTGACCGACCTCGGCGCCATCCTGCGCGCCGACCGCGTCACCACCGTGCTGGTGACCCACGAGCGCGGCGAGGCGCAGGCGCTGGCCGACCGCGTGGCCGTGCTCATGGACGGCCGGCTGCGCCAGCTGGACGACACCGCCCGTGTCTTCTACGCCCCCGTCTCGGAAGAGGTGGCGCGCTTCGTCGGCGTCGAGACGCTCGTGGCCGGGCGCGTGCTGGGCCGCGAGGCCGGGGTCACCGCCGTCGAGGTCGGCGGCCGCGTGCTCGAGGTCGCGGCGGTGGCGGCGGCCGGCGCCCGGGTGCGCGTCGGCATCCGGCCCGAGGACGTCACGCTGACCGTGGCCGAGGGCGCGCGCGTCGCGTCGAGCGCCCGCAACGCGCTGGACGGCACCGTCACGCGCGTGAGCGCCTCCACCCACGCGACCCATGTGCTGGTCGACGTGGGGTTTCCGCTCGTGGCCGCGGTGACCGCGCGCTCGGTCGACGAGCTGGGGCTGCGCCCCGGCGCGCGCGTGCGCGCCGTCTTCAAGGCCAGCGCCGCGCACCTCATCCCCGCGTGACGGCCCGCCGGCGCGAGCCGCTTGACTCCCTGCCGACGCGGGGATATAAGGAAAGCACCCGAAACCAGAGTGAACACTTGGACGGGGGTCGGTATCGACGATGAAGCGTAACGAGCCAGCGGCCACGCCTCCGCTGGCTTTGTTTGTTTTACACCGCCGTGCCCTCCCAGACGCAGAAGGAGGTCCTGCATGACCCAGGAGAACCTCATCGAGCGACTGATAGCCGAGAACGACGAGTTCCGCCGTCTCCGGTCGGAGCATCAGAGCTACGAGCAGGAACTGGAGACGTTGCGTGGAACCGCGCCGCTCTCGGCAGACCAACAGTGGCGGATGAGCGAGCTCAAGAAGTTGAAGCTGATGGCGAAGGACCGGATGGAGTCGATCATCCGGCACGCGCGCCCAGGCGTCAGCGCCTGACGCGTCGGCGCTCGATTCGGCCGCGGAAGGCCGCCGGCGACGGCGGCTTCCGCGGCCTTTCGCATCTCTCCACTCGTGGTGACGCCCGCATGGTCGACGTGTCCGCCAAGCCAGAGACCGCCCGCGAGGCCGTCGCTCGCGCGATCATCAAGATGAAGCCGGCGACCCTGAGCGCCGTGCGGCGCGGCGACGCCCCCAAGGGCGACGTGCTCGGCACCGCGCGCACCGCCGGCATCCTGGCCGCCAAGCGCACGTCGGAGCTGATCCCGCTCTGCCATCCGCTGCGGCTGACGAAGGTGGACGTCACGTTCGACGATCGCCGCGGCAACGGCACGCTCGGCGTCGAGGCTCGCGTGCGCACCGTCGACAAGACCGGCGTGGAGATGGAAGCGCTCACGGCGGTGACGGTGGCGGCGCTGACCGTCTACGACATGGTGAAGGCGCTCGAGAAGGGCGTGACGATCGCGAAGGTCGAGCTGGTCGAGAAGTCCGGCGGCAAGTCCGGTCACTGGCGGCGGTAGACTGATCCCCGTGAAGACCGCGCTCGTCTATTCCGAGAAGGCCGACAGCTTCGACTACGGGCGCGAGCACCCGCTGCGCATGGAGCGCCTGCCGCTCACGTGGCGGCTGATGCGCGCCTACGGGCTCACGACGCTGCCCCACGCCCGCGTCGTCGCGCCCGAGCCCGCCGCGGAGACGGACATCGCGCGCTACCACACCCGCGAGTACCTCGACGTCCTCAAGCGCGCCGACACCGGGCTGGACCCGGCCGACGGCGCCCTCTACGGCCTCGGGCTCGGCGACAATCCGGTGTTCCGCGGCCTGTGGGAGGTGGCGCAGCTCGTGGCCGCCGGCTCGCTCACGGCGGCGGATCTCGTCGCGAGCGGCCAGGTCGACCGCGCGTTCCACTTCGCCGGCGGCCTGCACCATGCCTTCCCCGACCGCGCCTCCGGCTTCTGCTACGTCAACGACGCCGTGCTGGCGATCCTCCGGCTCCGCGAGCACGGGCTGCGCGTGGCGTACGTGGACATCGACGCGCACCACGGCGACGGCGTGCAGCACGCGTTCTACGCCGACCCGAGCGTGATGACGATCTCCACTCACGAGCGTGGCGAGCGGCTGTTTCCCGGAACCGGCTTCGTGCGCGAGAAAGGCGAGGGGGCGGGCGTCGGCTTCTCGGTCAATCTCCCGCTCGAGGCCTATACCGACACCGCCGTGTACCTGCCGGCCTTCGAGGCGGTGGTGCCGCCGCTGATCGAGCGGTTCAAGCCCGACGTGATCGTGGCCCAGCTGGGCGCGGACGCGCACCGCACCGATCCGCTCACGCACCTGGCCCTCGACGTCCAGGGCTTCGGCCGCGCGGTGCAGCGCATCGCCGCGCTGGCGCCCAGGGTCGTCGCGCTCGGCGGCGGCGGCTACGACCTGCGCAACGTTCCGCGCATGTGGACGCTGGCGTGGGCGGTGCTCAACGGCCTCGAGCTGGCGCCGACGCTGCCGGACGCGTTCGCCGACGACCTGCGCCGCTACGGCTTCACGTCACGCTCGCTCTGGGACGACGCGGTCGAACTGCCGGACGAGCTGAAGCGCGCGGTGAGCGAGTACGCCGACCGCCAGGTCGACGCCGTGCAGCAGACGATCTTCCCGCTGCACGACCTCTAGCAGCCGAGCTTCGTCGCCAGCTCCTCGAAGTCGTTCACCACCAGATCGACCTTGGGATCCGAAGGCAGGTCGGCCTTCGCCTGGTCGCCGAACTCGCGTGGCCGATGCACGTACGCCGTCAGCAATCCGCAGCCGCGCGCCGCCTGGAGGTCGGAGTAATGCGCGGCGACCATCATCGTCTCCGCGGGGCGCAGGCCGAGCAGGCCGGCCGCGCCCAGGTAGGTCTCGGGTTTCGGCTTGTAGGCGTGGTACAGCTCGCATGAGAGGTTCACGTCCCAGGGCAGCCCCGCGTGCTTGGCCATGTTCGTCAGCAGCGCGAAGTTGCCGTTGGACAGCGGTCCGATGACGAAGCGGCGCTTGAGCCGCGTGAGCCCGGCCACGGTGTCGGGCCACGGGTTCAGCCGATGCCAGACGCGGGTCAGGTGATCGCGCGCGGCCGCGTCGAGCTTGTCGAGGCCGAAGGACGGCGCCAGCGCGTCGAGCGACTCGCGATGGAGCACGTCGAGGATCGTCCACGGCCGGCGGCCCGAGCGCACCTCGTCGAGCGCCGGCTGGTAGCGTCCCCGCCAGGCGTCGGCGAGCGCCGGCCAGTCGACGCGGGTGCCCCAGCGCGCGTCGAGCGTCCGACCCTCGGCGATGATGCTGCCGCGCCAGTCCACACACGTGCCGAAGACGTCGAAGACGAGGGCTTTGGGGGTCAGGGGTGGCATGCGGACATGCTACAGTGACGGGGATTCGGAGGTCCACCGTGCGCGGAGTGTTGATTACGTTCGAGGGCGTCGAGGGATCGGGCAAGTCGAGCCAGATCCGACGCCTCGAGCGCTGGCTGCGACGCGAAGGCTACCGGCCGGAGACGACGTCCGAGCCCGACGGGACCGCGCTCGGAGTCGCCGTGCGGCGCCTGTTCGAGCGCGAGCCGCGCCCGCTCGCCGAGATGTTCCTCTTCATGGCCGCGCGCCACCAGCACGTCGTCGAAAAGGTCCGGCCGTGGCTGCGCGCGGGGCGCGTCGTGCTCTGCGACCGCTATACCGACGCCACCGTCGCCTACCAGGGCTACGGGCGCGGTGTCGATCCCGAGCTGATCCGCGAGATGAACGTGCAGGCCACCGGCGGCGTGCTGCCGGACCTCACGCTCCTCTTCGATCTCGATCCCGCGATCGGCTTCCGGCGGATCGCCGGCCGCAAGCTCGATCGCTTCGAGCGCGAGAAGCTCGCGTTCCACCGGCGTGTGCGCCGCGGCTACCTCGCGATCATGCGCGCCGAGCCCAAGCGGGTGCGGCGCCTGGATGCCGCCGCCGCCCCCGTCGAGGTCGAGCGCCGGGTCCGCGCGATCGTGCAGGAGTTCCTCGGGCACCCCCAGGGGGGGCCACGTAAATGAGGCTCGAGGCGATCGCCGGCCAGCCGCGCGCGGTCGAGCAGCTCTCGCGCGCCCTCGAGGGCGGGCGCGTGGCGCACGCCTACGCGTTCGTGGGACCGGCCGGGGCCGGGCGCTTCACGACCGCGCTCGCGTTCGCGTCCGAGCTGCTGGCCGCCGACGCCACGCGCGGCCACCCGGACCTGCACGTCGTGACGCCGACGCCGCCCGAGTCGAATCCCAAGGGCGCGCGGACGATCCGTATCGGCGCCATCCGCGAGCTGGAGCGCCGCGCCTCGCTGCGCCCGGCGCTGGCGGCCCGCCGCGTGCTGATCCTGGACGAGGCCGAGCGCATGACCGACGACGCGCCGCAGGCGTTCCTGAAGTTCCTCGAGGAGCCGCCGCCCGCCACCGTCGTGATCCTGATCTTGCCGCGGGCGCGCGCGGTGCCGGCGACCGTGATCTCGCGCTGCCAGATCGTCCTCTTCCGCGCGCGCCGCGCGGCGGCGGCAGGCGGTGCGATGGTGGCCGACGCCATGGCGTGGATCGAGGAGACGCGCACGCAGGGCGTGACCGCGCTCTTCAAGCGGAGCGAGCGCGTGGACCGCGAGCGCGCGGAGACGCTGATCGACGGCTGCTGGCTGCACTGCCGCGACCTCGTGCTCGCGCGCGCCGGCGCGCCGCCGGCGCTTCTGACCGATCCCGCGCGCGCCGAGGCGCTGGCCGCCGAGGCCGCGCGTTGGAGCGACGACACCGCGCTGTATCGCGCGATCGAGGCCTGCCGCGAGGCGCGGCTGGCGCTCGTCAACAACGTCACCCCGCGCCTGACGGTCGACACGCTGCTGGCCCGGGTGGCGCGGAGGGCGGCATAGCCCCAGGGGGGTCAAGCACGTGAGCGATCCCGAGACCATGAACGAATATCTCGTCGGCGTGCGGCTGCGCGCGCCGGCGCCCGCCGACGACTACAAGGTGGTCGGCGACCTCGTGCTGCACGTGGGCGACGTCGTCAGCGTCGAGACGCAGGGCGGCACCGCGCTCGGCGAGGTGCGGCGCCCACGGCGTCCGGTGCCCGAGTTCCGCCGCGACCGGCTCTACCGGCGCGTGGTCGGTCTGGCCTCCGAGGAGGACGCGCGCGAATACCGCGGGCAGCGGCATCGCGAGGAGGCGGCCATCGTCACCAGCGGCAAGCTCGCGCGCTCGCGCGGCCTGGCGATGAAGGTCGTGGACGTCGAGATGCCGACGGGCCAGCGCCGGGTGACCGTCTACTTCAGCAGCGAGGAGCGCGTGGACTTCCGCGACCTCGTGCGCGACCTCGCCCGCGAGTTCCGCGCGCGCATCGAGATGCGCCAGATCGGCGCGCGCGACACCACGCGCGTGCTCGACGGCATCGGCCCGTGCGGGCGCCAGCTCTGCTGCTCCTCGCACCTGCGCAAGTTCGAGCCGATCTCCGTGAAGATGGCCAAGGCGCAGGACATGCCGCTCACCGACAGCCGATTGCTGGGGAATTGCGGCCGGCTCAAGTGCTGCCTGCTCTACGAGTTCTCCACGTACCAGGAGTTGCGCAGCTACCTGCCGCGGGTGAACACACCGTGCCAGGCGGAGTGCGGCGGCGGCGGCTGCATGACGGGCAAGGTGCGCTCGCTGCGCGTGCTCAAGCAGAGCGTCGTCGTGGGCTTTCCCGACGGAACGGAGGCCGAGGTGCCGCTGAGCCAGCTGACGTGGGAGGGCCGCGACCACGTGCGGCCGGCGGAGCCGGAGAGCGCCCCCCCCGAAGGAGAGCCTCGCGGGTGAGCGATCGCGTCTTCTATCTCACGACCCCGATCTACTACGTCAACGCCGAGCCGCACCTCGGCCACGCGTACACGACGATCGTGGCCGACGCGATGGCGCGCTGGCACCGGCTGGCCGGCGACCGTGTCTGGTTCCTGACCGGCACCGACGAGCACGGCGACAACATTGCCCAGACGG
>WNGM01002126.1_pt1 | contig 24907 bp, 19 predicted proteins | sample 5400571 | NCBI WGS metagenome assembly WNGM01 (sample SAMN13153378, study PRJNA577476) | soil metagenome | isolation source: 100 cm soil or saprolite under Garry oak tree replicate 2 | place: USA:California | collected 2016-06-15 | reverse complement strand
CCTCGCAGGTGGAGGTGATCGAGCATCTCCAGGCCGGCCTCGGACTCCACATCGAGACCGTGACGGCGACGACCCAAAAGCTGAAGGCGGCGATGGCGCGTCTCTACGGCCCGCCCGTTGCGCCCGACGTCAACGTCTTCCGTCGCGCCAACATCCTGGTGGGCCCGGTCCGCGACCACCTGGTGGCCGACCTCGTCGCCAAGGGTCTCCGGGGCGTCGCCGTCGTTCCGCCCGGCTGGCAATAGCTATTTGTACTTGATCACCGTCCCGCTCACGGTGGTGTGGTAACCGTTCGTCGTGTTCATTCGTGTTCGCCCTTTCACTGAGCCGCTCCGCTGCGGGCTGAGGCCGCGCGGGCCGATGAGAGGCAGCCCTGCACCATGGGCACCCGGAGGCTATCACGGGGCGCAGGCCCGGATCGCCGCCATCGCCATCTTCTTGCCGTCGGCGCCCGAGACGCGCGGACTCACGATGGGCAGCGCGAGCCCCGCGCGGCGATAGGCCGCGAGGCGGTCGCGGCACGTATCCGGGGTACCGGCGAGCGCCACCGCGTCGATCAATTCGTCGGGCACGATCTTCGCCGCCGCCTCGCGGCCGCCGCGATCGAACGCATCCTTGATCGCGCGCACGGCGTCGCCGAAGCCCGCCTCCGCGAGCAGCCGGTTGTAGCGGGGAAAGAAGCCGGCGTAGAGCCCGACGGCCGGCCGCATCGCATCACGCGCGGCGGCAACGGTCTCGGCCACGGCGCACGGGATCAACGAGGCCACGTCCACCGCCGTCGCGTCTCGTCCCGCTCGGCGCGCGCCGATCGCGACGTGCTCGATGGCGCGCGCGATCGTGCTCGGCGTCGGCCACGTGAGGAGCGCGCCCTGGGCCAGCTCGCCGGCGATCTCGAGCATGCGCGGGAACAGCGCCGCCACGTAGATCGGGATGTCGGGTTTTCGCGGGGGAAACCAGAGGTCGAACCGCTCGATCGTCACGACCTCGCCGTGGTGCGAGACGACGCCGTCTCGGAGCAGCGCGCGCACGATCGCGATCGTGTCGCGCAGCCGCGCCGTCGGCTGGACGAACGGAATGCCGTGCTCGGGCTCGACTTGCACCCGATGGCTCGACCCCAGACCGAGGATGAACCGGCCATTCGAGAGTTGGTCGACGGTCGCCGTCGCCATGCCGATGGTCGTCGCGCTACGCACGAACACGCTCGAGATACTCGTACCGAGCAGAATCCGCCGCGTCGCGACGGCACAGGCGCCGAGGATCGCGAACTGGTCACCGCCATGACCTTCCGCCACCCACGCCGATTCGTACCCGAGCGTTTCGGCAAGCCTCACGCACTCGACGATGTCGGCGGGCGGCAGGCCGCCGCTGAAGGCGATGCCCAGACGAAGCACGCGAGGAGTATACGGCTCGACGCGATGGTCACTTTATCACCACACGTGGCACGCGGGCCGGTCGGCGACGAGACCATTGCTGCCGGACACATCGCGTTACCTGCTTCTTTTCAAGTGGTTCCATCACATGGCGACCTTGGCACTCCCGTTGCTGTACTAGGCGATAGCGCTCTTTCCGATAAAGGCAAACCAGTCGTGAGACTGGGACGCAAAGCCACGGGCCTGGGAATGGCACGCGATTCATCGAATGCTGGAAGCACTGACCAGCGTTCGCGCGCCGCAGAAGCGGACTCCCAACGAAGGCGTCTCGAGCTTCAACACGCTGCTCCAACAGGCGAAGGAGGAGTTTCGGGGTTCCGACACGCTCCGACTCATCGAGCCGCTGGGGCGGGATGCCTCAGCCGCCCTCATCGCCGTGAGGCTCTCCATGGTGAAGCGAACCGTCGACGCCGAGCTGGCGCGATCGACCGAGGACGCTTCCTGATCGCGACCCCGTTTTCGCAGTGTATTTCGGGCGCCGAGGCGAGATAAGCTCGAAGTACCCTGATCCGCCTCGGGGCCCGACGTCCGGTAGGCGGCGCGCTCCGCACGCACCCGGGACGGGCGATGCCGTCGATCCTGCCGGCAGTCAGGCCGAGTCGGCTCCGTGCTTCACTCGACGCCTCCGTCGCTGAGGGCGCCGCCGCAGAGGTGTTCGGTGCCTGCGCCGGCGGCGCGGTCCTCACCGGTTGGGCGCTCTTTCTCGGAGCGAGCCCGGTCGTCATCGGACTTCTCGGCGCTCTTCCGCTCGCCGCGCAGATGGTCCAGGTGCCCGCCGCCTGGCTCACGCAGCGAATCGGCGCCAGGCCGCTCGCCATCGTTTCGATCGGCGCGGCGCGCCTCGCCTGGCTGCCGCTGGTCGCCGTGCCGTTCCTTCACCTCGCCCCGGCCACCGCGCTCATGGTCTTCATCGGTGTCGTGGCGCTGGCGGCCGTCCTGGGCGTCGTCGGCAACAACGCCTGGACGGCGTGGATGGGCGACCTGGTTCCCGGTCCCGTCCGCGGACGCTTCCTTGCCCGCCGCATGGTCTATCTGAACGTCGCGGGCACCGTCGCGTCGCTCGCCGCCGGATGTGCGCTCGACGCGTTCGCGCCGCGCGGCTGGAAAGGCGAAACGCTGGGCGTGCTCGCGGCCGTCGCCTGCGTGGCGGGGATCGTGAGCATCCGGCTCATGCTCGCGCAGCAGAGTCCTCGTCGCCGGGACGACACCGCACCCGACTGGGGCGACGTGGCTCGCGCGGTGCGCGAGCCTCAGACGCGTCCGCTGCTCGGGTATCTCCTCGGCTGGAACGCCGCGGTCGGAATCTCGGCGGGCTTCTTCTCGTTCCACATGCTCGCCAACCTCGAGATGGCGTTCACGCTCGTGGCCGCGCACGCGATCATCGTGGCGGCGCTCCGCATCGTCTCGGCTCCGGCGTGTGGCCGCCTCGTCGACACGTTCGGCGCGCGTCCGGTCCTCGTCGTCTGCTCCTTCGGTATCTCGGTCGTCCCCCTGATCTGGCTCTTCGTGACGCCCGACCGGCTGTGGCCGATCGCCGTCGAAGCGGTCGTCTCCGGCATCCTGTGGGGCGGGCACGGCATCGCCGCGTTCGATCTATCGATCGGAGTGTCCCCGCGGCGTGGCCGTCCGTTCTACCTGGGCGCGTTCGCGACCGCCGGTGGGCTGGGCTTCGCCGTGTCCTCGACGCTCGCGGGCCTCCTCGCCGCTGCGCTGTCGAGTCCGCTCCACGTGCTCGGCTCCTCGTGGAGCGACATGCACGTGCTGTTCCTGCTCTCCGCGATCGGCCGAGCCGGCGCCGCGGCTCTCGCGCTCCGAATCGACGAGCCCGCGGCGCGGAGCGTGCCCGAGCTCACGCGCGCGCTGATGGGCATCGCGCGTCGATCCGCTCGGCTGTCGCGGGCGGGAGCCGCCGAAGTCTCATCGGGGTGAGGTGCGCGGGGGCGGGAGTGTGGTCACCTTCCGCAGCCAACGCACCTGCAACGTGATGCCGACCAGGAGCGCCAGCAGCAGGACGAGGTCGACCGCCTGCAAGACCGGAGCATCCTGGGACGCCACCAGAGGCGCTCCCGGCGGCAAGCGGGTCGACGTCTCGGTCACAGCCGGGATCATGTGGAAGAGGACCGTGGACGAGTAGCTGACCGCCTGGACGTACCTCGACAGCCGCCCAAAGAACGAGGAGGTCGCCGCAACCGTGCCGATTCCGAGCGCGATCAGACACGGCCGTGATCAACGTCGTGACCAGATAGACCTGCCCGAGTCGGTTCTTGGCCGAGATCTCCTTGTCCCGCACCAGCGCACTGAAACCGCAGACGAGGGCAACCACGCCGATCGCCGTATGAAACACGCCGAGTGTCGTGAGACCGGTCATGCCCGCCTCGATTGAGGAATCAACCGAGACACTACCGCCGGTCGGGGCCGGTTGACAAGCGAGCAGGCGCGGCCCACACTTTGCGCCGCTCGCCACCTCTCGCTGGGAGGAACCGACGATGGATCACGATCACGAGCACGTCCTGATCCCCAGGCTCAAGCGTCAGCTCGTCGAGCGGCAGATCGACCGCCGTGAGTTCCTCCGCTACGCGACCTTCCTGGGAATGTCGGCCCCCGCCGCCTACGCGTTCGCCGGCCGCATCGCCGGCCAGCCGCTGGTGGCGCCGGCGGCCGCGCAGAACCTCCCACGCGGCGGCACGCTGCGCCTCGGCATGCGCTGCCAGGATCTCAAGAGCCCGCACACGTATTCCTGGATCGAATCGGCCAACACCGCGCGCCAGGTGGTCGACTACCTGACCGTCACCGGCGTCGACAACGTCACGCGCCCGGGCCTCGTCGAGAAGTGGGAGGCGAGCCCCGACCTCAAGACCTGGACGCTGAAGCTGCGCCGCAACGTCAAGTGGCACAACGGCCGGCAGTTCAACGCGGACGACGTCGTGTGGAACCTCAAGCGCGTGCTCGACCCCAAGACGGGCTCCTCGGTCGTCGGGCTCATGAAGGGCTTCCTCCTCGAGGAGTTCGAGACGGGCGAGAAGGACGACAAGGGCAACGCCAAGAAATCCACGCGGCTGTGGGACGCCAACGCCATCCAGAAGGTCGATGCCTTCACCGTCCGCCTCAACGGCAAGACGCCACAACTGGCCATCCCCGAGCAGCTCTTCCACTATCCGCTCCTGATCCTCGATCCGGCCGAGAACGGCGAGTTCAAAGTCGGCTCGAACGGCACCGGCGCCTTCACGCTGGTGGAGAGCGAGGTGGGAAGACGCCAGGTCCTCAAGGCCCGCAAGGAACCGTACTGGGGCGGTGGGCCGTACCTGGATCAGATCGAGTTCATCGACCTCGGCGACGACCCGGCGGCGGCGGTGAGCGCCCTGGCCAGCAAGCAGGTGGACGGTCTCTACGCCGCCGACATCGTGCAGCTCGACGCGCTGCAGAAGCTGCCGCACGTGCAGATGTACTCGGTGACGACGGCCTACACCGCCACCGCGCGCGTGCAGCCGGTCAAGCCGTTCGACGACAAGCGCGTCCGGCAGGCGCTCCGCTACGCGATCGGCTCGAACGTGATCCTCCAGATCGCCCACCGGGGCCTCGGTCAGGCCGGCGAGCACCACCACGTGAGCCCGGTGCATCCCGAGTACGCGAAGCTCGTGCCCTTCCAGCGCGACGTCGCGAAAGCCAGGCGTCTGCTCGCCGAGGCGGGCCATCCCAACGGCATCGACACCGAGATCGTCTGCCGGCCGCAGCCGGGCTGGGAGCTGCTCGCCGTCCAGGCGATGGTCGAGCAATGGAAGGAAGCCGGCATTCGCGTGAAGATCAACGTCATGCCGTCCACGCAGTACTGGGAGGTGTGGACCAAGGTGCCGTTCGGCTTCACGACGTGGGCGCACCGCCCGCTGGGCGTCATGAGCCTCGCGCTCGCCTACCGCACCGGCGTGCCGTGGAACGAGTCGAAGTATTCCAATCCCGAGTTCGACCGTCTGCTGTCGCTGGCCGAGGGGACGATCGACGTCGCCGCCCGGCGCGAAGTCATGGCGCAGCTCGAGAGGATCCTCCAGGACGACGGGCCCATCGTGCAGCCGGTGTGGCGCGCGATCTTCACGTTCCACGACAAGCGGGTGCAGGGCTTCAAGGCGCACCCCACGCTCTACATCTTCGGCCACCAGCTCGCGATCGCGACCTAGGACATGGGGGGCCCCGAGATGGCCCCCCATACCCCCCCACGCTCGGGGCGCCCCGGCCAAGCCGTGGCACCCCTCGATACTCCGACAGGCGACCTAAAGACGGAGCCTCAGAGCCGGTGCTTCGGGTGCGGCGGCGCCGTCCATCGGGCGGGCGGCACCAGATCGCCCTCGCGGAACCGGCTCCAGCGGAAGGGCGTGAGGTCGTAGTCCTTCGCTTTGCCGTGCAGGACCACGTCCGAGAGGATGTCGCCGATGAACGGCGAGTGCTTGAAGCCGTGTCCGCTCCAGCCGAAGTCGGCGTAGAGCCCCGCGTACTCCGGAATCGGGCCGAGCACAGGGTGATGGTCCGGCGTCGCGTCGTAGAGTCCGGAGTAGCCTCCCATCGCCAGGCCGTGCTCCATCACCGGGAAGCGGCGCGCGATCAGCTCGGCGTTGCGCACGATCTCGTCGGGGTCGACGCCCTCGTTGTAGTGATCGGCGTCCACGACTTCGTCGTAGGAGAGCACGCCGTGGATCGTGAGATCGCCGTGCTCGGGACGCATGTAGGTCACCTGGACCATGTCGGCCACCGCCGGGTGCGCGCCGAACCCGCCCGGCCGGCGGAAGAAGCACATCTGGTGGCGTGTCGGCGTGATCGACACCTCGATGCCGAGCGGGCGCAGCAGCCGGTCGGCCCAGAGCCCGCCGCAGTTGACGACGACGGGCGCGTCGATGTCCTCCGATTCCGTGCGCACGCCGATCACGCGTGAGCCCGCGATGCGAATCGCGTCCACCCGCCGATACTGGATGATCGTCGCGCCCAGGTCGCGCGCCCGATTCACGAGGGCGTTCGCCGTCGACGACGGATCGGCGTAGCCCGACTCCGCCTCGTACGAGGCCAGCGCCACGTCGTCCACCCGCGCGGCCGGCACCAGCGCCTTCACCTCGGCGGGCGAGAGGAGCGCGACGCCGGCCCCCAGCTCGCGGGCGCGGAGCGCGTTGTGCCGGAGATACGGCGCGGTGTCGGGGCCGGCGAGGACCAGCATGCCCACCTGCTGAAATCCCGGATCGCCGTCGCCGCCGACCACGTCCTTCCAGTGGCGGAACACGATGACGATATCCGCCGTCTTCGGGACGTCTACCATTACGAGGAGCGACCCGGCTTTGCCGGGGCGCTTCCGAGCGGCGGGGGGGGTGTGGGGGGCCCTGTCGAGGCCCCCCACTAAAGAAGTCGGTTCATCCATGGCCATGCCGGCCTCCCAGTGCGGGCTGAACTGGGTCGGAATGCCGAACCAGCTCACCCAGTCGCCGCGCATGGCCGGCGGCTCGTCGCCCGGCCACAGCACGCTCAGGGGCAACGGGCGGAGCGGCGGACGGAACGTCGGCAGCGGGATCCGCTCGACCGGCGTTGTCGTCGCCTCGGCGAGCAGCAGAGCCACCTGCTCGCGGCAGCGGCGGCTCTGGCACGGCCCCATGCCGGCGCGCGTGAGACGCTTGATCTGATCCTGGTTGATCGGCCCGTCGCGCAGGAGCGTGCCGAGGCCGCGCGCGCTCATCTGCGGCGACTGCCAGGCCAGATAGCGCGGCGGCCGCGTCTCGACGAGCTCACGCCGCGTGACCTCCTCGCACTGGCAGACGTTCACCTCCCAGCCGCCCGCGTGGATCAGCGAGCGGAGCCACGCCTGCCAGTGACCGTGGACCTCGCGCGGCGGTTGCATCGGCGGCTCGGGATCGAGCTTCGCTCGCCGACCCTCCGCGTCGCGCCGCCCCAGCGCGCCGAGCGACTCGGCGACGGCGAGGCCGGCGAGACGTCCCTGGCGACGCGCGAGCGCGGGGTCCGCCAGCATGGCGTCGTGGAATCCCGCGCAGTCCCCCGCCGCGAACACCGTGGCCACGCTCGTCCGCACCGCTTCGTCGAGCTCCGGCACCCAGCCACCGAGCGCCGAGGCGAACCGAAGACGCGCGCCCGCCAGCGCGAGCAGCTCCACGCTCGGCGTCAGCCCGACGGCCTGGCACACCGTGTCGCACGCCAGCTCCCGGTCGCTGCCGGCGGCCGGCATCCCGGCGTCGTCCATCCGCACGACGACGACCGATTCCACCTCGCCGACCCGGCCGCGCGCCTCGCGAATCGTGTGGGACGTCAGGATCGGCACGCCGCGGCGCTCCAGCGAGCGCGCGAGCTCAGCGTCGCCGCGCACCCGCGGAGCGATCTCGACGATCGCGGCCACGTCCACGCCGTGCTCGAGCGCGAGCGCCGCCATGCGCAGGCCGAGCCTGCCCGAGCCGACGATGACCATGCGACGCGCGGCGAGCGCGCGATAGCGAGTCAGGAGCGAGAACGCCGCGTGGGCGGCCATGACGCCGGCGCGCTCCCAGCCCGGAAAGCCCAGGACGACGTCGCGCGCCCCGGCGGCCACGATCAGACGGTCGTAGCCGACGAGCCAGGAGCGCCGCTCGTCGGCGAGGCCGAGCAGCGGCGCGTCCAGCTCCTGCACCGTCGGACCGTTGACGAACGCCCCCCAGACGCACGTGCCGAGCTGCACGTCCACGCCCGCCTCGTACGCGCTGGCCAGGGCCGGGTTCGACTCGACCACGCGCTCCAGCATCAGCGCGCGATTGCGCACGGACGGCTGCATGCGCTGCCCGAAATAGAGCGGCACGTCCATTGCCATCGTGTCGTTGTCGACGGGATTCTCGTCGACGAGCAGGACCTCCACCCCGGCCTCCGCCGCCTCGACGGCCGCCGCGACGCCGGCAGCGCCGCCGCCGACGACGACGACGGCGACGTGGCGCTCGGGCCTGGGCGCCTTGCCCGCGATGGAGCGCGGATCGCTCTCTCGCCTCACCGGCTCACTCATCGGCGCCGTCACCCGCCGCGGCGCCGGCCACCGGGGCGCCTGCCGAAACCCAGCCGGCCCGGTCGCGCCAGTCCGCCGGCGTCTCCGCGAAGCGGCCGAGCGAGAGCGCCGACAGATCGGCGAACTGACAGCGGCCGTGGAGCACCAGCTCGCTCACGCCACGGCCGACGGCCGGTGAGAGGCCGAACCCCACGCTCGACATCGTGGCGAGGATCACGTTGCCGGGGCTGGCGAGGCGATCGATGACGGGCAGCCCGTCGGGCGTGTTCTCGACGATCCCGCCCCACGCGCGGATCAGCCGCACGTGGGCGGCGCCGGGGAACAGCTCGGCCAGCCGGCGCGCGAGGTTGCGGACGAGCGGCGTGTTCGGATGATCCGGAGCCGCCATGTCGGGCACGTTGATCCACTCGTGCGGCCCGCCGCCGTACACGAGGTTGCCGCGCAGCGTCTGGCGGCCGTAGAGTCCGTTGCCGGCCACGCCCCCGCAGCTCATCAGAGGGATCGGCTCGGTGGCGATCATCTCGACACGCGCCGGCGCCAGCGGCAGCCACACGCCGAGCATGTCGGCGAAGAGTCCGGTCTGCGGGCCCGCCGCGACGACGACGGTGTCGGCGTCGAAGATCCCTCGCGTGGTCTCGACCGCGGTGACACGGCCGCCGCGCTGGGTGAGCCCGGTCACCGTCGTGTGCTGCAGGATCCGTCCGCCGTGATCTTGCAGCGCCCATGCATACGCCTGCACGGTCCGCTGCGGATTGGCGTGCCCGCCGAAGTGCAGGTACGTCCCCCCGATGGCGTTGTCGCCGACGATCGGCACCAGCTCTTTCAGCTGTCGGGAGTCGAGCGACTCCCAGCGAAAGCCCCGCGTCGCGCCGATTTCGGCCCAGCGGCGGGCCAGCGCCAGCTGCGGCTCGGTGAGCGCCACGCCGATCCGGTACGGCTGATACTCGGTCGGGTAGCCGAGCAGCTCATCCATCTGCGGCCACAATCGCTGCTCTTCGAGCCCGAACGGACTGTACACGTGGGTCGCGCCGCCACCGTTGCGCCCTGAGGCTTCCCAGCCGACGATGCCGCGCTCGAGGACGAGGACATCGACGCCGGCGCGGGCGAGCCACCAGCCGGCGCTGAGTCCGGTGACGCCCCCACCGATGATGACCACCGCCGCGCCCTGCCGATCGCTCATGTCGGGCCGCTCATGACGCGCCCATCATCGTTCCTCTCGGGACGGCTCGACAAGTGCCGTCTGAAGCGTCTCGAGCTCGGCGGTCGGAATGTGACAGGCGATATGATGGCCGCCGGGCAGGCGCTGCACGGGCGGCGGCGTGTCGTCGCAGACCGCGCCCAGCTTCCGCGGGCAGCGCGTCGCGAAGGGACAGCCGCGCAGCCTCTCGCTCGCGCGCGGCACCGCCCCCTCCAGCAGGATCCGCGCGTATTGCCGGTCGGGGTCCGGTACCGGGACGGCCGAGAGCAGCGCCTCGGTGTACGGATGGTAGGGCGGCGCGAAGACGCTCGCGACGCGGCCGAACTCGACGACGGCCCCGAGGTACATCACGGCGACGTGATCGGCGAGATAGCGCACCACGGCGAGGTCGTGCGAGATGAAGACCAGCGTGGTGCCCCGGGCGGCCTGCAATTCGGCCAGCAGATTGACGATCGTCGCCTGCACCGAGACGTCGAGCGCCGAGACGGGCTCGTCCGCGACGATGACGTCGGGATCGCCCGCGAGCGCACGCGCGATCGCGACCCGTTGCTTCTCGCCTCCCGACAGCTGGCGCGGCTTGCGCGCCGCCATCTGCGGCGCGAGCTTCACGACCTCGAGCAGGCGGGCGACGCCGGCGCTCGGGTCGGCCGGCGCGCGGTCGCGCAGGCGGCGCAGCGCCCGTGAGATGGCGTAGCCGACGGTGTGGCTCGGGTTGAGCGTGCTGTCCGGGTTCTGAAACACCATCTGCAGCTTCCGCCTCAGCTCGCGGCTGCGCCCGTCAACACCGAGCCGACCGATCTCGGCGCCGTCGAGCGTGACGTGGCCGTCCGTGGCGACCTCGATGCCGGTCAGCACCTTCGCGAGCGTGGACTTGCCGCAGCCCGACTCGCCGACGATCGCGAGCGTCTGACCACGCACGGCGACGACGTCGACGTCACGCAGCGCGCGTACCGCCGCCCGGCCGGCGCCGAAGAGACCCGACCGAGCGTGGTACACCTTGCCGAGACGCTGCATCGAGATCACCGGGTCCGACACGACCGCGGCGTCCGCCGCCGTCCCCTCCGCGCGCCGCCGCGCCCACGGCGCCAGCTCGGCGGCGCGGACGCACGCGACGCGATGGCCGCGCGCGCCATCGCGCGGGAGCAGCGGGATCGGTGCCGACGTGCAACGCGCGCGGTCGACGTGAATGCAGCGGGCGGCAAAGCCGCAGCCGGGTGGCCGCGAGAGCGCGGGCTCGAGCTGGCCGGGGATCGGCACCAGGGGAGCGTAACGCTTGTCGCGCCCGAGGACCGGCAGGCAGTCGAGGAGGCCCCGGGTATATGGATGGCGTGGATCGGTGAAGATCTGGCGGATCGATCCTTCCTCGACGAGCTCGCCGCGGTACATCACCCCGATCCGGTCGCAGACGCGAACGACCGTCCCGAGGTTGTGACTGATGAAGAGGATGGCCGTGCGACGCCGCCGCCGAAGCTCCCGGACGAGGTCCAGCACCGCCGCCTCGACGGTGACGTCCAGGCCCGTCGTCGGCTCGTCCATGACGAGCAGCGCGGGCTCCGCGATGAGCGCCATCGCGATGACGATGCGCTGCTGCTGGCCGCCGGAGAGCTGATGCGGATAGCGGGCCATCACGGCCTCCGGGTCGGACAGCTTCACCTCGCGCAGCATCTCGATCGCCCGGGCGTGCGCCGTGGCGGCGCCGACGCCCTCGTGGATCATCGGGACTTCCATGAGCTGACGCCCGACCGTCATCACCGGATTGAGGCTGGCCATCGGATCCTGGTAGACCATCGCGATGCGCCGCCCGCGTACCGCGCGGAGCTCTTCGTCGTCGAGCGTGGCGAGGTCGCGCCCCTCGAAGAGGATGCGGCCGCGCACGAGGCGGCCGGCCCGCCCCAGGTAGCGCACGATCGAGAGCGCGACGGTGGACTTGCCGCAGCCGGACTCGCCGACGAGGCCCATGGCCTCGCCCGCGCTCACGCGGAAGCTCAGCGCGGGAATGACCGGCACCTCGCCGGCGCGCGTGGCGTAGGCGATGCCGACGTCCCGGAACTCCAGCAGCGGGGCGTCAGTCACGGAGTCCGAGCTCCCGGAGCCCGACGGCGAGCAGGTTGAAGCCGATGACGAGCGAGGAGATCGCCGCGCACGGGACGAGCGCCATGTGCGGCCACACGCTCATCATCCCGTAGGTGTCCTTGACCATGCCGCCCCAGTCGGGATCGGGGGGCGGCAGCCCGATGCCGAGGAAGCCGAGGACGCCGATGATGATGATGTTGTAGCCGGTGCGCAGACACATGTCGACGATCAGCGGGCCGCGGGCATTCGGCAGGATCTCGACCAGCATGATGTAGAGCGCCGATTCGCCCCGCATCTTGGCCGCCGCCACGTACTCGCGCTCGCGCAGCTCCAGGGTCATTCCGCGGACGATGCGCGCGATGATCGGCGCCTTCGTCAGCGTGAGCACGCCGACGATGTTCCAGGCCGACGAGCCGAAGGTGGTCAGGATGATCATGTAGAGGATGATCACCGGAAACGAGAGCACGATGTCGCAGGCCCGGGTGAGCACGAGATCGATCCAGCGCCGGTGGTATCCGGCGGCGAGGCCGAGCAGGCAGCCGAGCGCCGTCGCGCCGAGGACGGCGAGTGGGGCGATGACCAGGACGGGGCGCGCGCCCCACGCGAGGCGCGAGAGCAGATCGCGTCCGAGGTGATCGGTCCCCAGCCAGTGCGCTCTCGAGGGTGTCGGGTGCGCCAGCGCCGCGAGGTCGGTGGCATTCGGCGGATACGGCGCGAGCAGCGGAGCGAGGGCCGCCACCGCCAGCCAGAACAGGATGATGAGGACGCCGACGGTCGCCGGCGTGGACTCGCCGACCCGCGCCAGCCGCCGCCACCCATCCCGGGCGCGCCGCCGCGACGTTGCCGGTGGCGAGACGGACAGCGCCTCGGCCGTGGCTGGAGCGGTCATGGCTCAGGCGCGGATGCGGGGATCGAGGACCATATAGGCGAGGTCGCCGAGGATGTTCGTGGCGACGGCCACGAAGACCGCCACGAGCGCGCCGGCCTCGACCAGCGCGATGTCCTTGAAGAGCGCGGCCTCGAGCATCATGCGGCCGAAGCCCGGATAGGCGAACACCGTTTCGACCACGACCACGCCGGCGATCAGATAGTTGATCTGCAGCATGATCACCGTGATCGGATTGATCATCGCGTTGCGCACGGCGTGGCGCAGGATGACGTCGCGGAGCGGCATGCCCTTGAGGACCGCCGTCCGGATGTAGGGGCGCTGCATCACCTCGATCATCGAGGCCCGGATCATGCTGATCACGTAGCCGGAGTCGAACAGCACGATCACCGCCACCGGCAGGACGAGCTGGGTCGCCACCGACCAGCCGCCGCCGGCGACGAGGGTGGCGGTACCCGGCAGCCAGCCGAGCCAGACCACGAAGACGCTGGCGAGGAAGACGCCGAGGGCGAACTCGGGGATCGAGGCCACCACGGTGCTGAACAGCAGAATCGCGCGGTCCAGGCGTGACGACTCACGCATCCCGGCGGCGATGCCGAGCAGCATCGAGAGCGGCACGATGCACGCGAACGCGAGCGCGGCCAGGAGCGCCGTGTTGCCGAGGTGCTTGCCGATGACGTCCTTCACCGGGAGCTTGAACCGCGCCGAATAACCGAGGTCGCCCGCCGCCGCCTTGCCGAGATATTCCGCGTAGCGGACCGGCAGCGGCCGGTCGAGGCCCATCTGGCGCGTCAGGAGATCGACCTGCTCCTGGGTCGCATAGGCACCCAGCTCCTTGCGCGCGACCGCGCCGGGCGAGAACTCGCTCAGCGCGAAGACGAGGAACGAGACGACGAGCAGCGTGAGCAGGAGGAAGGCGAGGTGCTTGGCGAAGAAGCGCGCCATCGCGCTCCGGCCTAGCCGGACGGGGCGCGCGCGGTGCGGTAGTTGCGGCGGCCGTACTCCAGGTTGTCCTGACGCAGCCGCTTGTCGGTGCCGAACAGGATGTGCTTGGACATGTCGGGCGAGAAGCGACTGGCCGGCGGGCGCCGGCCCAGCGCCTCGGCGAGACTCCGGATGTGATGCGGCCCGGCGCCGCAGCACACCCCGAGATACCGCACGCCGAGCTCGAAGGCCGCCTTGCCGAACCCGGCGATCTCGTAGCGGTTGCAGACGAAGGGATCCAGCGCGGTGGGGAACGGCCGGCCGTCCGGGATGCTCGCGCACGCCGGATCGCTCAGGCTCTGGAACGTCGGCTCGGCGGGCGTCGTGCGATACGGCACCGGCAGCGCGGCCACGTGACACCGCACGGCCGCGCGGATCTCGCCGAGCAGCGGCAGCATCGTGGCCGGGCCGCGCGCGCAGTTGAGACCGACGACGGCGGCGCCGGCAGCCTCCAGGCGCCGGCAGGTGTCGGCGACCGTCCAGCCCTCGCGTGTGCGGCCTTCGCGCGGGATCGCGAGCGTGATCACCGCGGGCCGGCCCGAGCCTCCGATCGCTTCGAGCGCCAGCAGCGCCTCGCCGCCGAACGAGTACGTCTCGCCGACGATGCAATCGACGCCGGCGTCCACCGCCCAGCCGATCTGCTCGTCGAAGATCCGGCGCGCCTGCCGGTGCGACGCGGCATCGTCGGGTCCGTAGATGCTGGTGTTGCAAATGTCGCCGGCCAGCAGCGTGCCCGTGCTTCGCGCCACGTTCGCCGCGATGCGCAGCGCCGCGCGGTTGATCTTCTCGAGATCCTTCTCCCGGCCGATGATCTTCAGCTTGGCCCGGTGGGCGTAGTACGTGAACGCCTCGACCACGTCGGACCCCGCGTGCACGAAATCGCGGTGCAGCGACTCGACGAGGTCGGGATGCTCGAGGACGACCTCGGGCACGAAGGCGCCGGCTTGCAGATACCCGCGGCGCTCGAACTCGAAGAGGTAGCCCTCCGCGCAGATGACCGGCCCGGCCGCGAGCCGTTCGAGCAGCCCGGCCGATTTCCGCGTGGTCTTCGCCTTCGTCGTCGTCTTGCTCGGCATGCCCGGACGATATATCACAACCGACTGACCCGCGCCATGTGCGTCAGGGCTGCGCTATGCTCGGGCCCATGTCGGAGCGCCCCCGCCTTTCCGAGCTACGCGTGCCGACCGTCCGCGAGCTCGACTTCGCCAGGCTCCGCGCCGGCCGGCTGGCGCGGCTGCAGACGATGCTCCGGCGACACGACCTGCCGGTCGCGCTCCTCTATAGCACGCCCAACATCCGCTACGCGACCGGCGTGGATGTCATGTCGGTGTGGACCGCGGGCACCTTCGCGCGCTACTGCCTCGTCCCCGCCGAGGGCGCGCCGATTCTCTTCGAGTACAGCGGCTCGGTCCACGTCTCGCAGAAGCTCGTCAGGGACGTGCGCCCGGCCTACACGTGGCGATTCGGCGGCGTCGCCGCGCGCGCCAAGGCGCGCGAGTGGGCGGGCTCCATCCGCTCCGCGCTGCGCGAGCTCGGCCTCGAGGGCGAGCGCCTCGCGGTGGACAGGCTCGACGCGCCCGGGTTGCTGGCGCTCCAGGAGGAGAACATCGCCATCACCGACGTCGGGCCGGCGACCGTCGACGCGCGCGAGGTGAAGACGCCCGAAGAGGTCCAGCTGTTCGCGCTCAATGGCGGCATCGGCGATGCCATGCTGGCCGAGTTCGAAGCGGCGATCCGGCCTGGCATCCGCGAGTACGAGCTGCTGGCCGTCCTGAGCGACTCGCTCCTACGCCGCCAGGGCGAAGGCCTCTTCACGCGGCTCGTGGCGTCGGGCACCAACACGAACCCGTGGCTGACCGAGGCGCACGACAAGCTGGTGATGCCCGGAGACCTCGTCGGGGTCGACACCGACGCCAACGGCTACGAGGGCTACGTCATCGACGTCTCGCGGACGTTCCTGTGCGGCGACGATCCCTCGCCGGGCCAGAAGGAGGCGTATCGCGTCGCCTACGATTGCGTCAACGCCATGCGCGACCTCGTGAGGCCGGGAATCACCTTCGAGGAGTTTGCGCGCAAGGCCCCGCGTCTGCCCGACGCGTACGTGCCCCAGCGCTATCCGACGATGGTGCACCAGGCGGGTCTCGAGGACGAGGGTCCCGGCATCCCCTACCCCGACGACGAGCGCGGCCCGCGTCGCATCATGCCCGACCGCGAGATCAAGGAGAACATGGTGCTGTGTCTCGAGTGCTACGCGGGCAAGGTCGGCGCGCCGTTCGGCGTCAAGCTCGAGGATCAGGTGCTCGTGACCCCGACCGGCGCGCGGCTCGTGTGCACGTATCCGTTCGAGGCGAAGCTGCTCGGCGGTTAGCCAGGACGACGGTGCAGCCGGTGAGGGTCACCCGGGCGGCTGAGGGAGCTCGAGCTGACCCTCCTCAGGGCGCATCCGATTCTCGAGCCGAGCTCGACGGTCATCGGCCTGCCGGCGAGGGACCGAGTGACGCCCGGTCCGCGGCCGCGGAAAGGTGACGCGCAGTCCTTGCGCCTGAACCTGAAAGAGCATTTCGACATCCGGCAGGCCAGGCAGGCGATGTCGACCGAGACTGCGGAACCGGATGCCCGTCGGTGCCGATGCCCCGACCGCTGCTCTGGTCGCGGCGGAAACGACGATCTGCCCACCGTGGGCCGCCGAGCACAGGCGAGCAGCGGTGTGAACGGCCAGACCGATGTACCCGGCATCGGTCAGTGTCGGGCGACCGCTATGGATCCCGACACGAACCTGCACCTCGAGGCCGTCGCCCCAGGCCCGGTTGCCGAGCTCGCGCTGGATCGCCACGGCCGCCTCGATGGCGGCGGCGGCCCGCTCGAAAACCGCAAAGAACTCGTCCGCGCGGGCGTCGATCTCGCGGCCGCCCGCTCGCAACAATGCGGTCCTCAGGATGCCTCTGACGTCGTTGAGCAGAGCGCCATAGCGATCGCCCAACCGACGGAGCAGGGCGGTGGAGGCCTCGATATCGGTCATGAGGAGTGTGACGAACCCGGTAGGAAGCGCGGCGGCAGCGGTCGATGTCGCCTGAATCTGGCCGTGCAGTCGGTCCTTCTCGACGACGAAGCGCACCGCGTCCAGCACGGTCTCCGCGAGATCCGGGTCGGTGAGGATCGTTGGATCGTGCACGAGCGCCGTCATCGGCCGACCCTGGCGCTCGAGGTAGGTCACGCCGCGTTGGTCTCGTTCGGTGGGGAGCGCAACCGGCTTGCCCGTGCCGTCCAGGTATGCGCCAGAAGCGTCAGACCAGTGCAGGACAGCCAGGGTCGGATCCCGGAGGACGATTCGCAGTCGCTTTTCGAGCTCACCGGGTGCTGGGTTCCGACCCAACTCGATCACGAGGCGCCCGGCCGTCGCGGCTCGCCGCTCCGATTGCAGCAGGCCGGTGATGAACCCGACGGGCACGATGCGGTACTTCTTCGCCGCGTTCAGCAGCCGGTTGCGGGCGCGCTCCCGGGCGGCATCGTTCTCGAAGGCGACCTGGTTGAACCGGGCCAGGGCATTCCGCACGTGGGCCTTGTCGTGGACCGGCAGCCGCCGCCGGCCGCGAGAGTCGACGTAGGCGAAGGCCCGGTCGGGGAGGCGGGCTCGCTTGCTGGGCTTGAGACGAGACATGCCTGAACGATAACGCTCAGCTTCTCCGCATGCTATCGACGCTCTCCTCCGGCCACGTGGTGATGTCGACGACCGCCCAGCCACACTCGCGGACTTCGCGGTCAACCAGCATCCGCTCGCGGCGCTGAGCGCGGCGGCGATCGTGCCCGCCCCGCGCGACGGCGCGGCGCTCACCCTGGCGACGCTCCCTCTCGCGACGGTCGAGAATGATCTCGCAATCGAGCTCGTTCCAGAGGGCGCCGCGGAGCGCTTCGTACAGGTCCATGCGCTCACGCGACACGATGAAGAGCAAGCGGCGTCGCGCCGGTGATGCGGCCATCAGGAAGCATCATAGTCGTTCCTTCACGCTGGGGGGCGCGTTCCTTGTGCCGCCAGGAACGAGTGCTGTGCTGAATTCCTTGACTTCTCCGGGCGGGATGGGCGACGTTGGTCGCGGGTTGGGCGACGTTGGTAGAACGGTGATGGAAACCGCCGTCATGCTTGGGTAGTCGGGAGGAGTATGCCATGAGGCGACCCATGTTCCTGGCGCTGGCCGTCCTGGTCCCGGCTCTGGTTCTTGCCAGCGGCGAACGGGCGGGGGCGGGTGTCATCACGTTCGAGAGCGTTCCCGGCGTGACGGGGATGGCGTTCCTCGACGGTATGCCCGTCCCGCTCGATGCACGGCTCGGTGCTCAGCTGCAACTTTCCGACGGTGTGAGCTTCAGCTCGATCGCCGGCAGCTCGATCGTCGGCTACGTCGCTCTGGTCAATCTGGGTAGCGGGCACGCGACAAGCGGGGTCAACGGAATCGGCGGAGTCGACGCCGCGAACACCCTCAGGTACAACTCGCCAGTGATGATCACATTCACCTTACCCGGCGATCCCTCCACGCCGGCCATCACGAACTTCGTTTCCATTCGAGGCGATCAGTTCGCCGTCGTCGGCGGCTCGGCGACGATGGAGGCGTTCGATGTCAATGGCCTCTCGTTAGGGAGCGTGACGGCCGCGGATGTGGCGGGTGGCCTCACGCTCAGCCTCACGATGCCGAATATCCATTCCATTCTGCTCACCCAAGCCCCCGGATCGCTCATCGCTTTCGACGACCTGACCTTCAACCCACTCTCATCACACGTGGGACAGGCCCCGACGGCGAACGCGGGACCGGACCAGTCGATCCACGCGGGCCAGCTCGTCACGCTGGACGGCGCCGGGTCCTTCGACGACAACACCGCCACCGAAAACCTGATCTTCGCGTGGACGCTGACCAGCAAGCCGGACGGAAGCTCCGCGACATTATCGGGGGCCAACACCTCGCGGCCGTCGTTCGTGGCTGACCTGCCCGGGGTGTACGCCGCCAGCCTCATCGTCACGGACGTCGACGGCTTGTCGAGCGCTCCGGATACCGTCGTCGTCAGCAGCTCAACGAACAGCGCACCCGTGGCAGACGCGGGACCCGACCAGGGTACCTTTGTCGGCAACGCCGTCTCCCTCGACGGCTCGAAGAGTCAGGATCCCGACTCCGACACCCTCCGGTTCTCATGGACGCTCGCCACGCCGGTCGGGAGCAAGGCCGCCCTCGCGGGTGCGACGACCGCCTCCCCGACCTTCACCCCGGACGTTCCGGGGAGCTATACGGCGACGCTCACCGTCAATGATCCCTTCGGCGGCGTCGCGACCGATAGCGTGGTCGTGTCGGTGGTCACGGGCGCTCAGTTCGCCGAGAACGAGGCCGTGAAAGCGCTCAACTTGATCGGCGCGCTGAGGCCGGAGCAGGTGACGTCCCGGGGCAACCGGAACGCGCTGCAGGAGTATCTCACCCAGGCCATCGCCTTCCTCCAGGCCGGTGAGTTTGACCAGGCCCGCAAAAAGCTCACGAAGGCGCTCGAGCGGACCGACGGGTGCGCTCTGGAGGGCACCCCCGACGGCAACGGCCCCGGCCGCGACTGGGTCACCGACTGTGCGGCCCAGGCGAAGTTGTACGCCCTGCTGACGGCCGCATTGGACGCGCTGGAGGAGAAATAGCGGCGGGCCCCGCCCGTCACTCGGACCTTCATTCGTCGCGCCACCCGGGGTGGCGCGACGCCAAATGGAGCGCGGCGCCGCGCTCCATTTGGCGCTTTTGTCATCACATAACGGTTTCGACGCCGGGGTCAAGTCGACATGAAAACGTACCGCTGCGTCCATCGCCGTGCAGCGAGGTAGCCCTAGCCTCCGGTGCGGTGAGGTGCCTTCCTGAGTCGACGCTGGATGAGGCAACGGCGCGTCTCTTACGCGCACTTCGGGAGAGCCCGACAGACCTGGCGAAACTGGTGAAGACGATCCATCGGCGGCGGCGGCGTGTCGTGGCGATCGCACCGAAGGCGATCGCACGCTGGAATAGAGACGATCCCGACTCATGGAAACGTGTTCGGGCGGGCGCCCGAGTGTGGACGGACGACTTCTCAAACCCATGGCGCGTCATCAGGCTGGAATTAGGGGGCCGAGGGCCCGACCCAGGGGGTTGGGCGACGACGCCGGTCCCCCCGGCCGGCGGCCGGCTCGGCCCTATATGTAGTGTGACATCCTGGCAGACACCCCAAGGAATAGTTGCCATTCGGCCGTCATCCTTGCTACTGTTCGAGTCGGCGTGGTTGCCGTCGAGCCGACTAAGGAGGACACGAAACTAGGAGCGGAAAGGAGCGCGCATGCGAACGATAGCGGTCGTGAACCAAAAGGGTGGGTGTGGAAAGACCATCACATCCATCAACCTCTCGGCCTTCCTCGCGCACGAGCAGCGACGAGTGTTGCTCGTGGACATGGACCCGCAGGGTCATGCCACCCTGGGGCTTCTCACCGATGCGGCTCAACCTTCGAGGACCATGTACGAAGTGTTCTTGCCGGACGCCGGGCGACCACCCACCGGTCTTGGTGACGTCATCCGTCCCGTCCGCGAAAACCTCGATGTGGCTCCGTCCGATATCCTGCTGAGTGCGATCCCCGAAACGCTCGCAGGGCGTGTCGGGCGGGAGGACATCCTGTCTGAGGCCATGGCCAGCGTCGAGGGCCGCTACGACTACGTCATTGTGGATTGCCCGCCGAACGTCGGTCTCCTGACCTTCAACACGCTGAAGGCCTGCTCGGAAGCGATCGTCCCGATGGACCCCAGCTTCTTTTCGTTGCACGGCCTCGGAAAGCTGCTGGAGACGATCGAGGTGCTGGCCAAGGAGACCGATCACCACATCGCCGTTCGCGCGCTCGTGACGCTCTATTCGGGCCGGTCGGCCTTCGCGAAGGCGGTTCTCGATGAGATTCGCCGTCATCTCGACGGCCGGCACTTCGAGACCGTCATCAGGTACAGCGTCAAGCTCGCCGAGGCCGCGAGCCACGGCGTGCCGATCGCCCACTATAGCAGGGACTGTGTGGGATTCGATGACTACCGGGCGCTCGCGGTCGAAGTCCTGCAGCAGGAAGCCGCGATGCGCCAGCGCGAGCGTGTCACGATCAAGAGGAACGCGACCGGAGCGAGCGCGCGCGACGATGGCGCCGGATCATCGGTACCCGCCGTGACCCCCGAGGGCGTCATGTTCACCATCGAGGCTCCCGACGCCGAGCGCGTTCAACTGGCGGGCGACTTCAACAACTGGACCCTGGACGGAAACGACATGGAGGCCATGGACGGAGTCTGGAAGAAGGTCGTCAAGCTGCCGCCCGGACGTTACCGATATCGCTACGTGGTCGATGGGCGGTGGCAAAACGACCCGCTGAATACCACGGTCGAGCCGAGCCCGTACGGTGGCGAGGACTCCGTTCTCGTCATGGACGAGAGGGTTGCCACGGCCGGCTGAGGGCGTCGGATTGAACAACATGGATCCGAACGAGCCTGACGGCACGGCGGGCGCACAAGACAAACCGCTTGGACGGGGATTGGAGGACGTCTCCCATCTGTTCTTGTCACGCAAGACAGCTGACGCGTCGGCCAGCGATCGCGCGACGGCTCGTTCGCCCGAGCCCTCGTCTGCTCCGCCCGGATCCCGGGGAGGCGTCGCCCTTCTGCGGCCCGCGCCGATCACCAGGGACCGGCTTGCCGCCGCCCTGATGGAGTTCGACGGCGCGCTCGAGGAGGGGCTCAGAGCGTTTGATGCGAAAATCCCATGCCCTTCGTGCGGCGAGATCGACCTGCTCGCGGTCGATCGCGCGAGCCAACTCACGATCATCGACTTCGAGATGACCTTCGACGACAGCCTGCTGCTTCGCGGGATCGGTCATTTCGACTGGGCGGTGCGCAACATGCCGAACGTCCGGCGCATGTATCGGGAGCAGGTCGTGAACTTTTCTCTTCCGCCCAGGCTGTTTCTCCTCGCGCCCCAGTTTTCTCCCTTGCTCAGAAGCGTGGCGCGGCAGATCACCCGCCCGCAGATTCACTGGGTCAGGTATCACACGGTCGACGCATCTGGCGGGCCCGGGATACTGTTCGAGCCCGTGGCAGACGAGTGAGGACCTGAGCTAGACGGGAAGCTCCTGGTGGCTCAAAGAGCACGTGCGGCCCGGGTGCCGTCGAGGATCGCCTGGTGGACGCCCCGCGGCGCCACGCAGTCGCCGGCGGCGTACAACGCCGGCACCTGGCCCTTGAGCGCCCGGTAGAGGGCGTCGGTGGAGCGGCTGCCGGTCGCCAGCACCACCGTGTCGACCGATTCGATGCGGCGCTCGGCGCCCGAAAAGACGTTGCGCACGACCACCGTCGAGCCTTCCACGGCCCGCAGCTCGCTGCACGGCGTGAGGACCGCGCCCTTCGTGTAGAGCCGCGTGTAGAGCGGCGCGATCGACGTGACGCCGATGTCCTGGCCGACGTAGAAAAGTGGCGAGATCACCTCCACGCGCTTGCCCTGGTCGAGCAGCAGCTCCGCCGTCGAGAGCGCTTGCTCGGTGTGGACATCGTCGATCACGACCACGTTACTGCCGACGGTCGCCTCGCCGCCGAGCACGTCGCGGTCCGTCACGACGTGCTTGCCGTCGCTGCCGGGGACCGGCGGGATGTACGGGTGCGAGCCGGTGGCGACGACGACCGCGTCCGGTCGCTCGCCGAGCACGAGGGCCGCGGTCGCCTCCACCCCCAGCCGGACGTCGACGCCGAGCTTGCGCACCTGGCCCGCGAGGAAGCGGACGATGCCCGCGTACTCCGCGCGAGCCGGCGCGCACGCGGCGAGGAGTACCTGTCCGCCCAGCTCGGCCGCTTTCTCCATCAGCACGACGCGGCAGCCGCGGAGGGCAGCCACCCGGGCGGCCTCGAGCCCGGCCACGCCGCCCGCGTCCGGTGGCCGGGTTCTGCACGCAGGTGACGGCCTTGCCCTGATAGATGCGGTCGATGCAGCCCTCGTTGGCTCCCACGCATCGACGAATATCGTCCAGCCTGCCCTCGCGCGCCTTGCGCGGCAGCTCGGGATCCGCGATCAGCGCGCGTGTCATGCCCACCACGTCGATCTGTCCGGCGGCGACGAGGCGGTCGGCGTGCAGTGGATCGACGATTCGGCTGGCGTGAAAGATCGGCAGTCCGGGCGCGGCGCTCTTGATCGCGGCCGCGAGGGGCACGAACACGGCCGGCGCGAAGCTCATGTTCGGCACGGCGGAGGCCTGCAGCGTATACGTGTGGGCGCCGCCGCCGATGACCGAAAGGAAGTCGACCAGGCCGGAGGCGGCGAGCCGGCGCGCGATCACCGCCATGTCCGCCGCCCCGAGGCCGCCCGGGCTGAACTCGTCCCCGGAGATGCGGGCGCCCACGACGAAGTCGCGGCCGGCCCGGCGTCGGATCTCCGCCAGCACCTCGAGGCCGAAGCGCATGCGGTTGTCCAGGCTGCCGCCGTACTCGTCCAACCGCTCGTTGAAGACGGGCGACCAGAACTGATCGATGAGATGGTTGTGCGCCATCGAGATCTCGACGCCGTCCAGCCCTCCCTCGCGACAGCGTCGCGCCGCCTCGCCGAACGCCCGGACCAGCTCGGCGATCTGCTCGGCTTCCAGCTCGTGCGGCACCTCGCGATGGACGCGCTCCGGGATCTGCGACGGCGCCAGCAGCGGGCCCGGAACCTCGGGGTCGGACTGCGCACGCCGTCCCAGGTGCGTGAGCTGCGTGAAGACCAGACAGCCGTGCGCGTGGACCCCGTCGGCGAGCGCGCGGTAGCTCGGGATGATGGAGTCGTCGTGGTTGGCGATCTGCTTCCAGGCGGCGGCCGGCGACGAGGGGTGGACGCTCGACGACCCGCCGAAGATCGTGAGCGCGCAGCCACCCCGGGCCTTGGACTCGTGGTAGCGCCGGAGCCGCTCGGTCGGCCGACCGCCCTCCGCCATGGCTTCGGCGTGACCGGAGGAATAGATGCGATTCTTCAGCGTCACGCCGCCGACCTCGATCGGTGTGAACAGCGACGTGAACTCGTAGGCCATCATCGCCTCCGTCCAGAGCGGCCGCCTCGAATCCAGGCTGATACGCTACCACGCCGGCCGCGCGGCCCGGCTGGCCGACCGGCGGCTACGCCCGGCCGACGCAGACGGAACTGCAGAAAGCTGTGGGCGCGTTCGACGAGGTGAAGGGCCATGAGGCAACTCACGGCCCCTGGCGGCGCCATACCCGCAGCTCGATTCTGGACTCGGAGCCTGTCGGAGTATCGAGGGGCGCCACGGCTTCCCCGGGGCGCGACGAGCGTGTGTGGGTCGAGGCGCGCCACGGCTTCGCCGGGGCGCGACGAGCGTTGGGGGGTATGGGGGGCCATTTCGGGGCCCCCCATATTCAACTAGTAGAGCACCATCGGATTGCCGGGCGAGCCGGTGGCGCCAATGATCCGCAGCGGCGCCCAGATGAACGCGCCCTCGAGGATCTTCTTGTCGACGAGCGACTTGGTGTCGACGTTCTCCAGGTTCCAGATGCCCCGGCGGGTCTGCATCTCCGTGTGGCAGGGCACCGCGAAGTCGGGCCCCTGCTCCCCCGAGGGCTGCGCGTCGCACGCCGACGTATCGCACATGGTCAGCGCGATGTCCCGCGCGGCCAGGTACTCGCAGGCGCTGAGGCCGAAGCCGGGCTCCCCCTGGTCGAAGAGGTCCCGGGCCGCCTTGCGCTGGGCGGAGTTCATGGACTTGTACCGATCATTGCTCCAGCTGTTGCCCTGCCCGGTGTGCAGCGCCACGCAGTCCCCCGGCGCGATGTCCCGAAGGCCTTGCATCTGGAGCATGCCTCGGACGTCATCCGCGGTGACGATGCCCGGATCGCCGGGCTTGGTGGGGATCGTCAACATCTCGGCACCCGCCGGGATCACGCCCTTGGACTTCTTGTAGGCGACGGCGTCCAGCACCACAACGCGACACACGAAGCCAAGCTCACCCGGATGCTCGACGCCCAGGGGACCCATGCCGACCACGCGGCCGCCCGCGCCGTGCTCGTAGGCGTCCCAGGAGATCACGCCGTTGTACATCATCGGGCCCTTCGACGTGTTCACGCCGATGTGACCAGGACCGTCGAACTGCGTCTGGATCTGGCCGATCTCCGTGGTCACCAGCTCGTCGTGGTAGATCAGCGCGTTCTTGCCGAACGGGCCCCCCGTCGGCGTCCCGGGAATACTCATCTGCCAGCCCCGCGGCCCGAAGGCCGGCGCCTCCCGGTGGTAATACTTCCCGATCGTGATCGCCTTGTTCTGCTTGATGGTGGCCAGCGCCCGGGCGATGTTCGCGG
>WNGM01000920.1_pt1 | contig 24917 bp, 32 predicted proteins | sample 5400571 | NCBI WGS metagenome assembly WNGM01 (sample SAMN13153378, study PRJNA577476) | soil metagenome | isolation source: 100 cm soil or saprolite under Garry oak tree replicate 2 | place: USA:California | collected 2016-06-15 | reverse complement strand
CCAAATCCGGGCGTTCGCCTCGTCTCAACGCCTCTGCCACCGTTGCTTTGTCGTTGCGATACCATGCCATCTTCTTCCTCCTCTTTTAGAACTTCCCTTCTAGTTTATCACCTCCTCCCTGTTATCTCCAAATATCTGCGGCTGTACTAGTGCCACCGAGAGACGCAGCAGATGGAGGCAAAAGAAGTATAACAAGCATATAATGCCAGGGAAGCAGGACGAAGTGGAAAAGAGAGCGTGACGACCCACTCGGAAAGGAGGTCCTCACCGAGGAAGGAACAAACCAGGACGCAGGTTCGGATGTGGTATGAGGGCGTCGAGAGTCCGATCGCTTCGGCAAAGATCTCCGGTATGCCAAAAAGGGTGATCGAGACGGAAGGCGAGGCAGACGATGCGGCATTGCGAGCGAGACGCTCTGCCCACGAAAGTCGCCAATGTGCCCGCTGTGCACGGCAAAGAGGTCGCGCTGGCGGGAACTGAGTCGGTGGGGATGTTTGAGCCAGTCGGATGTCGACCCGCTGGTGACGAAGGAGCTTCACCAACTCGCGCCGATGAGAGCGACGCTCCCAATCTCCCCAGAGGATGGGGTAGGTCGCAAGAGGCACGTGGGGTGGTTCATCGAGCTTGGGGGCCGAGCTTTGTGGATGCAGCACCGCGACTTTCACGCCGTGGTTTCTTAGTGGATGTCCCGTGCCACTGGCAGTGCTCCCGTAACGGACACGCACGACAATGGCCAATGCGAGCAGCATACACGACGCGCAGGGTCCCATCGCGCTCCGTGCGGCGTTCCTGGGGATAAAGGGGATGGTCGGCAGGACAGCGCAGGGTGCCATCCGGTTGGGGAACAAAGTCCTGGCCGGACATCCTGCCTTGCTTCCACGTTTTCGCGAAGGTGGGCGGTCCATAGGAAGGCGGTGAGGCGAGCGAGAGGTCTGATGCGGGCTGCGAAGACGGGGCGGCGTTTGCAAACTCTGTCGTACGCATGGGGGTGGGATGGAGAGCATGTCCTAGTTCCAGACGCAGGTTCCAGATCCATGGGAATCTGGACCGGAAATGCCTCATTGCACCGCCAACCTGAGTTTCCACGTCGTGAGCATGCTCACGACGTGGAAACTCAGGTTGGCGGTGAGTAGGTGCTTCCTCGCTCGCACGTTGTAGAAACGCTGATTTCCACTGATTCCACAACGATGATTTACTGCCAAAACTGATTCGTTGTGGACGTTGTGGAATGCCTCTATTGCGGTCCAGATTACCACTGGCAGAGGATCTGCCAGAACTCCTGCCCACAGGCGGCATGAGAACACCAGCCTGGTATGAACTACTCAACAGGAGTAACTGAAAGGAGTTTTTGTAGGAAAATGGCCTCGTATTGGTTTACAGCTCGACCTGAAAGCGTCGAGCACCAGCATCCATTCCTTGTCTTTGATAGTCAGGATCGCATGCACCTGAGGTTGACCCGTTTCCGTGGAGTGCTCAACTGTGGAAGCTGAGCACTGAGAAAAACGTGAAAAAGCCGTTAATGAGAGGCGTTAAACGTTAACATTGAAACGTACCGTTTTCTTTGATGTAACAAGTATACACCAAAAACGCCCATTTGTCAAGTTGTCTAGAGTTTCGTTCCTCCTCTCATCTGTTCATAAGTAACGGGACTTACATAGCCCAATGATGAATGTTTCCGTTGTCGATTGTAAAATACCTCAATATATTCAAATACAGCATTTCTCGCTTCTGCTCGGGTTTGATAGCTTTGACGCTCAACACATTCCTCTTTGAGGGTTCCGAAGAAGGATTCCATGAGCGCGTTATCATAACAGTCACCCTTTCCGCTCATACTGACTTGTATTCCAGTTTCTTTGAGCAGTGTGAGATAGCCCTGGCTCGTATACTGACTTCCTCTATCGGAGTGATGTATTAGACTGGCTCCTGGTCTTCGTTGCGTGATCGCCATCTCTGCCGCCTTTGTTACCAATGGTTCGTCTCGCTCCTTGCTCATGGCCCATCCAACGACCAATCGGGAGTAGATATCGACAATGGCTGCCACATAGAGCCATCCTTCTGCTGTCCCAATGCCAGTGATATCTGCCACCCACTTGGTATTTGGTGCATCAGCCGTGAACTCGCGCTTGAGCAGATTCGGTGCGACTGGATTGGTGTGCTGACTATCCGTCGTTTTCACCTTCCGTCGTTTGGTCTTCGCACTGATCCCACGCTCACGCATCAATCTGGCTACCCGTTTTCTTCCACAATGCACTCCCTGCTCTTTTAATTCTGCATGCACACGTGGGCTCCCATAGACTTGGCGGTTGTTCTGATACGCATCTTCGATCAGCTTTCCTACATGCTCATCTTCTTGTTTGCGCTGGCTCGGTTCTCGTTTGCACCAGGCATAGTAGCCGCTTTCTGACCCATTGAGCACCTGACACATCCGAAGAACGGGAAATTCTTTCTGATGAGCTGCTATGAACGCATATTTCATGGCTGGGGCTGCGCGAAGATGCGTACCGCTTTTTTTAGTCTATCCCTCTCTTGTCGGAGAACCTCATTTTCTCTGTGCAGTCGTCGGTTTTCTTCTTCAAGCGCTGTTTGATGACCTTTTCCCGGAAATGCCTGCTCTCCATGGCCTCCAAATGCTTTACACCATTTACTTAAAGCACTATCTGAGATCCCAAGATCACGCGCTATTTCTGATTTACTCTTTTTGCTGTTTTCTACCAAGCGCACCGCATCTTGCTTAAATTCTTTCGTATAACTTGGTTGTGGTTTTCCCATGTTACCCTCCTTCGTAGAGTTTACCAGATTTCTCTTCTCTTACTCTACCAAACCGGGGCAATCTCAACCTCCTCTTCAGCTTTGCACACCGGTACCTTCCCACGTTGACAGTACCGATGCATGGCCCAAGCAGTGAGACCTCACTTTCTTCTGTGTAACCCCTTCGTGTGCCTTCCTACAGGAGAGTACTACCGAGACTGAGGAGGGAACGTTATGCTTAAAACGCCCATACGACCGGGTATTGTTGGGGCAGGTCTGGCGGGTGGTCTTGGTCTTCGACCTTGTGGTTGGCGTCCTGCTTGGCAGCGTACTCGGGCCCACCTTTTCGTCCCTCGTAGGAGCAAAGTGATCTCTACTACCCCCGAACCGATTCCACCCTTGACGACCGTGACCATTCCCCAGGGCCAGGGGCTGTTTGAGCCCTTTATCCTGGCGGTGCAACCCAACACCACCATGATCTGGCAGAACCACGATACCGTGGCGCATATCGTCATGACCACGCCCGATCAGACCCCCCTTTTTGAATATCCATGCGTTCTCGTTCACGGTGGCAGCCGGGCAACGGGGCCAGTTCAAATTGATCGAACCAGTCCTGTATCACTACTACGATCCCACAATGACCACCTGGAATACATCCGACGCGCGTATGCCTGCCAACAAGGGCGTGCCGAATCACTGGCGGATGGAGGACGTGATCTGGGTCAAAGGGGCTATCAGCAATTTGCCCTCGGTGACGACTAATCGCATCCCCTCGATGCACGATGATTTCATGACCGAGTTCCTGGCGATTACCCCCGACTCAGTGTCCTGGCACAACTTCGATACCGATCCCCACTTTGTGGCCCTGGTTCCGGGCTGGGAAGCCTCGGGCGACCCCTCGCAAGCGGAGATCAACCCGGCGGATGTTGGAGTGAACCGCATTGCCGGCACCGCTGATGTGCCCGGAGTGGATACGATCACCGTGATCTTCAGCAAGCCAGGCCTGTATTACTACTACTGCGTCAACCACGCGCACATCGATGCCGCGACCTATTGTGCCGAGGCGTTCAAGTCAGCCTCAGAATATCCGATCCCGATGGAGGGCTTTATTTTTGTTACCGACGGTTGAGTTCCACAGGACCGGATCCAGAATCTTGCGGTGGGCACTCGTAGGAGGACTTGCTGTGCTCCTTGGTACCGGCTTGCTCAAGGTCTTTACCGGGGCGCTTCCTGAAGAGGCAAGCGGCCCCACCATCGCACCCCACACCTCAGGTGGCTGCGACCTCGCCGTCGTGGAACGCGACCGTCTTTACGGCGGATCGGCTGATCATGGTCACGCTCGAGGTCGGTCCCAATCAGACCGGCACCAACAGCTTCGCGGTCAACCTGGTTGCGATGAGAACAGGCAGAGCTATCACGAATGCGTCTGTCTCCCTGTTCACCACCATGCTCGATATGAAGATGGCAACGACCTCAGTTCTGATGCATCCTGATGGAAGAGGGCATTTTCATGGCAGAGGCGAGTTGTTGATGGGAGGTGATTGGGACATACGCATCCTGATCCGGACCGCCGACCAGAGACGGCATGAGACACGGATTCACCTGCTGACGTCAGGATGAGTCAGCCAGAGCACGCCTTTTTCAGCTCCCTTCCACCTCACACCCGTCCGTTTCTCAGGTGAGTGAGCTACGAAATGATATGGTAGCCCACTGCTTCATCCCAAACGTCGTTTGCTCCTGACACTCCTGTCCTAGCAACGATACTGCTCGATCAGTGTCTGAAGCATATTGGAGGAGTTGACCTGGTATCTCACCGCCCAGACATTCCTGGCCGTGATGGCTGCCACTCCCTGCAAGTTGTTGCCTCCTGTCCCCGCCGAAAGCGGGCTGCTGGTAGCCCCGATGTCCCCGGAGAGAGCTGGTAGGGCCATGAGTACTCCCAGGAGGAGCAAAACGCGTGACGTTACTTCACCGTCACTATCCCTTCCCCCATGGTGTAACCACTCATCGTACTATTCTGTAGCAGAACGTTTTGGTGACAGAGAGGGAAAAGATCCATATGAAGATTGCCATCCTAGAGGATCAGCCTGCCATCCTAGAACTGCTCACGACAGCACTAGAGCTGGCGGGACACCATGCTTACCCCTACCGTATCGGTACTTTACTCGTCGAGACGCTCTTCACCTCACAGAGCAAGCACGCTCCTCTTCCTTATGACCTCCTGATTATTGACCTGTATCTGCCTGGCACGCTGTCCGGCTTGGAGGTCATCAACTCCATCCACCAGCACATTCCCTCAGGGACGCTGCCGATCATTCTCACATCGGCAACCAGTCAGAGCGAACTGACTGATCTGCAAGCTTACCTGCCTACTGTAACTGTCTTACGCAAGCCCTTCCATTTGAAAGATCTGTTGGCGCTCATTGAGAGGAGAGCTCTCTCTCCCACGCCCTGCTCTATGTAGCAAGTCGGTGCTCTCGTTTGTTCTGAGCTTCCCCGTAGACTACGGGGTCTTGTGTGAAGTAGCAGGGCATTTAGGACAGGTCTATTAGCTTCGGTAGGGCGAGAGCGTTGCCCTGTTGCTGCTCCCTCCGCTACGCCTCATCTCCGGCCGAGTGGCACCCTGACATAGACATTGCCATCCTCTACCTTTGTCTCGAGGCGCGGCAACGGTGACAGAAAACCTCTCACGCTGGAACTCTTGCCTACCAGACCGTTTTCGGTAAAAACGCCGCCGTGGCAGGGGCAATGGAATTCGCGGTCAGAAGCATGCCATTGGACAAGGCAGCCCATGTGCGTACAGGCGGCGGAGAGGGCAATGATCTGCCCTTGCTTTCGACCATCATTGGTTCCACCACCGCGCAGCACATAGCCGACAATGGTATCTGTGGTGAAACGACGGATCCCATCGTCAAGCAGCTCAAGCGTTGTCACGAAGTGCCAGGCAGTGGATATAGCTTCCAGCGGAGGACCATATGTCGTATGTGTTCCGATGTCTGTCGAGCCCGTTCTCTTCAGCCCTTCGTGATTTCCTATTTGTTCGGCGATCCACTTGATACCGGCTCCCATTCCCAGTGAGATTGCAACAGCGACCCCACCGGTGAGCAATCCACGTCGTGAGACACGAGGAGAATTCTTTGATAACTTCTTGCATAAGAATGAGAAAAGTTGTGGCTTCGACGGCTGCTGGAGTCTTTGCTCGAGGCGAACCCACAACGCAGCTGTAAATTCAGGTCGTGGCTGGACTGCTTGAGAGGAGGCCGTGCGAAACAGCACGACCATACGGTAGATTCGTGCCTGCTTGAGTGTCAAAACTGCGGGAGGATGAGCAACGTGCTCTGCCTGCAGCTCCTCGATGTAGCATTCTAGCTCCAGGTAGTCTTCAAAGCGTTCCTGATCTTCCTCTGACATGGTGCTGGATCTCCACTAGCCGAGGACATTGTCCTCGAATTTGGCGGCACGCCTGAGGGCGCGAAACTGCAATATCTTGACGTTCGCCTTTGACACCCCCATCCTAAGAGCGGTATCTCTTATCGAGAGGTCGAGTAAAAAACGACAGGTCAAGACCTGATTGTGCATGTGTCTCGCCCGCATATTTACGGAGTGTACCGCGCTCATCCTGATCGCTGATGCGGGTCCTTGTAAGTTACTACGCTGACGAGTTGCACAAGCCATTTCGCAAGGATCGATCTGAACTGCTTCTGATGGGGTAAGCACTATGTTTTTGGGCTGTTCACACTGTCAAGTTCGATCCGTCCCAAGTGAATCTTGTCTTATCGTTTTATGCTTGCATGGTCTCTCCTCAAGAGCCGGTGCCGTTTCTGATGGTTCCTCTGGCTCTGGAACGCGATCGAGTGCCTGATCGGCAAAAGAGGTCGGGTCTTCGCGCGGTTCCAGGTGGGTAAACACGGTGGTTTCTGGTAAGGCATGCCTGAGAGCAAGCTCGATGGCCTCGCACATGCTATGTCCCTTCCAGACTGTCCAACTGCCAGGCACTAAGACATGGAAGGAGACGAAGCGACGAGAGCCCGCCTGCCGAGAACGCAGGGCATGAAAGAGCATGCCTTGTGCTCGATAGTCGTCTAAGATCGCGTTGATGTGGTCCAGGTCTTCTTTGGGCAGTGCCGTATCCAGCAACCCGAGCCCGGTTTCATGCAACAAGCGAGCCCCTGTCCAGATGATATTGGCAGCGACCACGAGCGCAATGATGGGATCAAGAAGTGGTGGAACCAGACTAATTGGTGAAGGTGTAGGTTGAGGAGACATTTCGACGGCAATTTCCCCTACTCGAGCAATGGTAAAGTAACAGTAAAGCGGCTGCCCTGGCCAGGCTCGCTCTCAACCTGGATCTTCCCGCCATGTTGCTCGACGATACGCTGGGCAATAGCAAGGCCCAGGCCGGCACCAGGCTGCGAGCGAGCGTTTTCGGCCCGGTAGAAGCGATCAAAAATGCTGGGCAGATCGCTCGCGGCAATGCCGATGCCGGTGTCGGACACCGTGACAGCTACCGTCTCCTCGTTCAGGGCTCCAATAACTTCCACTCTCCCGCCCGCGGTGGTGTATTTAAAAGCGTTGTCCAGCAGAATCAGAAAAAGCTGTCTCAAGTAGTCCGGGTTGCCCCAGACGAGCACACCTTCCAGAGACTCCATACCCCGGCACTCCAGAATGGGTTCGCTGTCGGCTAGGTGCCTCTGGCGACAGACCTCAAGCACGATATCTTCCAACAGGACGGGTTCGTGGGCTGCCGCGACAGCGGTATCGGAGCGAGCAAGGATGAGCAACTGCGCCACCATCCGGGCCATACGTTCGGCTTCCAGGCGCATATGCTCCAGGGAATGGGCCTGGAAGTCCGGGTCCGTCGCTCCCACCCTCCTGATCAGGTCAAGGGAGGAAAGCATGATGGTCAGAGGCATGCGTAGCTCGTGGGAGATATCGATAAGAAAGTGGCGCTGGAGATCGCTGACTTTCTGTACTTGCTGATAAGCATCCTGTATCTGTTGATAGGCCTCCTCCAAGGCCTGGAGCATACCGTTGATCGTGTGCGCCAGGCGGTTGATCTCGTCCGGGGGTCTCTGTGGAGATAGACGGCGGGAATGGTCTCCTGCAGCAGCGATGTCTGCGGCGGTAGCCGCCAGATGCTCCAAGGGATGCATTGCCTGGCGCACCAGCAACCAGATGGCTATCCCTGCCAGTACCAGGGCTATGATCACCCCGGGAATGAGGATGTGTAGCAGGCTCCCAAGCGCAAAATAGATCCTTTGGGGTGAACAGGCGACGAGTACATATCCGAGCAACTTGTGGTGGACGATCACTGCCCGACCGTACACGAAGAGTAGTGTCCTACCCACACGCGCTTCTCTCACCTGGTCAGCGGCGATCGCATCGCGCATCAGGGGGAGGGTGCGGTTCCCCAGATTGCCTGAACTCGCGAGCACTCTCCCACGCCGGTCCAGCACCTGGAGGTAGATGTCTGGCGAGGCGAAGACATCCAGTTTCGGCACCCGTATGGTGGTTTCTTGCGGGTAGGGATGTGTGGCGATATTTAACATGGCGGCACGCTGGCGCACGTCGGTGTCGATCTCCGTCAGGAGATTATTCTTCGTGAGCTGGTAGATCGTCACGCTAAATGCCGTCAGGACCACGGACAGGATGAGCATGAACCAGAGAGCCAGGCGGGTACGAATATACATCCCCTTATTCCCTTAGCGTATAGCCAAAGCCGCGGACCGTGTGAATCAGGCGGGAACCACCTTGGGCCTCCAGCTTCTGACGCAGATGGCCGATGTAGACTTCCAGTACATGGGTGTCGATCTCGCTACTGTATCCCCAGATCCGCTCCAGGATTTGCTCGCGGGTCAGTACTTGCTTGGGGTGACGCATGAACAGTAACAAGAGCTTGTACTCCTGGGCAGTCAGTTCTATCAGATGACCTGCCCGTCGTACTTCCAGGTTCGTCTGATTCACCTCCAGATCAGCGTAGACCAGTGGCTCGCCTCCTGCCTTGTGACGGCGCAGCACCGCTCGGATCCGCGCTACGAGCTCATCGAACGCGAAAGGCTTGGGGAGGTAGTCATCAGCACCCAGGTTCAGGGCGCTTACCTTATCGGTGACCTCGTCGCGGGCAGTGAGCATAATGATCGCGATATCGTCGTGGATCCGCAGGCGACGGCAGACCTCGAATCCGTCAAGACCGGGCATGGCAATATCCAGGAGGACAAGGTGTGGCTGATGTGTCCGAGCAGCATTCAGCCCGGACTCACCGTCCATGGCGGTATACACCTCGAAGCCCTCATAGGCGAGGCCCCGCTGGATCAATGGGACGAGATGCGGGTCGTCGTCCACCAAAAGGATGCGCGTTACCACACTTGGACCTCCATCATGCTGCTTCGTGGATGATAGCATAACGTGCCCCCTGTTGCAAACGTGCCATGGAATCCAGCAAGGTCTCTGAAAGAATGCGGGATCCTGGGACTCCAAAAATTGGAGAAGTAGAACCGCTCACCATTATCTTACAGACGACGGCGCTTTCCCCTGTCCTGAAGACCGCTGGCATATTGGTGTTGTTCACAGCCGCTGCCCCTGTTCTTCGACAACGTCGCTGCCCAAACGCTGATACTCTTCCGCAAACAGCTTTCTTGCGCGTGTAAGACGTATCGCCGCAGCGCTTGGCGAAATACCGACGATGAGCGCTATTTCCTGATACGGGATCCCCCCGGCAGCACTGAGGAGCAGCGGGAGGGCATATCCTTTCGGCAGGTGTGCGAAGGTACGCTGAATATGCTCTCGTTCGGCGATCTCAGGAATGCCTCCGCTATGAGGTGATCTCAGGGAATCATCCTCTGCGCCTACGCCATGAGCATCTTCATATACCCAACAGGAGAGACGCTTGCGTTGTCGTAAAAGATCAATACATAAATTTGTCGCAATACGGTAGAGCCACCCAGAGAGCTTATCGCGAGCATACAAGCTATCCCAGGTAAGGTAAGCAGAGACAAACACTTCCTGCGTGACATCATCGGCGTCTTGCCGGTTGCCAAGCAAACGATAGATATGGGAATAGATCCGTGGCCGGAACTCTTCATAGAGCTGGGTGAACTCAAGAGCGTTCTCTCTAGCATGGGCATCACTTTCAAATGATGCTAAATTCTCTTTTCGACAAGTCGAAGGCATTTCCATCGTCATGCACTCTTTCTCCGCGTCAGACGACCCATCTGAGTGTAGCTGAAGTGCTCGTTCCATCTAGCACTACCTATAAGATAGCCGACGTACCTCAATGGAAATGCAATTTTAGGTAAAGAATGAGTAAATGGCTGGCAACCCTCTGCTACCCATAGCCACAAGTGATCTCGCGTCAGTCACTCGCACGGAGCGTAGAGCACTCACCCTCAGCGAAAACGGCTGGATGCTCCTCCGGTGACCATAAGGAGGGACTTCCTGATCTCTTTGATTTGTTCGACTGCTTCGCACAGGGGAAAGAGGCAGGGTGAGATCAGCAGATCAGGGGCGGTCGCGACGGGGTGCCAGTAGACACCATCGCGGTTCACGGTTACTTCTGGTTCGAGCGCGGGCAGTGAAATAGCCATGCCTTTTGCCGAGAAACCGCGACGCACGAGAGGACGGATGATGTGGTCTTCATCGGGGATCCCAAGCGCGCGATGCAGCCGGCACATGGCAGCGAGGTCCTGGCTATTCTCGGGCGTCTGTGTGGTTCCTAAACGCACATGGAATCCTGTGGCTTTGAGGCGCACGATGGCGTCGATGGCCTTCTGCCAGCTTCCAGCACCACGGTAGACATCATGAGTCGCGGCATTCGAGCCATCCAGGCTGATCTGGACGGTCAGGCGCTCCCTGTGCGGTAGGGTCTCCAGCTGCCCGAGACGCTTGCCTTTGAGCAGAATGCCGTTGCTGAGCACGGTGACATGCATCCGTTCCAGGCCGTAGTGCAGCATCGAGAAGATGTCGTGCAGGATGAATGGTTCGCCTCCTGTCAGGAAGAGTTCCGTCATCCCTAACGTGACCGCTTCATCGATCAGACGGCAGACCTGTGGGAGCGCGAGTCCATTGCGCTCGGCCCCCACAAAGGACTCTGCCACGCAATAACTGCAGGAAAGATTGCAGTCGTAGTTGGTATAGATCCAGAGACGATGGAGCAGGTCTCCTCCGTCGCCCTGCGGATTGGTATGGGCGAGCGTCATGCTCATCTCCCTCCTCTCATCTATACGGCGTTCTTCCCTCAGAAATGATAGTCAGTTGCCGCGATGTTCCCTTGCTGATCGTAAAAACCGGCAAGCGCTACAGCCGCCTCAAGGGCCTGATAGCCGCCTACTCTTCCTGGATACCACGCGTGTAATCCCTCCAGGTCGCACAGTGGTCGCACATCCGGGTCTTCATACGACATGTCGATGAGCAGCGACTGAAAGTGGGCGATCAGTTCGGGCGGAGCTGCTGATACCACGGTGAAGTTACAGTGGTTGAAGGAAGGGGTGCGGGCGAGCATGCGTGTTGTCCCGGCAGGCAGCGTTCCTTCCAGGAGAAACAGGTGATAGTTGTATTCGAGCAGGCACGCGGCATCGGCCTCACCTGTCACGAGGGCCTGTGCGGCATCGCGCTCTCCTCCAATGTGGTTCCCGTGCTTGCCGACGAGCACATTATGATAGTGAACCACGATGTCGCAGCCCGGATCGAGACCCAGATTATGCAGATGCGCAAGCGGAAGGAGCGTGGCCTGTGGGGAATCCACCGCGCCGACGGCCACGACTCGTCCCTTGAGATCCGTCACTGCCTTGATCGGCCCATCCTCTCGCACCACGACAACGGAAGTCAGATCACAGTCGGTATCTCGCATAGCGATGGCCCGGGCCTCCAGTCCCCGGGCAAGGGCTAGACGACGGGCGCGTATCCAGGCGAGGGGAGAATTCCATGCCACGTAAATGTGTCCGTCGATGAGCGCTTCGACCTGGCGCTCGTAGTTCGAGTACAGCACGTAGTCCATCCTGAGCGAATGGCGCGCAAAATAGGCTTTGAACCCCTCCCAGATCGTCACAACCTTGGGATCGTACGCAACTGCCCCGAGCAACAGAACGGTCTCGTCATTCATCATGAACTCCCCTCCTTCCTCTACCCGAATAACGGCAGGCCACAGACCGCTTTGCCGATAAAGTCATACAGGGCATCGGTTGTGGGGGCCATCACCGTTGCCGCTCGCGCATCACGGAAGTGGCGCTCGACTCCCACCTCCTTACGGAATGCAGCCCCACCACAGACGCGCATGGCAAGATCTGTGACCTCGGTTGACGTCTCACCGGCTGCAGCTTTGACCTCGAGCACCCGCAGCACGGCATCTTCGCGCCCGCTTTCAAGAGCATCAAGGCCGTCGAGCAGTAACGCGCGCACCATATCAGTTTTGATGCGCATACGAGCGACATAGGCGCGCACGGTGGGCAGATCGGCGAGGGATTGACCGATCTGCTCGAGCGTTGTTCCCCCGACATGCGCGGCGGCCTTTGTCGTTGCCGCCTCCATCATCCCAAGGCAGCAGCCGGCGCTCATGAACTGGAAGTAGGGCAGGACAATCTGCATCATGATATCGAAGCCCTTGCCGTCCTCGCCCAGCGTGGCGTCTTGAGAGACGATGACTCCGTCGGCCGTGACCGGACTTGAGGAGTTGCCGCGCAGCCCCAGCCCATCAAATGGCGCCGTGACGCGGAGCCCTTGGGCAGTGGCGGGGACGAGCCAGAGCGTGCTCATGCCTTCAGCCGCCAAGGGACGGCTTGACCAGACATACAGGTCTGCTTTTCCTGCAGCCGTGATCCAGCTTTTCCTGGCGTCGAGTCGAACGCTCTCGCCAGAGGCCGTTGCCGTACTCACTGGCGCCCAGAAGTGGCTGCGTGACCCGGCTTCTGAAAAGGCCAGGGTCGTGACTGCGCGGCCCTCAGCAATCGCTTCTCGAACTGTTCGTGGTCCATGGGCCTCGATAACAGCGGCCGCTGCATAATGCATGCAGACGACCACGGCGGTCGAGGCGCAGTGCCTTGCTATCTGCTCAACGACAAGTGTGGCTGCGTGGATTCCTTCCCCAAGTCCTCCCACCTCTCTTGCGCTCACCAAGCCCAGCAGTCCTGCCTGAGCAAGCGCATCGAGCGCGGCCTGCGGGTACGCTGCCGTTCGGTCAATTTCGCCGGCAGCTGGGGCGATGATCTCCGTGAGAATGGGTTCAAGCGCATCCAGATAGAAGGGACGCGGGGTAGTAGTTGCTGTGGCCATGAAACGCACCTTTCTTTCTCATCTTCGTCGTAACTGGTAGGCTGCGACAGCCTCCTCTAGTCTTGAAAGCCTAATATGCTGGGTCAGTGGCCCGCCTAAACCGAACACATAGCCTGGGAAGCGCTTCCCTTCATGCATGCAGCGTTGCAGGTCCGCTGTTGGGTCTTCAGTTTCCTCAAAGAGCACGGCTGTCACATGGAAATTGCCGATAAAACCGATGTGATGCGCCTTTGCAATTTCCCCGACGTAGGAGAGGGCCATGCACTCATCAATAGCAATGCTGTGTGCGCCGCTGCCTGCCATCTCACGGATGACTCTGACGCTCTCCCCTCACGCCCAGAGGCTTGAAGTTTTGCCCGCCCGGTGGATCACCTGCCAGGCTTGCTGCAGATTGGGAAGAACATACTGCCGGAAATAGGCGAGCTGCAACATCGTGGCGGGTGTATCGTTGATGGCAACAATGTCACAGCCGATCACCTCGGCATAGATACGAGCGGAGATGGCGCTCACCTTCCCGGCATAGGCGAAGAGCGCAGCCGCACTCTCGGGATGGCGGAAGAGGTCGGTGAACAGGGCCAGGCCCCGAAGCTGGTAAGCTATGGTACAGGGGCCTGCCGCTATCCCCACCAGGGCGACGTCGCGCCCCTCTAGCTCAGACTTCGCCCGCGCCCCAGCCTCGATGACAGTGGGCCAGCGCCCTGTCGTTTCATCGGGAAGAGGAGGAAACTGCGCGACAAGCTGTTCTGGTGGGAGTCCGTAGAGCGGCGAGGAGACGATGGATGGCGGCCCCTGCTCCGCCCAGCGTGGGGCACATCCCAGCGCAATAGCTTCCATTTGCGGGTCGTCCAGGAGCGGGATACCATCGCAGCGGTAGTGATCTGCGCACAGGACCGCGCCACGCGCAAGCAGATCGGCATCTTGCAGATAGCGTTCTGCACTTACCTCAAGGAGCTGTGCGGCATGCGTCCCAATATGTGGCAGCCAGGGAGTCTGCTCGACATGCTCTCCTCGCAATGCGCGTATGAGGAGTTCCTTCGCCATGGAAAAGTCCTCGATTCCTCTTACGAGACCGTCGCTAGTACGAAACTCCGTTCCCCTCGTTGGATAAGTATTCGACGAGCTTGGCCCCGCCAACGATGGTTGCTCCCTCGATCAGGTCGCTATCGGTATAGCCACGCTTTTTGAAGCAGGGCGAGCAGACCCAGACGCTGCCCCAGCGGCAAGGAAGTTCTGCAACAAGGTCGTCATCGGTTGGAAGCCTTCTTCGCTATTCCTCCCTTCATAAGTATACACGAAACAAGGGATAACTTTTTTTCTCGACTTTCTCTCGTGAAGAGTTCCTCGATCTACTACCTGTTCTGACCCCCTCGTTTTGCGCCAGAAAAGGGCGTGCACCTGACGATCGAAGATGAGAAAGGCATCCTTTTTCAATAATACAAGCTGTAAACAGACGCCTGGTATTTCGTGTATACTATGCATGAATATTTTTATCTCCGCATCCAATAAAGGAGCATCGGACTTATGAGTATCTCATCATCGGCCGGTGACCGCAAACGGGTAGCTGTCACGGGAACCAAAGAGAGTAGCACTACTACTAGCACCCCGATCACCTTGAGTGAACGCAGCATTACAGGTCTCGCACTGATCCGCATTTTTGTGGGCTATCTCTGGTTCCAGCAGCTTTTCTGGAAGATGCCCCCCGACTTCAGAGGGCTTTATCCCTACATCATACGCGAATCACAGCACACGATTATCCCCGGTTACGGCTATATTCTTCAGCACACGTTTCTTGCGGGCTGTCCCAGCCTGTCAACGCCAGCCGGCTGCACGGCGTTTGTCCCACTGGCGGCGTGCGTCTGGACGGCAGAGTTGCTGGTGAGCATCAGCCTGATGGTTGGACTCTTTACACGGTTCGGAGCCATCCTTGCGACGATCTTATCCCTACAACTCTATGTTGGCCTGGCCTATACGGAATGGATCTGGACGTATGGCATGCTGGTCCTGCTTGCACTCGTCCTGGTGGCTGTTCCAGCAGGGCGCAGGCTGGGTGTCGATCAATGGCTTGCACCACGGCTACGAGCAGCAGGACAGCATCATCGCCTGGCGCGCATCGCGAGCTGGCTGGTGTAGGGCGAGAAAGAGGAGGATACGATGCAAACACTACGCAGGGGTCTGGTGGCAGGGCTTCTTGCCGGTCTGGTGCTCGCCATGCTCAACTTTGTGACGGATGGGACGCCCGGGCGCACCTTACCGGAGGCGTTACACTGGTTTGGGATCACCATTGCCGACCCGACCATGAGTCGATTTGCCGGCTTTTTCTTGCTTCTCGTGCTGGGTGGGGTGTTTGGTCTCATCTTTGGCTCGCTCCAGAGGGAGAGGATCATCACGATCAGACGCGCGCTCCTCTGGGGGCTTGCGCTCGGCTTTGTCTGGTGGCTCGTTTTCTCACTGCTGCTTGCCAACATCATGAGCCATCATTCACCCTTCGGCCTCGATTTTGGGAGGTTCCTTTCCACTTTTCCCATCGACCTGCTTTTCGGGGTGGTGTTGGGAGCAATCTACTTCCAACTGCAGCAACAGCGTGCAGCAGTGGCATTGTAGGCACGATTATTCGTGAAAAGCACATGCTTCTTGGCGTCTTTTCCGCTTTGGAGCCTTGCTCTCGAGGGTGCTCGCGGTTCAACGCTACAATGGATTGGCCTCTGTGTCAGATGAAAAGCAGGGAGCAACATGTTATGAGGAACAACGAAGAGAAACCTTCCTATGCCCTTGATCCCTTGATCGTGCGTGATTGGGAACTCAAAGCCAACGGCATTCGACTCGAGGAGTTACTGGTAGCGTATGCACAACAGCAAGGCAGTGACATACAAGCCCTGGAGTGGTTCACCGCCACCAACACGAGGATTGGTATCGCCTATACCTACGGCCTGTACCCCAATGCCTCGGCAGGGCGGCCTTACGATGGCATGTGGAAACGGGAGTACGTTGGTGGGGGATCGGTCATCGTGGCTTACGCAGAAGAGCCTGAAACTCGCCAGGTCTATGTGGGAATCCTCTGGCAGCAGCGTAGGCTTCATCACCCCAGCTTACCGGTCCTGGCAGTTCCACGCGGGTACACACAGATGCCTGAGCAAGGGGAGCTCTTCGCTCGGCTGTCAAAAGAAGCCGTGGAGCATCTTCACCACCACACGGCGCTGCTGGAACTCACCGAGGAAATGGTCAAAGGCGCCATTCGCCTGGAGATGCTTGAGCCATTAGGCCCCCCTGCAACCACCAATAATGCAGACGTGGATACAGCGGGCGAGGGCGAAGGCGTCTATTTTTATCGGATCGAGCTTCCCTGGTCGTACCTGGAGGCAGAACGTCCAGACACGTTTCGGCTCAAAGCTGGTTTGGAGGCAACGCAAGGCGTAGTGGAAGGGATCCTGCACTGCCAGTTTGTGCCTTTCATGCTCTCACTCTGGCTACCGGGTATCGGCCTGCTTGTCCTTGGATTGATCTATGGAGCGGTGAGCATGAGAGTATAAGCACCAGGAATTACAACTTGCCTGATTTCCTGTAAATACTTTGATACCTCCATCGTGTTACAGGAGAACGGCATATGGCGAATAAGGACGGTACGGCGCTAATTGGAATATTCGTAGAGGAGGTATAGACCTTATGGTAACCGAAACGGTTGCTATCGTCATACCAGCGCTGAATGAGGAAGCAGCTCTCCACCACCTGCTTGCAGAGCTCCCACCAAACTTCGCACAATGGGTGATCGTGGTCGACAACGGCAGTACGGATGCTACAGCCGCTGTAGCACAGCGTTCGGGAGCTATAGTCGCTAGCGAACCGCTCCACGGTTATGGACGAGCCTGTTGGAAGGGCTTCAAAACGGCGTGCAGCCTCGGGGCTGAGATGGTTCTGTTTATGGACGGGGATGGAAGTGATGATCCCGCTGACCTGCCCATGATGCTGAGACCAATGCGTGAAGGAGGTGCGGACTTTGTCATCGGCTCGCGGGTGAGCGAACGCGCCGAACGTGGAGCGGTGCCTCCCCAGGCTCACCTGGGCAACTGGCTGGTGAGCCGTCTGATCCGCCTGTTGTATGGTGCGCCCCTGCATGACATCGGCTCGTTTCGCGCTGTATGCTGCTCAGGGTTAGCGACACTAGAGATGCGCGAAATGACCTATGGCTGGCACGTCGAAATGGTGGTCAAGGCGGCGCGGGCGCATTACCGTATCGTCGAGGTCCCCATCCACTATCGTCGTCGCAGCCATGGTCGCTCGAAGGTAGCCGGCAGTATGAAGGCTGCCTTCTCCATGCTGCGTACAACGGTGCGCTATGCAGGAACGAGGAGGACACATGCCTGATACTGCCCTGGTCGTGATGGCACGTTACCCAGAGGTTGGTGCGACGAAGACACGTTTAGCACGCGCGATCGGTGATGAAGAGTCAGTCCGCCTCTACCGCGCCTTTCTCACCGACCTGGCTCACAGGTTTACCGGACAGCCGTACGACCTCCACTGGGCCTACACGCCAAACGGCGTCGACTACTCCGCCTTCATGGCAAGGCTTGCCCCATCGCTCGTGCAGTACATGCGCTTCTTCCCGCAGGAAGGGCCAGAGCTTGGTGCTCGCTTGCATCACGCCTTCCGGTGGACGTATGAGCGAGGCTACCAGCGCACCATCGTCATCGGCTCAGATTCGCCCCATATCGGCCGGGATATCGTTGCGAGGGCACGAGAAGCGCTCGATGAAGCTGACGTCGTGCTGGGACCTGCGGATGATGGCGGCTACTATTTGATGGCTATGCGCAGACCGCATGATGTCTTTCGTGGGATTCCCATGAGTACAGGCCTGGTCATGCAGATGACGGTCGACCTGGCACAGCGCCAGGGTTTAAGCGTCTGCACCCTGGAGACGCTCTTTGATGTGGATGAATGGCCTGACCTTGTGCGCCTGGCGCGGTTGCTGCAGGCAGATAGTTCCCTTGCTCCCGTGACTTTCGCCTTCCTGACAACGATGAAGGAGTTCGTATGACTACGGCTACATTGCCACTACCGCGCTCAATCTACATTGAACCGACCAGCCGCTGCAACGAACTGTGCCAGCAGTGCCCGCGTACGCTGCTCTCGCGCGAGGACGACCACGATCTCTCCTTCGAGGACTTTCGCTCCATCGTAGATCAGTTTCCGCTGCTGGAACGCGTGGTGCTGCACGGCCTGGGCGAACCGTTGCTCAACAAAGACCTGTCCGTCATGATTCGCTATCTCAAAGCACGCGGCACCTACGTGCTGTTTAACTCGAACGGCATCCTGCTCAATGCGAAGCGGGGCCAGGAACTGATCGATGCCGGACTGGATGAATACCGCCTCTCGATGGATGGCGCGACGCGCGAGACCTATGCCCGCGTGCGTGGTGTGGATGCATTTGACAAGATCTGGCGCAACATGCGCGCCTTCGTTGCTATGCAGCAGGAACAACGCGCCAGCAAACCAGCCGTCTCCTTGTGGTTCACCGCCATGAAAGAGAGCCTGCACGAACTGCCGGGACTCATCGACCTGGCATATGAGCATGGCATACGCGAGGTCTATTTGCAGCGCCTCGTCTACTTCGAGCGAGGGCTGGCCCACTCGCAACAGAGCCTGTTCCGCCGCGCCACAGGCGAAGAACTGGAACTCGTCCAGCGTTGTGAGCAGATGTGTCAGGAGCGTGGTATCATTTTCAATGCAGCAGGCTCTGCCACTCCCCTGGAGAGCCTGCTACGGGATTTTGGTGAGCGTCCCTGGTCTGGTTGCCGGCGTCCTTACACGCTGACTTACATCACTGCGAGCGGCAATGTGCTCTCGTGTTGTTTTGCTCCTTTCGGACAGAAGAGCGCCAGAGAGTATCAAGAGGAGCGCGTTTTGGGGAACATCTTCCAGGAACCAATAGAGGCTATCTGGCACGGTGAGCGGTATGAGGCATTTCGCCGGGCTTTCGAGAGCGATCATCCCGCCAGGCACTGCTCGCAATGCGGTCTCAACTGGAGCTACTAGTGCGCGGCGGTGGAGATGGGTAGTGTGTTTCATCAGGGTGCGTTGTTTGCTGAGCCGCTCGCAAGAGGTATGCCTCTCTGACACCTGAAACGGTTCACACCCCCAATGATTGCTGCCACGCCCAGCGCTATCATGACAGGCGTATAAACAAGCCTGTAATAGGGAGTCCAATCGGGAAGGGGATTACTGGGTCCGGAATCGAAGAAGTAGCCCAGCAGGGAAGTGGGAGTAAAGTACCAGACCGCAATGATTGCCAGGCTCTTGCCACCTGGTCCCGTGCGAGTCCATAGCGGGCCAACTAACACAGGTACCCAGAGCAATAAGGTAGTGGTATACCAGGGAAACACATGGGACGAGATAGAAAGCACAACGCCGAACAGCAACAACACAGCGGCTTCCATACTGAGGCAATTGCGCGCACGTAAGAGAAAGACGACGAGAGATGCAACACCCAGGAGCAAGAAATCGATGATGTGTTCAAGCGTGATCGTCTTCATGATGGGTAGATGCAGTTGATCACCCAGCCAGTGAACCATTTGCTGCGTCACCCCCGCATTCCGGCCCTGTTCGCTGGCATAGGTGGCAAAATAGCCGAACGCCTGTCCATGCCCCAGGATGAGGTAGGGCAGGTAGCCGAGGAGGATCGTCGCAAAACAGGTAATGAGCAAGGGAGCGCTACGGCGCGTAATCTTGCGAAGGAGGACCATGCCCCCGTCGTTTTCGCCGCTTTCGCCGCCGGGCAAGACAGGCAGGACTACCGCAAGCAGGAGAATGGGATAAATCTTGGTGAGCGTAGCGAAGCCGATGAGGAAGCCGGTCAGTATACGCCCACGCACACTGATATTGGAGGCGGAGAGCACTGCGAGGAGAGTAAACGTCAGGGTGATGACATCGCCATGCCCCTGGATGGCAAATTCGACGATGGGGAGTGGGCACCAGGCATAGAGAATGACACGGCGCTGATCGAGTGCCTTGCGCTTGAGCAGGAGGACAAGCGCGAGGCAGGTGACCATGTCAAAACTCAGAAATATACCTTTAAGGAAATATAAGTTGCTGGGTGCCAGCAGGTAGCTCAGGACAAAGATCGCCTGCGCTCCTGGCGGATAAATAGTCGGTACGTTGCGAAAGCGGCTATTGGGTAAGAGCAGATTGTCGCGCAGTGGTAGTAACGCTTTATCCCAAGGTGCATAGACATATGGACTATAGCCATGCAGAAAGACACGCGCATCCCAGAGATAACGCCAGGAATCATGCGATAGTCCAGGAGGTAGTGGCAGGAGGATCATACGAAAAATAAGTGCACCTGAGAAAATAATGCTCAATTCTATCCATCGACAGCGCCCCACAGGAGGTTTTGTAGCCAATACAAGCGCACAGGCGGCAAAATAGGGGAGGAAACTGATCATCCAGACATGTAAAAATGGTACGATGTCCTCATCGCTCCGTGGCGCTGCACCGGTGAGCAGGAGATAAATGGCGGCTGAGAGCAGCATTAGCAGACAGAGTACGAGTATACGCCACCGGGGATGCCTTGCAGTCACGGATTTAACAGCTATCTGTAGTACTTCGGGCGCATGCAACGCGGGCATGTATTTTTTGCCTTTCCAAAGAGGATGGGTGTCTACCGGTCCTATCAGCAACGGCAAAGACACAGCAATTACGGGTAGGCATCCCTGGAGTCATTTCATACATACTACACGAAGAAGGGCGGGGAACTTTTTCAAGAGAGTTGCAGAGAACTCTCTCCCTGCTGACCCTGAGTCGTCCCACCGTCTACAGGCCACCTCATCCACCGAGTGTAACGCCAACACGTATCTATCAGCGGACGTTTCCATCGCTCATTCTCATAATGCGTCTCATCAGAGGCAAAGGAAGAGCATATGATACCTGGCAATTGTTCTCTCTCAAGCACGAAGACACGCGCCTGCTGCTATGTGCTCGTCGTCGCTACCCTGGTCGTTCTTTTGGCGGCCTGTGGCAGCAGTACGAGTGGTTCCTCGACGGGAGGAACCACTCCCACCACCAGCGCTGCTCAAAACACGACCCCCACCACCAGCAGTGGGTATGGCGGGGGCAAATACGGCAGCGGAGGAACGACCCCAACAGCCAGTAGTTCCGGGAGTCTCATCAAGACGGCGACCGCCACCGTAAATGGCGTGTCGGAGACCATTCTCACCAATGCCCACGGCATGACCCTCTACTATCGGACCTCCGATGTACCGCCGTCGACGGTCTGTAGCGGTGGCTGCGCTGGAGCATGGCCCCCACTAGTCGCGTCCGGTTCAGGCACGCCGACCAGCGTGGCATCCCTTCCAGGCAAGTTGACTGTTGTCGCAGATGCCAATGGCAACCAGGCTGCGTACAACGGCCACCCCCTCTATAGCTACTCAGGGGATACAGGTCCCGGTCAAACAACTGGCGAAGGGATCGGCGGTGTCTGGCATGTCTGCACACCGAGTCTGACGTAGGAATATCTTTCCTTTACTGCTTGTGTCTGGCAGAGAGGAAGAGGAGCCCTGGAGCACCTTTTCTCTCCACATCCAACACTTCGATCAGCCGACGAGGTGGATGTTCCACGGGACGGAGTTGGCATGCGCCTCCTGGTTTCATCCTCTTTCTTTCCGGTGTTCCCACTCCATGCTGAAGCCGACGTCAGAACCTTTTGCGTGAACATCGTCTGTCCAGGGTGAAGGCTCCCTCTCCTGGTTCATGAGAAGGAAGAAGATGCGCATACGCTTGTTTACAATGCTCAGACAGGTGACAGGATGCATGAGAGAGTGAATCGAAAAATGATGCAACTACGGCGGGTCCCGATCAGCCGCAGGCCAGATGCTGCCGCTCCTCATTCTCTTGTGACAGAGACGAGAGAAGAGGAGACCACTGGTCACCGTTTGGAGTATCAACCACAGACGCTTGATGAGTGGAAAACAGTGCTGGCGAAAGACTTCCTCACGTTGAAACGGCTCGAAGGGTTGGATGTGGCGAGCCGGTTGCGCTACAACATGAAAGAACAGGAAATTGGGCAACACTGCTGTCAGGCAGGGGAAAGCCTGGCGGATGCGGAACTTTCCCTCCTCAAACAGACGTTGGGCCTGGATGAACACCAATGGCATGCCTACAAATCAAAGGTCAGCCCCGAACCAGAATAGCCGGGTCCAGACGACTCTTGTGCGCCTGGCCCGGGTGCGATCGCGTGGGCTCACCTCACGTCCTACTTTCTCACGAGGAGAGCAGCGATAGCACCGGCTATGCCGACTCCGAGGAGAGCGAGCCAGCCTCGATGGGTATCTGCCCACAGTTGCCAGCTCCTGTTACGCACTCGGTCATCAAAGGCCCCATGGGCACCATAGTCGTGCTGTTCATCAACTGGTTCCCACAGGTTGTGCGGGCGGTCTGGGTCCTCGGGCTCACCGATCTGCTGCGACGCATAGCCCGTCTTGCCGAGATACCAATCGCCAAACCCTGACGCCAGCTTATTGCCCTGGATCACGATGACCGTCGACCCACCGATGAAGAGCTGACGGCGGTCGTGGTCGGCCACCCAGGTGACGGCATCGGCAATCACTTCTGGCTGATAGATCGGCGACACCGGTTGCGCCTTGTGGGGCAGACGGCTCTTCACCCAGCCGAACTGTGGCGTGTTGACGGCAGGCAGTTGCACCATCGTGATCTTGACGTTGCTTTTGTCATGGATCAGTTCACTGCGCACGGACTCCGTAAAGCCCTGGATGGCATGCTTGGCCCCACATGGTAATTTCGATGAAGAGTGAGCAGGTTTTGGCGTGAAGGGTGGGATTTTGGCGCGAAGAGTGAGCAGCACAGCCATTAGCAATTTGTGGTACATAAGCCCAAGGTTCGTCCATTTTTTAGCCCAAGGGTGAGCCATTTTTTGAAGGTTCGAACACGTTTGGGGCAGTTGCTACTCCTCTTTGTGTTTCTTGTCCCACACGTTCATGCGCTTCTGAATCATCGTGACGTAAGGGCAGTGTGGTTCTGAGCACTGGAAACGCGTCCATTTCGCCGAGCGCCAGGGGAGCGGGCCTGCATAGACGAGAATATCGCCAGGAGTCAGATCGAGTTGCCACAACAGGTGAACGACATAGCCCAGTGAGGATGTCCTCCGGTAGGATTTGCCCGAGGGTTCAGGCCAGGAAACATGATCGGAAAGGGGCGCGCGGATTTCTTCTTTTTCCACCACGCTGTCATAGACGAGTTGCAGGGCACTCGCCAGGATTGCTGGTGTCCCATACGTCCAGAAAAACCGGTAGTATGAGAACAATTGTGCTTCGATCTCGACACGTCTCTGATCAGCCTGTTTCTGGGGCAGTTCTGCCCAGTCCAGGCCACACTTGAAGCAGCGAAATGGCGGAGCTTGCTTCCGAAAAGGTCGTAACGCTGTCCCACAAAGGCAGGTGGTGACCAGCACAATCTGGTGTCGTGGACAGATGGTGATATGTGGCAAGACCAGCGTGCGCGTGAGTAAACGCTGCTCTGCCACACAAGCTGGACAAAAGCGAAAGGAGAACGAGGTCTGGAGCAACAGTGCATGAGAGTTGGCCACGCCATAGATGCGAGCCAGTTCTGCCTGGTACGTGGTGGCAACAAGGGCTTCATACGAGACAGCCAGCGCGTCTGCAAGATCGTTAAACGGGAAGCCAGACGGGGCAATGAACGTCCAGTCGCTGTTCGCGGTCTTTTCATTCCTGCGGCAAATATGCGTCAGAGTCGTTCCGCTCCCCCAATGATTCGCTTCATCGCAGCGCAGGAGTAATCCCACTACCCATTCATCTGCACCAGGCTCGACCAGGAAAGGGAACGTCGTTTTCCAGGCTGGATCAGAAAAGGGAATGTGTGCCATTACCCAACCTCCTCGACTGGAAACGTGGAATCAGGTGGGACACCCGCAATTTCCACGATCTCATCGCGTCGGAGAATCATGAGATCTGCTGTCTGGCTGAGCGCGGCAGCATCCACATCGCTTGCCCCCTGCTCATAGCTCCGACGCAACGCCGCCGTCACCAACCGCGTCAGATGATCCATCGTAACCCGCTTGGTCCCATCTGGATCAAGCGTGACATGGGTGAGCCAGGTGAAAATGGGTCTGGTCCAGCGGAGCAAGTGGAGATCGGGCAACTGATCCCGATAGATCGTTTCAAACGCTTCCAAAATCGAACGCACTTCTTCCTCGGTGTGTCCGGCCACGAGACAAAAAGGGCGTTCAGTATCCAGGCGACGGCGAAATTGTCGCCAGAGGATATCAGGCCGCGAGAAGATTTCTTTCAGAGGAATGACCTTCCCACTGTGAGCTGTGACCAGGCAGAGTGCGACTTGCCGCTCGTAGGGAGGGGCGGCCAGGTTGTCGGTGAGTTCTTTGAGAAACGCCAGGTGGGCCAAATTTAAATCCTGAGCATCGTCGATGATGAGACATTCGACTCCCGCTTCGGCCATGGTTTGTACCAACCAGGCACGGCGGATATACCAGGGCATCGAGGGCACAATGCCGAAGATGGTACAGAAGGCCGTCCCCAGTGCCAGGTCTGTGCCCCCATTCTTCGGAGCGCGGATGGCAAGCAGAGGGAAGTGAGTAGCTCCCCTGCTGTCTTTGTAGACATTACTCTGATGGGTCATATCGGCAATGCCGAGCGATTTCCCGCTTCCAGGAAGCGCGGCGATCACATGCCAGGATCGCTCTCGCCAGGCTTGACGCAAGAGTCCTTGAAATCGCACCTCAAAGGCCGTTTATCGATTATGTGGACACTTGTACCAGAGACAGGCATATGATATTCTTGAGAAGAACGTATGTTCTGTTCCAGAAGGAGCAAGTGAACCATGCGAGTCCACCGTGTCCAAGAGAGCAGTGCCCACGAGGCAACCGTTGA
>WNGM01002048.1_pt1 | contig 24919 bp, 28 predicted proteins | sample 5400571 | NCBI WGS metagenome assembly WNGM01 (sample SAMN13153378, study PRJNA577476) | soil metagenome | isolation source: 100 cm soil or saprolite under Garry oak tree replicate 2 | place: USA:California | collected 2016-06-15 | reverse complement strand
CAATCCGGGATGATCGAACCGAATCCAGGATCGCCGACGTACTTCGAATCTGATCATGCACATGACCTGCAGGTGAGTCAGTGTTGTATCTCTGTCAAATCGCCTACTGACCAGCCAGAACAGCAGGATGGAACGAGCTAAATTGGCCTGCCCGTAGAGCTGGTGATGCTGCTACGTGAGCACCGCGAGGAACAACATCGGGAGCGTCGGGCCGCTGGGCAGCTCTGGCAGGAAGGCGGCTGGGTCTTCACCACCCCAACCGGTGGCCCGGTTAACCCTCGCACGGATTACACCGAGTGGAAACGGCTGCTGACCGCCGCGGGCGTACGCGATGGCCGACTCCACGATGCCCGGCATACCGCCGCTACCACGCTCCTGATTCTCGGCGTACCCGAACGGGCGGCTATGGGCATCATGGGCTGGTCCGACTCCGGTATGGCCAAGCGGTACCAGCACCTCACCGCGCAGGTACGCCAGGACATCGCAAAGCAGGTCGGCGGGCTGCTCTGGAAGCCACCCGCAGCCCGACCGGACGACGATGACGACGGCACGGCCGGTGTCCTGGCGCACGCCTCGTAGCGGCCAACTGAGACGGAAACTGAGACGGACAGCATGTCGGGCCGGTCCCACACGGGAACCGGCCCGGCATTCTGGCTGGTCGGAGCGGTGGCGGCGGGATTTGAACCCGCGGACGGGTCACCCCGTCACACGCTTTCGAGGCGTGCTCCTTAGGCCACTCGGACACACCACCGTCGAGAAGGGTACTAGACCGGCAGGCTCGCCGTCCCGGCAGTACCGCGCCGGCAGCGTGGCAGGATCTTCTCCGTGAGTACCCACATCGGCGCCCAGCCCGGCGAGATCGCCCCCCGCGTCCTGTTGCCCGGAGATCCACTCCGGGCCAAGTGGATCGCCGAGACATTCCTCGAAGACGCGAAGTGCTACTCGACGGTGCGGAACATGTACGGGTTCACCGGGCGGTACCAGGGGGTGCCGGTGTCGGTACAGGGCTCCGGGATGGGGATGCCGTCGGCCTCGATCTACTACCACGAGCTGCTCACCGACTACGGCGTCAGGACCCTGATCCGGGTCGGTACCTGCGGAGCGCTCGTCAACGAGGTGAAGCTGCGCGAGGTCATCGTGGCGAGCGCGTCGAGTACGGACTCGGCGATGAACCGGGTGCGGTTCGACGGCGTGATCGACTACGCGCCGGTAGCGGACTTCTGGCTGCTGCGCGCCGCGGTGGACATCGCCGTCGGGCGCGGCATTCCGCTGCACGTCGGGCAGGTACTCGCGGCCGACGCGTTCTACACCGACCGGCCCGATCTCTACGAGCGGCTGGGTGCCTACGGGGTACTGGCGGTGGAGATGGAGACGGCGGCGCTGTACACGCTGGCGGCGCGGCACCGGGCGCGGGCGCTGACCATCCTGACCGTCAGCGACCACCTGCGGACCGGTGAGCACACCAGCGCCGAGGAGCGGCAGCAGACGTTCGGCCAGATGGTCGAGGTCGCCCTGGCGACCGCGGTGACCGACCTCAGCTAGCTGAGGGCCGGGCGGTCGGGAGCAGCGGAGCGCAGGCCTGCATCGCGGCGGCCACCTTCGGGTCGGCGGTGTTGAGCTGGCCGGGGCCGCTCGAGGCGGTCACGCCGTGGTCGCGCAGGCAGTTGCGGTACGCGGCGATCGCGCCGTTGTTGCCGCCGCCGCGCGGGCCGAAGCTGGGCCGGGTCGACGCGCAGGCCTGCTGCGCGGCGTCCCAGGTCGCCTGGTCCACCCCGGGCGGTGGCGCGGTGCCGAAGCCGGGGAAGCCGCCACCTCCGCCGCCGCCGCGCCCGGACGGCCGGACCCCGGATGGCCGGACGCCGGACGGGCGCACGCCGGAGGGGCGGACACCCGAGGGCCGCGCGGACGGGACGTTGATGGTCACCCCGTGCTGGCGCAGGCAGTCCACGTACGCCTGGAACCCGGCGCCCGCGGCCAGCGCCGGGTTGCCGGCCGGGCCGTTGGACTTGCCAGCGCAGCCGGCGAGCAGACCCGCGACCGTTGCCAGACCGATCACGGCTGTCGCCGCCCGTACCACGTAGCTCACGCCGCCGATCCAACCCGTACCTGCTCGACGTACCGTCACACGCACCTCGGAGTCCGCTGGGAGTCTTGGCGGGCTCCCAGCGGACTCTGAGGTTCCCCTGAGGTAAACGGGAGCCCGACGAACCAGACTTCCGCTCCATGACATGGGGGCGGGGCCGAAGGCTGGCGATGGTCGCCGTCGCCGCTGCGGTCGCGCTCGCCGTGGCGGTCACTGTCGGGTACGCGCTGACCGGCCGGCACGCTCCGGTCGCCGCGGCGGCGACCACCGCGACGGTGACCCGCGGTACCGTCACGGCGACGGCGTCGGCAGCCGGCACGGTCGCCGTGGTGAGCACCCGGGGACTCAGCTTCGGTACCACCGCCGTCGTCACCGAGCTGGACGTCAAGGTCGGCGACCCGGTCAGCGCCGGACAGGTACTCGCCCGGCTGGACAGCGCCGCCGCCCAGGACGCGGTCGACGCGGCTGTGCAGCAGGTCAACACCGCGCAAACCAACCTGACCAAGGCGGAACAGACGCCTTCGCCGAGCACCTGTACCGTCGCGTACCTCATCGATCCCAGCCCGTCGCCGAGCCCCAGCGCGCGGCCGAGCGGCCGGCCCAGCCCCAGCACGCCACCGAGCGCCCGGCCGAGCCGTAGCGCGGGCGGCGGCGGGTCCTCCCCCCGGTCGTGCAGCACCACCGGTACCGGCAGCCGCGGCGGCTCCGGTGGCGACGCCCTCGCTGCCGCGCAGCAGCAGTTCAACAACGCCCAGCTCGCGCTGCTCCAGGCGCAGCAACGCCTCGCCGGTTGCGTGTTGACCGCGCCGATCGCCGGTCGGGTGATCTCCATCGCCGGTACCGTGGGCAGCCAGGCGCGCAGCGGCGGCAACGGGTTCATCGTGCTCGGCGACGTGCAGGACACCGAGGTGCAGGCGCAGTTCTCCGAGGCGGACGTGGCGAGCCTCGCCGTCGGGCAGCCGGCCACGATAACCCTGCCGAACCGGACCGAGCCGGTGACCGGCAAGGTGACCCTGATCTCCCCGGTCGGTACCGCCTCGGGACGGCTGGTGCGCTACGGCGTGCAGATCGCCTTCGACACGGTACCGGCTGATCTGCTCTTCGGTCAGAGCGCGGCGGTGGCGGTGACCACGGCCCAGGCCACCGGCGTCCTGTACGTCCCGTCCTCGGCGGTGACCGGCGGTACCGTCACCGTGCGCGCCGGTGGCCGGGACCAGCGCCGCACCGTGGTGGTCGGGCTGCGCGGCGACCGGTACACCGAGATCAGATCCGGCCTGGACGAAGGCGAGCAGGTGGTGTTGTGAGACGGCCCAGCCTTTTGGTGAACACCGGCCTCGGCGTGCTCGCGCTCGCCGGCGCGTTCTGGGCGTACCAGACGGTGTGGGTTTCCAGTGCCACGCCGGCCAGCTCGGCGAACGGCTCGCGGATCGTCTCGGTGACCACCGGGAACGTGGTCGCCACGGTCTCCGCGACCGGCACAGTGCAGAGCGCGAGCACGGCCAACGTGGACTTCGCGACCACCGGTACGGTTACCGAGATCGATGTCAAGATCGGCGACCAGGTGGCCAAGGGCCAGATGATCGCCAAGCTGGACCCGACCGCGGCCCAGGACCAGCTGAACACCGCGCAGGCCAACCTGACCTCGGCCCAGCAGTCGCTGACCCGGGCGCAGACGGCGTCGCCGGTCGACCAGAGCGCGGTCGCCTCGGCCCAGGCACAGGTGGCCCAGAACCAGGCGACCGCCGATGCCGACCAGCGGGCTCTGGACGGTACCGTGCTCAAGGCGCCGATGGCCGGTACCGTGACCGCGGTCAACGGCTCGGTCGGCGGGTCCTCGTCCGGCAGCTCGGCAACGAGCACGGGATCCGGCTCCGCCGGCGGAAACGGCAACACCAGCGGAAACGGCAACACCAGCGGAAACGGCAACACCGGCGGCACCGGCTCGTCCGGTGCGGCTGCGAGCAGCTCGACCAGCTCCGGCTTCGTCCAGCTCGCCGACCTCACCCAGCTCCAGGTCGCCGGCTACTTCGCCGAGTCCGACGCGACGAAGCTCAAGGCCGGCCAGGCGGCGGCGATCTCCTGGAGCGCGCTGGCCAACACCCGGGCAACCGGCAAGGTGGCCAGCATCTCGCCGACCGCCACGACCCAGAACAACGTCAACTCGTACCAGGTGACCGTGGGCCTCGACGCGGTACCGGCGGGGGCCCGGCTGGGCCAGACCACCACGGTCGCGGTGACCGTCGGCGAGGCGGACAACGTGCTGCGGCTACCTGTGAGCGCGGTCCGCACGGCCGGCGGCCGGGCCACCGTGCAGCTCGTGACCGGGCCGAACCAGACGCAGACGGTGTCCGTGCAGCTCGGCGTGCAGGGCGACACGTTCGTCGAGATCACCGACGGGCTCACCGAGGGCCAGCAGGTGGCGATCGCGCGCCAGGCGACCACCACGACCACGAACGGGCCCGGCGGCGGCATCTTCGGCCCCGGCGCCGGCGGCTTCACCGGCGGCAACCGAGGTGGCGGTACCGGTGGCGGCGGCACCCGCGGGGGTGGCGGATGAGCGACTGGCCGGTCCTCGTGGTGGAGGACGTCGTCAAGACCTACGGGTACGGCGACACCGCCGTGCACGCGTTGCGTGGGGTCTCGTTGACGGTGGAGCGCGGCGAGTACGTCGCGATCATGGGCCAGTCCGGTTCCGGCAAGTCGACGCTGATGAACATCCTGGGCTGTCTGGACATCCCGACCTCGGGCCGGTACCTGCTGGACGGCGTGGACGTCAGCCGGCTCACCGACCGGCAGCTGGCGCTGGTCCGCAACCGGCGGATCGGCTTCGTGTTCCAGGCGTTCAACCTGATCCCGCGGACCAGCGCGCAGGCCAACGTCGAGCTGCCGCTGGCGTATGCCGGCCTGAAGGCGGCCGAGCGGCGGCGCCGGGCGGCGGCCGCGCTCGCGCTGGTCGGGCTGGCCGACCGCGCCGGGCACGAGCCCAACAAGCTCTCCGGTGGCCAGCAGCAGCGGGTCGCCGTGGCCCGGGCGCTGGTCACCGCGCCGGCCCTGGTACTGGCCGACGAGCCGACCGGCAACCTGGACACCCTGTCCAGCGCCGACGTACTGGCGGTGCTCGACCGGCTCAACCGCGCCGGGCGCACGATCGTCCTGATCACCCACGAGGCGGACGTCGCCGCGCACGCCCGGCGGCTGATCCGCCTGGTGGACGGCCGGATCGTCGAGGACAGCGCTCTCGTCGACGGGAGCGCCTGGGCGGGCGCGTCATGAACCTGATCGAGACCGTCCGGTTCGCGCTGCGCGGGGTCACCGCGAACAAGCTGCGCTCCGGGCTGACCGTACTCGGGCTGCTGATCGGGGTCGCGGCGGTGATCCTGCTGATCGCGGTCGGCAACGGGGCGGCCCAGGCGGTGCAGGCCCGGATCGCCCGGCTCGGTACCACGACGCTGACGGTCAGCAGCACCAACCGGCAGGCGGCCGGTACCGCCATCCAGAACACCTCGTTGACCGTCGACCTCGCCGACGCGCTGCGGGACAACGACACCGCGCCCGACGTGAAGAGCGTCTCGCCGGTGGTGACCACCGCGCAGACGGCCACGTTCCAGGGCACCAGCCACCCGATCCCGCAGATCGTCGGTACCGTGCCCAGCTTCCTGCCGGCGTCGAGCTACACGATGGCGCGCGGGTCCTCCTTCACCGACCAGGACGTCACCGACGGCCGCAAGGTCATGGTGATCGGGCAGACCGTCGCCGAGGACCTGTTCGGCGATGTGGACCCGCTCAACCAGCAGATCACCGTCAACGGGACCCTGTTCACCGTCATCGGGGTACTGGCACCCAAGGACGGCGCCGGCTTCACCGACCCGAACGACGTGGCCGGGGCGCCGATCAGCGCGGTACAGCAGGCGTTGACCGGGTACGGGCCGGTGAACCAGATCGTGGTGGAGGCGACCGGCACCGATGCGGTACCGGCGGCGCAGGCCGAGGTGACCGCGATCCTGGACCAGCGGCTGCACGTCACCGGTACCTCGCCGTTCCGGGTACAGAGCGCGGCGCAGCTGCTGTCGACAGCGCAGGACACCGCGCGGACGTTCACCGTGCTGCTCGGCGCCGTGGCCGCGATCAGCCTCCTGGTCGGCGGGATCGGGATCACCAACATCATGCTCGTGACGGTCACCGAACGGACCCGGGAGATCGGTATCCGCAAGGCGCTCGGGGCGCCCAGGCGGACCGTGCTCACCCAGTTCCTGGTCGAGGCGACCGTACTGAGCCTGATCGGCGGGCTGCTCGGCGTCCTCGCCGCGCTGATCGGCAGCCAGTTCACCGTCGTCGGGATCAAGCCGGCGATCGTACCCAGCTCGATCGTGCTCGCCCTCGGCGTCTCGGTCGCGATCGGGCTGTTCTTCGGCAGCTACCCGGCCAGCCGGGCCGCCGCACTGCGTCCCATCGAGGCGTTGCGCTATGAGTGAGGTGGACGTGCATCCAGCTGAGGATCCCGGCGCGTATCTCGACGACGACCCCTTCGGGGACGACCTCACCGACCAGCTCGCCGCGCGGGCGCCGCGCCGGTTGGCCAACCGGGCCACCGTGTTCCTCGCCGGAGCCGTCCTGCTCATCGGCGGCTTCGTGGCCGGCGCCCAGGTGGAGAAGAGCTTCGGGCACGTGCCGGCGGCGGCGGCCGCGACACCGACGGCGTTCCCGACCGGCGGCCGCAACTTCGGCGGCGCGGCCGGGGGCGGCAACGCCACGACCGGTACGGTGAAGTTCGTCGACGGTACGACGGTGTACGTCACGACCTCGAACGGCGACGTGGTGACAGTGAAGACCGACGGGAACACCACGATCACCCAGCCGGGGACGGTCAAGGACCTACCGGTCGGCGCGACCGTCACCGTCACCGGCCAGACCGGTACCGACGGCACGGTCACCGCCACCCGGATCGCGAAGACCCGCTAGGAAGTCCCGGACGAGGGCGGCGCAGTCTGCCTCCAGTACCCCCGGATAGACCTCGGGCCGATGGTTGAGCCGGCGGTCGCGGACCACGTCCCACAGCGACCCGACCGCGCCGGTCTTCGGCTCCCACGCCCCGAAGACCAGGCGCTGCACCCGGGCGAGCACCAGGGCGCCCGCGCACATCGTGCAGGGTTCCAGGGTGACCACCAGGGTGCAGCCGGACAGCCGCCACGAGCCGAGTACGGCGGCGGCCGCCCGCAGCGCGACGACCTCGGCGTGCGCGGTCGGGTCGCCGGTGGCCTCCCGCCGGTTGTGGCCGGTGGCCAGCTCCTGCCCGTCCGGGCCGTAAACCACCGCGCCGACCGGGACGTCGGCACCGGCCACCGAGCCGGCGGCAACGGCGAGCGCCCGCCGCATCCAAAGCTCGTAGCTCACGCCTCGCGCAGCTCCTCGACGGCGTCGCCGACGCCGATCGCCTGGCACACCTCGGTCGTGACGTCGGCGGGCAGCATGCCCTCGCGGGCGCAGAGCACGAGCAACCGGTGCGCCGGTACCCCGAGGTCGGCCAGCAGGTCGGCGTCGCCAACGGGTTCCACGTCCGGGTCGGCCGGGGGCTTGACCGCGTCGTCGTCCTCGGCCGGTCCGGCGACCACCTCGTCGATGTCCGGTACCGGCATCTCGATGTCCCCCAACAGCAACGCGCCGAGCCGGGACTCCTCGGCGAACACGGCGTCCGAGCCGAACACCCGCAGGTCCTCGCCGTCGTCGAGGCGCAGGATCGCCAGGTATGCGTCGTCGGACTCCACGAAGAGCAGTGCGACGGGCGCCTCGGCGTCCACGTCGCGAAGCCGGTCGGCGACCTCCTCGATGTCGGCGACGCCGGCGAGGTCGACCTCCTTGGCCGACCAACCAGTCGAACCGCGAACCGCCGCGGCAACGAAGTACGACACGGTGCCCCCGGTGGAAGTTTTTCTGTTAGCCAGACGGTATCGGGTGCCGGCGACCTTCGTCAGCGAACCCCGGTCACCACAGCAGCCAGTTACCGCCGATCCATCGAACGGTAACCACGATGCCCGCGACGGCGACCCCGATCGCCGCGCTGACCGCGATGCCCACGGCCACTCCCCGATCGCCGAACCGGGACAGGACCGCCGCGCTCAGCCAGGCCGCCACGCCCGCCCCGAACGTCAACCATACGTAGCCGCGCGCCGTTGTGGCGAGCAGTCCGAACAACAACATCCATAGCGCGGCCGAGGCCGCACCGGCGGCCAGCGGCCCCAGCCGGACCGGGAGCGGCTCCCGGAAGATGGGCCGCGGCGGGCCGCTGGGAATCAGGCCGCTCGTCGCGCGTACCGCGCCGCCGGACCAGGTCGCCGGCGGCGGTACCGGTGGGATGTGCGGCGGCAGCGTGATCCGCGTCGGCGGCCGCGGTGGCGACGCGGGGGCCGGGGGTAGGGAGCCCGGTCCCGCAGGCGGGGCCGGCCAGTCCGACGCGTACGACGGGGTACCCCGGCCCGGCTGGTCCGGTGCTGTCCAGCCCGCTTCGCTCACATGCTGAGCGTAGCCCGGCCGGTGCGTGGACAGCCCGGGTGTGCGACAGTGACGGCCGTGCGCGCTGACGATCGCCGGCTGGGGCTGCGCGGCTGACGATCGCCGGCTGGGGGCCGCTCCGACAAGCTGCGCGGCTGACGATCGCCGGCTGGGGGCCGCTCCGACAAGCTGCGCGGCCGCGGTAATAGGACTCGGCCTGATCGGCGGGTCGCTGCTTCGCGCGCTGGCCGGGGCGGGGCACGCGGTGCTCGGGTACGACGCGGATCCGGCGACCCGGGCCATGGCGCGCACGGCCGCCGCCCGCGCACCGGCCGGCTCCCGCTGGCAGGTCACCGGCACCGTCCGGGATGCCGTCGCCGGGGCCGAGGTCGTCGCGCTCGCGATACCGCTGCCGGGCGTGGGTACCGTCCTCGACGAGCTGGCCAACGTCGGGTACACCGGCCTGGTCACCGACGTGACCTCGGTGAAGGGGGCGGTACGCGACCTGGTCGAGGACCGGGTACGCAAATTCGGACAGCTCTCCGGGTACGTCGGCGGGCACCCGATGGCCGGCCGCGAGACGTCCGGCTTCGCCGCCTCCGACGCGGACCTGTTCCGCGGCTGCACCTGGGTACTCTGCCTCGAACCGGGCGAGACCGACCTCTCCGACTGGCTCACCATGGCGCAGCTCGTCACCGGCCTGGGCGCCCGGGTGGTACCGGCGACCGCCGACGAGCACGACCGGGCCGTGGCCGCCGTGTCGCACGTACCGCATCTGCTGGCCGCCGCGCTGGCCGAGGCGGCGGCCGCCGACCCGCTGGCGCTCACCCTGGGCGCCGGCTCGTTCCGGGACGGTACCCGGGTCGCAGCCAGCCCACCGGCGCTGACCGCCGCGATGTGCGGCGGCAACGCGGCAGCGGTACGCGCGGCGCTCGACGCCGTCCTGGACCTGCTGGAAGATGCCCGGGCCGCGCTGGACGACGCCGATCCGATCGGCGCACTGGTGCCCCGGCTGGTACCCGCCGCGCAGGTGCGCGCCGCCTGGCCGCCAAGCCCCAGCGAACCGGCCGCGCTACCCGCGAAGACCGACGTCCTCCTGCGGCTGGGCCGGGCTGGCGGCTGGATCACCGAGGTCGCCTCCGACCGCCTGACGGTCACCGCCGCCCGCCCCGCGTGAGGTATACAGGTGTTATGGCGGCACCTGCTCCGATCGCGGAACCAGACTTCGACCCGCTGGTGGAGTTCGCCGGGATGTGGAACACCCGGCTCGCCGAGCGCTACCTGCCGATCCCCGAGCTTCCCGGAGCGAAGTACGAGTGTGTCGACGGAAGACTCATCATGACCCCGGGTGAAGGGTTCTCAAACACCTACGGCGAGGGTGAGCTGCTGGCCCTTCTCCGACCGGCCGCCCGGGCAGCCGGCCTCTACGTCGCCACGACCGCCAACCTGACCTTCCTTCCGGACAGGTGGCTCCAGCCGGATCTGGCCATCCTGCACACTCCGCCGCGCACACCTCACGAAGACACCTGGGTACCGGCCGAGTTGTGCACCATGGTCGTGGCGTTCACCTCTCCGTCGAACCGTGTCAGCCGCCGGGTCGACAAGCCTCATGTCTACGCAACCGGCGGGGTGCCGTACTTCATGCAGGTGGAGATCGCCCGTCAGGTCCGGCACGTCTCGGTCGAGTTGCGCAAGCTCGTCGACGGCCGCTACGAGCGAATCGCCGCCGCGCTCGCCGGGCAGCTGTTCGAGTCGAAGGAGCCGTTCCCGATCCGGTTCGCGCCGGAGGAACTGCTCTACTGACGGCTACACGCCGCATGGGGGAAGGCAGTTCACGACACGCGCTCGCCCTTGTCGAGCCGGATCACCCGCCGGTCGGTGACGATCGCGGTGACCAGATCGTGCGGGGTGACGTCGAACGCGGGGTTCACCGCGTCGACGCCGTCGGGGGCGGTACGGGCGCCGTGGAACCCGAGTACCTCGTCGCGGCCGCGGTCCTCGATCTCCACGGCGCCGCCGTCGGGCGTCAAGGTGTCCACAGTGGACTCCGGGGCCACGACGAAGAACGGAAGGCCGGCGCGGCGGGCGCCGAGCGCGTGGGCATAGGTACCGACCTTGTTCACCACGTCGCCGTTCGCGCAGATCCGGTCGGCGCCCAGGATCACGGCGTCGACCTCGCCGCGCGCCATGAGAAACGGTCCGGCGGAGTCGACGGCGAGCCGGAACGGTACCCCCAACTGGCGCAGCTCCCACGCGGTCAGCCGGGCGCCCTGCAACAGCGGCCGGGTCTCGCTGGCCACCACCCCGTGCAGCGCGCCGCGCCGGTGCAGCTCGGCCACGACGGCGAGGGCGGTCCCGCCGACCACGGCGGCCAGCGCGCCGGTGTTGCAGTGGGTGAGCAGGCGCGGCGACGGCCCGCACAGCTCGGTGACGAGATCCGCCCCGAGCCGGGCCTGCGCGGCCGAGCGGGCGATCTCCTCGTCCCGCACGCGCAGCGCCTCGGCGAGCGCCGCGTCGCCGCCGCGGGACAGCCGGGCGGCGGCCCGGCTCGCGCCGCGGGCCAGGTTGACCGCCGTGGGCCTGGCGGTCCGGACCGCCTCGACGGCGGCGGCCAGGCGGGCCGGGTCCGCGGCGTACTGGCGGGCGGCCAGCGCCACCCCGAGCGCGCCGGCCACGCCCAGCGCGGGTGCGCCGCGCACCGCGAGCCGGCGGATCGCGTCGACCAGCTCCTCCACAGTGGACAGCCGGAGCACCCGGGTCCGCTCGGGCAGCGCGGTCTGGTCGATGATCTCGATGGCGCCGTCCACCCAGTCGATGGTCCGCACCGCTCCACGCTAGCTTGCGGCTAGATTGAACGCGTGAGCACCGGCGCGGCGCTGGCCCAGATCTTCGTCTTCGCGGTCATCCTCGGGATGCTGGCGGCGATGGCGTGGCTGCCGGCCAGAGTCGACGTGGAGATCGTGGCCGAGACGCTGGCGGTGCGGCCGCGCGGGCTGGACGAGCTGTGGTGCCTGCGCAGCCGGATCGACATCCCGCTGCCGGACGTCGCGATGATCCGTGCGGTGCCCCGGCCGCAGGCGCCGCAGCCGCGCCTGCGGCTGCCCGGTGCGCACGTGCCGGGGATGATCACGGCCGGCTCGTACGGTACCGGTACCGAGCGCACGTTCTACGACGTCCGGCGGGCCGAGCGGGTCCTGCTGATCAGCTGCCGGCTCGGGGCCGAGTACAAGGCACTGGTACTGGAGGTGTCCGACCCCGACGTGGCGGCCGCCATCCTGAACGCGACGCTGGCCACCCGATGAGCCGGGATCCGGTCGCGGACCTGCGGGAGATCGCCTTCCGGCTGGAGCGCGCCAACGAGGCGAGCTACCGGGTCCGCGCGTTCCGTTCCGCGGCGGCCGCGATCGCGAAGCTGTCCGCGGAGGAGCTGGCCCAGCGGGTCGCCGACGGTACCCTGACCAAGCTGCCCGGGGTCGGCGACGTGACCGCGCGCTGCATCGCGGAGTCGCTGGCCGGCGAGGAGCCGGTATACCTGCGGCGGCTGGCGGCCACTGAGGGTACCGACCTGGACACGGAAACCGAGGCGGTGCGTAAGGCGCTGCGCGGCGACTGCCACACCCACTCCGACTGGTCCGACGGCGGCTCACCGATCGCCGAGATGGCGCTCGCGGCGGCCCGGCTCGGGCACGAGTACCTGGTCGTGACCGACCACTCCCCCCGGCTGACCGTCGCGCGCGGGCTGTCCGCGCAGCGGCTGCGTACCCAGCTCGACGAGATCGCCGCGTTGAACACGATGCTGCCCGAGGGCTTCCGGATCCTCACCGGCATCGAGGTGGACATCCTCGCCGACGGCGCGCTCGACCAGGAGCCGGAGCTGCTGGCGGAGCTGGACGTGGTGGTCGGGTCGGTACACAGCAAGCTGGCCGACGAGCGGGCGGTGATGACCGAGCGGATGCTCGGCGCGATCGCGAACCCGCACCTGGACATCCTCGGCCACTGCACCGGCCGGAAGCTGTCCACCAAAGATGGTGGCGCCGCCGGCGAGGCCGGCTCCGACCGGGCGCACCGGCGCACGGCGATCCGCAAGGAGAGCGAGTTCGACGCCGGGACGGTGTTCGCCGCGTGCGTGAAGTACGACAAGGCCGTCGAGATCAACTGCCGGCCGGACCGGCTCGACCCGCCCAAGCGGCTGCTGCGCGTGGCGATGGAGGCCGGCTGCCGGTTCGCCATCGACACCGATGCACACGCGCCGGGGCAGCTCGACTGGCTGCCGTACGGCTGCGAGCGGGCCGCTCGCTGCGGGGTACCGGTAGAGCGCATCGTCAATACCTGGCCGGCCGCGCTGCTGCTCAAGTGGACCGCCGCACACGGAACCTGAACGTTCACGTAAGGTCGGCACGTGGGACGAATCGATGACCTCGCCAACCGATACGTCGATGAATGGGCGCCACTGGACCCGATCGGCGCGACCTTTGCCGGGATCGCCGGGTACGACCACGACCTGGGCGACCTGAGCCCGGACGGCTACGTCGCCCAGGCCGACCTCGACCGCCGGACCCTGGAGAAGCTCGCCCGCACCGAGCCGGCCAACGAGGGCGAGCGGGTCGCGAAGGAAGCGATGCAGGAGCGGCTCGCGATCGCCCTTGAGCGGTACGAGGCGGGCGAGGTCACCAGCCAGCTCAACGTCATCGCGGGGGCCCTGCACGGGGTACGCAGCGCCTTCGACCTGATGCCGGTGGCCGGTGAGCAGGCAGCGGCCAACGTGGCGAGCCGGCTCCGCCAAGTGCCCCGCGCACTTGCGCAGACCAGGCAGACCCTGAACCAGGCCGCCGACGCGGGCCACATCTCCGCGCGCCAGCAGATCCTCGAGGTTGCCAAGCAGTGCGACGTCTGGACCGACCCGGCGAGTGACGACTTCTACCCGGCGCTGGCCGCCCGGGTACTGGCGGCGGGGCCGTTGCCCCAGTCGCTGCGTGACGACCTGGACCGGGGCGCCGCGGCGGCGAACGCGGCCACCGTCGACTTCGCGCGGTACCTGCGCACGGAGCTGGCGCCGCGGGGCCGGGAGAAGCACGCGGTCGGGCGCGAGCGGTACCAGCTCGCCTCCCGGTACTTCCTCGGCGAGGTGATCGACCTCGACGAAACGTACGCCTGGGGCTTCGACGAGCTGGCCCGGATCGAGGGCGAGATGGGGCTCGTCGCCGACCAGATCGTAGCGGGCGGCGGGGTCGACGAGGCGGTCGTCGAGCTGGACGCCGACCCGGATCGCACCATCCCCGGCAAGGATGCCTTCCGGGACTGGATGCAGGCGCTGTCCGACCAGGCCGTTTCGGAGCTGGCCGGTACCCACTTCGACATCCCCGCGCAGGTCCGGAGGCTGGACTGCTGCCTCGCGCCGACCTCGGACGGCTCGATCTACTACACCGGTCCGAGCGAGGACTTCAGCCGGCCCGGGCAGATGTGGTGGGCGGTGCCGCAAAGCATCACCGAGTTCTCCACCTGGCGCGAGGTGACCACCGTCTACCACGAGGGGGTACCCGGCCACCACCTGCAGGTCGCCCAGACCGCCATCCGCGCCGAACTGCTCAACCGCTGGCAGCGCCTGCTGTCCTGGTGCTCCGGCCACGGCGAGGGCTGGGCGCTGTACGCCGAGAACCTGATGGACGAGCTGGGCTTCCTCCAGGATCCCGGCGACAAGCTGGGCATGCTCGACTCGTCGGCGTTCCGGGCCACGCGCGTGATCGTCGACATCGGCATGCACCTGGAGCTGCCGGTCCCGCGGGACAACCCGTTCGGCTTCCACCCGGGCGAGCGCTGGACGCCGGAGCTGGGCTGGGAGTTCCTGCGGGCGCACTGCCGGGTACCGAACGAGAACCTGCGCTTCGAGCTCAACAGGTACCTGGGGTGGCCGGGGCAGGCGCCGGCATACAAGGTCGGCGAGCGGATCTGGCTGGCGGCCCGCGCGGATGCCAAGGCGCGCAAGGGTTCCGCGTTCGACCTCAAGGCCTTCCACCAGGATGCGCTCAACCTCGGCGCGCTGGGGCTCGGGCCGCTCAAGGCCGCGCTGACGCGGCTCTAGCGCCGAGGCGGGTGTCGTCTGGACTGAGGAGCGCAGCGACGAGGGAAGACGTCGCCTGGAGAGCCTCGGCGCCGCGCGAGCGGAGTGAGCGCCAACGTTCTAGCGGTACCCGATCGTCAGGTTGGGCGCCGTGAGCTGGTCGGCGTGCACGAAGACCAGGTCCACCGTGGCGTCGGTAAAGAAGATCACCGGGGGTACCAGCAGCGGCGGCGCGTCCGGCGTGTAGTCCACCGGCAGCAGGCCCAGCGCCTTGCCCTTGATCCGGCTGGCGTAGAAGCGCACGTTGCCGGAGACGGTCAGCTTGCTGCTCTTCAACGAGATCGTGCCGGCGTTCACGACCGGTACCTGCAACTCGAACGGCGTCGAGGTGGCCGAGCTGAGGGTGAACTGCAACGCCCGGATCGTGCCGTCCTGGACCGGCAGGTCGACGACCCCGTCGAAGCTCACCCCGATCTCGCTGAGCAGCGCCGAGATCTGCTTGGACGGCACCTTGTTGACCGGCGGCTGCCCCGGGGGTACCGCCAGCGTCCGGGCCCTGCCCGGAGCGGGCTTGCCCGGCGGCGACGAGGGGCAGCTCGGCACTGGTACCGGCTTGCCGGTCGCAGCCGCGGCCGGCGCTCGCGGTGCTGGGCTCGGTGCCGAGCTGGGGCTCGGGGACGGCGTGCTGTCGTGCGTGATGCCGAGCAACCGGCCCAGGCCGTCGAAGAAGTTGGAGACCGGGTTGCCGCCACCGGTCGGGCTGGGCGACCCCGATGCCGAAGCCGAGGGGGACGGGGCGGGCGGTTTCGGCGCGGTACTCACCGGTGGGCTCGGCGGGCACGGTGCCGCCGCCGCGGGCGTGGGCCGCGGCAGCGCGAGCAGCGCGGCGGTCACGGCCGCGACGAGCAGCAGCAGCGTCAGCAGGCGCGAGGTGGGCGGCTCACCCTGTTGCTGCTGGTCGCCCTCCGCGGCGTGCCGCCCGGCCGCCGTCTCGACGTCCTCGGTACCGGCATCCTCGTACCCGTCCAGCAGATCGAGCCCGTGCACCGGCTCGGCCGATTCGCCCTCTTCAGCAAGCGGCTCGTCCGGCTCAGCGGCCTCGACCGGCGCGGTGGCGACCGGCGCGGTGGCGACCGGCGCGGTGGCGACCGGCGCCCACGCCACCGCGAGCGCTCCGCCGGTGATGCCGAGCAGCATGCCGACGACGAAGCCGCCGAGGTTGAGCCCGATCAGCCCGGACACCGCGACGGCGGCGCCCACGATGCCGTAGAACATCCGCTGCGCCGGGCTGAGCCAGGTCAGTACCCCGCACAGGAGCACGGCCAACGGGATCAGCCAGGACAGGAACCCCTGGGAGCCGAAGCTCACCTTGATCGGGGCGAGGTCCATGTGCGCGGAGACGTAGTACTCCAAGCCGGATAGGAAGAGGAACAGCCCGCCCCAGAACGGCCGGGTCCGGCGCCATTGGCGGAACCCGAGCCGTAGCCGGGAGATGGTGGTCGGTACCGGGTCCGCGGAGTGCTGCTCCGCGGACCCGTCGCCGGTTACGTGAAGCACTGCTCGCCGCTCAGGCTCACATGCAGGTCGAGCCCGTTGAGCGTGAACGTGCCGGCACTCGTCGACCAGGCCACCTGCCGGAGGCCGGTGATGGTCACCTTGTCAGCCTGCTGGCCGAACCCGCCGGCCTGCCCGACGGCGCCCGCCGGACCCTTGTTGAGTGTGGAGGCGTCCTGACCGATGCTGATGTTGTTGAACACCGCGTCACCGGACAACTGGGTCATGTCGATCAGCAGGTCGGTGGCGCTGGCCGGCTTGTCCTTGCCAGCCCGGATGACCAGGCTGATCGAGGTACCGGGGACGACGACCGACTGGCACAGGTTGGACAGGTCGGCGCTCTTGATGCCGGACACCGCAACCGGGTGCGCGTTTCCGGCCTTGTCCAGCGCGAGGCCGCCGTACTGGACGAATCCGTTACCGACGAGCTGGTCCGCGGAGACCTTGAAGGTCGAGCCGGAAACGGCGAACGACGCGGCGATCGCACCGTTGGCCATGCCGAACACGATGGCTCCCGCGACGGCTAGGGCCGGCACCGAGACGGCGGCGAACCGCCGCCACCGGGTGCGGCCGAGCACCGGGGAACCGGGCGCATCGTTCACAGATCCTCCTTGCGGGACGGATGAGGCGCAGGGACATCGAGGTAGCGCCAGATGGTGCTCCGTACGCCGGCATCCCGACAAGACCCGTGGCTACTGGCGAGTAACCGGGCAATCCAGCGGGCGCTACGGATCGTGACCGGCGTCCCCATTGGAGCCCCGTTCGAGCCGGCTTCATTCAGAGCGAACCGGGCACGCGGGGGCGGTGATCGCTACCACAAGTAGTCTGTTCACGCCTCCGTCACGGTTTCGTAACAAGAGCCGCTCGGTGAATCCGATTCGGGTTTCCGTGTACCGGCGGAACGCACACCGTGATCGCCTGCGGCACGGTGCGGGCCTTGAGCCGGGTGGTCCGGTCCCGCGCGCCGCCGTCCAACTCGTACGGCAGCGCCGCGCCCAGCCGGACATCCACCTTCTCCGCGCGGGTGGTGTGCACGAAGGGCGAGCGCCGGGCCTGGCCGGTGACCATCCGGCCGAGGGTACGGGCCCATTGCAGGGCGCCCTGCGCGGTGGACACCCCGACATCGAGGCGGCCGTCGTCGGGCCGGGCGTCCGGGAAGGCCGGGATGCCACCGGTGATCTTCCCGACGTTGCCGAGCAGCACGCAGGTCGCCCGGCCGTCGAACCAGTCGGTGCCGTCGACGCGCACCTGGACCGGTACCGCCTCGTCGCCGACCTTGCGCATGCCGGTCCACACGTACGCCAGGCGGCCGAGCCGCTTCTTGAGGCTGCCGTCGGCGTCACGGATCATGCCGCCGTCGAAACCGGCGCCGGCCATGACCGCGAAGTGCTCGCCGTTCAGCTTGCCGAGGTCGAGCCGGCAGCGGGCACCGCGCAGGCCGGTCCGCACCGCCTCGGGCAGGTCCGCCGGGATGCCGAGGTTGCTGGCGAGCAGGTTCGCGGTACCGGCCGGCAGGATCGCGACCGCGACGTCGGAGCCGGCGAGCGCGTCGACGCAGTGCTGTACCATTCCGTCCCCGCCCCAGACGAAGACCAGTTCAGCACCGGCGTCGCGGGCCCTGCGCGCCTTCCTGGTGGCTTTGCGGCTCTTCGGTACCTCGTACCACAACGGCTGGTCGTAGCCCTCTTCGGCGAGCAGCCGGCGCAACTCGGCGAGGCCGCCGCCGAAGGTCTTCCCGCGATGCGCGATGACCGCGATCCTCATGGCCGCGTGGTACCCACCGACCGGCAGATGGAATCCAGCGTTGACACGCGCTGCCCAAGGACAAGCGCGGGCCGTTCTTCCCCGCGATGTTCACGTACGCCATCACGTGGGGCATCAACCACGGCATCCTGCCCGCGGCCACCTACCGGCCGGTGGTCGAGAAGGCGTGGACCGGGATGGTGACCAGAGCGGTACAGAGCAACGGGGTGCTCGGGTTCCGCCAGGGCACCGGCCAGCGGCCGTCGGCCGGACAGGCGCTACCCTGCTCGTATCGAAGAGGTTGACACGCTGGGCGAACTGGCCCGGGTCCGGGACCGGCGTCGAGCCGCGCCGTGACCGGTAGTTGGCTGCTCGGGCTCGGCGTGGCGGTGGGGCTGGTCGTACTGGGCTGGGCGGTGCTGCTCCTTGCCGCCCGCCGGTTGCCGCCGGGCATCCTGCGCGACCTCGCCGCGTTCATCCCGGACTGCGTGACGACGGTACGGCGGCTGCGGCGCGATCCGCGGGTACCCCGGCGGGCCAGGGTCGCGGTCGTGCTCGCCGGGCTCTGGGTCATCTCGCCGATCGACCTGATCCCCGAGTTCATCCCGGTCATCGGGCCGCTGGACGACGTGGTCGTGGTCGCGCTGGCGCTGCGGTACGCCGGCCGGCGGGTACCGCGCGAAGTGCTGCTGGACGCCTGGCCCGGGGAGCCGCGGCTGCTCGAACGGCTGCTCGGGCCGCCGCGTCAGCGGTAGGCGGCCGCCTGGATCTGGTACAGCTCGGCGTAGGTACCGCCGGCCGCGATCAGCTCGTCGTGGCTGCCGGCCTCGACGACCCGGGCGCCGTCGAGCACCACGATGTAATCCGCCATCCGGACGGTGGAGAACCGGTGGGACACCAGGATACTGATGCGGCCGCGGTCGGGGCCTTCCGCGCGCAGCGCGGCGGCGTACCGCTCGAACAGGGCGTGCTCGGTCTCCGCGTCCAGCGCCGCGGTCGGCTCGTCGAGGACCAGCAGCAGCGGCTCGTCGCGCATGAACCCGCGGGCCAGCGCGAGCTTCTGCCACTGCCCGAACGAGACGTCGACGCCGCCCGGCCAGGCCGGCCCGAGCTGGGTGGAAAGGCCCGCCGCCAGCTTGTCCACCACGTCGGTCGCGCCGGCCCGGTCGACCGCCTCGCGGACGGCCGGTACCTCGTCGACGCGGGGCACGTCGCCGAGCCCGACCGACTGCCGGGCCAGCAGCTCGAAGCGGAAGAAGTCCTGGAACGCCCCGGCGAGCCGGGCGCGCCACTCGTCGGCGGGCAGCCGCGCGAGGTCGACGTCGTCGACCAGGATCCGGCCCGACGTCGGCGCGTACAGCTTGCACAGCAGCTTGACCAGCGTGGTCTTGCCGGCGCCGTTCTCGCCGACGATCGCGACCACCGCGCCGGCCGGCAGGTTGACCGAAACGTCGTCGAGGACCAGGCGGTCGGTGCCGGGGTAGGCGAACGAGATGTGGTCGAGCCGGATGCCGCGGGTCAACCGGTCCGGGGCCGGCAGGTCGGCGGTGGCCACCATGGCGGCGGCGTAGTCCTCCAGCCAGGCCAGCCGCCGGGAGCCGTCCATCCAGATCCCGCGCAGGAACCCGATCTCGCCGACCGTCGCGCCCACGTAGGCGGACAGCCGCGCCCCGGCCGCGAGGACGAGCAGGACGCTGGCGGACGGAGCGTGCAGTACCGACGCGACGAACACGACCGCGCCGACGTAGCCGAGCCCGAACACCGCCCAGGCCAGCGTGTGCCAGACCGCGCTGCCCCAGCGGGCCGCGGACACGATGCCGTACCAGCGTTCCCATTCGGTACGGCGCTGGCCGACCAGCCGCGGTCCGATGCCGGTGAGCCGCACCTCCTTGCCGGGCGCCGCGGTGGTCACCGTGACGAACAGGTGCCGGGCCAACCGGTTGGCCGGGGCGGCGCGCTCCTCGGCCGACCGCTCGATCGCGGGTCGCCAGCTCGAAGTAACCACCGTCGGTACCGCGAACAGCGCCAACAGCGCCAATGCCGGGTGTACCGACATCAGCAGCGCCACGGTGACCCCCAGCCGGAGGATCCAGCCGCAGGTGGAGAACACCGACATGTACATGTGGTCGAGCACGAACACCTGGTCGCGCAGGACGGCGAGGCGGTCGAGCAGCTCCGGCCGCTCCTGGTGGGCGATCGTCGCGACGGACGCCTGGAGCTGCGCGACGTGTCCCTCCAGCGCGATCGTGACCTTGTCGCGGAACCGGCGCTGTACCCGGGTGCTGACGGTACGCAGGAACCAGGTGGCCGCGGCCGAACCGGCGAGCCCGAAGGCCGCACCGAGCAGGAGCGCCCGATCGGCTTGGAGGACTCCTTCGCCGAGCAGCTTGAGCCAGACCGCGATGAGCGCGTCCGGCAACGCGGCGAGCAGGGAGAGCACGAAGGCGGCGAGCAACAGGCCGGGCTCGTGCCGGTACCCGAGGCGGCACAGCCGCCACATCGACGAGAGGGCCGGGGGCAGGTCGTCCGCCTTATGCGAGGACATCGTGCTCCACCTCCTCCTCGCCCTCGATGATCGCGAACGGCTTGGCCTGCAGGTCGAACATCTCCCGGTACCGGCCGCCGAGCGCCATCAGCTCGTCGTGCGAGCCCAGCTCGACGACCTTGCCCCGCTCGACCACGCAGATCCGGTCGGCATGCCGCACCGTGGAGAACCGGTGCGAGATGAGGACCGTCGTGCAGTCCCGGGTGGCGGCGAGGATCCGGTCGAAGATCTCCGCCTCGCCGCGCACGTCGAGCTGGGCGGTCGGCTCGTCGAGCAGCACGACGCCGGCACCGAGCCGCAGCGCGCACAGCGCCCGGGCCAGCGCGATCCGCTGCCACTGGCCGCCGGACAGATCGGTCCCGCCCTGGTACCCGCGGGCCAGCGGGGTGTCGAGGCCGGCGAGATCGGCGGCGCCGGCCTCAGTGAGCGCCGCGCGGATGTCCTCGTCCGGGGCGCCGGCCGGGGCGACGTTGGCGCGCAGCGACATCTCGAACCGGGTGAAGTCCTGGAACACCGCCGTCACCTGGTCCCGCCACCCGGCCAGGTCGAACCGGCGCAGGTCGATCCCGTCGACCTCGATCGCGCCGGACTGCGGATCGTAGAACCGGCATAGCAGCTTGGCCAGCGTGGTCTTGCCGGCCCCGTTGCGGCCGACGATGGCCAGCGACGAGCCGGCCGGGATGGTCAGGTCGAAATGCTCGAGTACCGGGCCGCCGCCGGACGGGTACGCGAAGGTGACGTCGTGGAAGTGGATCTCGGCGGCGGGCCGGGCGGTCGCCGGTACCGGATCGGGATCCTGGACCAGCGCACCAGCCGGCGCCATCGCCTTGTCGAGCCGCAGCACCGCGGCCACCGGCGCGGCGGCGCCGTCGAGCGCCCAGTTGAGCCCGCCGAACGCGATCATGCTGGCGCCGACGGCCGCCTGGGCGAAGACCACCATCCGGCCGAGCCCCAGCCCGCTGGTCGCCAGCGCCCAGAACACCACCGCGTTACCGGCGACCACGATCGCCAGGCTGGTCAGGACCGACCGTTCGCGCATCCGGGTAGCCCGGTACTGCAGCTCGTGCAGCTTCGTGCGACGGGCGGTGAACCGCTCGATGACCCAGCCGGCGAGGCCGAACAGCCGCAGCTCCTTGGCCGCGGGCGGGTCGACCGCGAGCCGGTACGCGTAGTCGGAGTCGCGCTGCGCCGCCCGTACCTCGTCGGTGTTGCGGTCCTTCCACACCCCGCTCTCGCGCAGCAGCCAGTGCGTCGACAGCCAGGCGCCGCCCAGCACGATCGGGGCCCACCAGTGGAACCCGGCGAGTACCACGGCCGACGCCAGGCCGCCGAGCAGCTCGACCAGACCGCCTGCGATGAAGTCCATCGATATGAACAGCGGCGGCCCGGTCATGCCGAGGTCGAAGTCGCGGGCCACGGTCAGGTCGGCGGTCAGCTCGTGGTCCTCCAGGTGACCCAGGCCGGGCGGGGCCACGCAGGTGGCGGCCAGCCGGTCGTTGAGCCACGCGGCGGTCCGGTCACCGAGGTTGTTGCTGACTGCGGTGTGTATCGGGCTGAGCACCTGGAGTGCGACGAACACGACCCCGGTGAGGACCAGCGGCCCGACCAGGCCGCGGCCGGCCTGTACGGCACTGACCAGTACCCCGGTGGCGATCGCGAAGCCGGCGGGTAGCACGCCGCGGGCGATGAGTACCGCCCACCACAGCGTCGCGAGCCGCCGGTCGGCCTTGGGCAGTACCGTGAAGAACTGCCACTCCGCCCGCTTGCGCAGCCTGCTCATGACCCTCCCGTGAGAATCGCGTCGAGGTCGGCGATGGCTTGTGCGGTGTCGGTGAACCGCACTGCCTGGATGCCGAGCGTGGCCGCAGCGGCTACGAACGGCTCGACGTCGTCGAGGAAGACCATCTCCTCGGGGCGTACCGCGAGCCGCTGCCAGGTCAGCTCGTAGATCCGCGGATCCGGCTTGGACATCCCGACCTCGTGCGAGTAGACGATGAGGTCGGCCAGCTCGTCGAAACGGTACCGCCCGCACTCACGCTCCCGCGCCCCCACGAAGCTGTTGCTCAGGATGCCGGTGCGGTACCGCGGGCGCAGGCCAGCGAAGTAGCCGGTCAGCTCCACGTTGAGCGTGCCGAGGTACTCGGTCCACAGGTCGTCCAGGAACGCCCGCAGCGTCGCGTCGTCCAGCCCGAGCCGGGTGGTGATCTCGCGGTGCACGTCGTCCTCGGTGATCGCGCCGATGTTGCCGGCCGTCCAGACATCGCTCAGCCGGCCGTCCAGCTCTCCAGCGGCGAGGCCCAGCCGGGCCTCCCACGCATCGCTCACGCCGGGCGGCGGCGTGGTCTCCAGCACGCCGCCGATGTCGAAGACCACCGCTCGGATCGGGGCCGCCCCGTTCGCCATCCGCCCGGTCAGCCTTCGCCGCCGGTGAGCTGGCCCCAGTCGTACCCCTCCGCGGGCGGCACGATCAGGCAGAACTCGTTGCCCTGCGGGTCGGCCAGGACAGTGGTGAGGAACCCGGCGTCGTCGTGGGTGGGTACCACCACCCGGGCGCCCAGGTCGGCCAGCCGGGCCAGCTCCGGCTGGAGGTTCTTGACCTGGATGTCCAGGTGCATCCGGTTCTTGTTGCGCTTCGGCTCCGGTACCTGCTGGAGCAGCAGGTCCGGCCAGCGCCCGCGCCGGTCCACCAGGCGGACGTACGGCGGGTGGAAGGCGCTCCGCCGGAAGCCCAGCGCCGCAGCCCAGAAGTTGGCCAGCGCATCGGCGTCGGTGCAGTCGAGAACCAAGAGCAGGCGCATCCGGCTCCTCCGCAGGCTGGCAGCGGACTGGCTCGCAGAATACGTCAGCGGACGCCACGCGGGCGGAACTGGATGCTGATCCTGGGCCCGGTCGGGCGGGCCGTCTTCGGTATGGCGTGCTCCCAGGTGCGCTGGCAGCTACCGCCCATCACGAGCAGGTCGCCGTGGCCCAGCTCGTAGCGCAGGGCGTGACCGCCGCGTCGGGGGCGCAGGAGCAGCGCCCGCGGGGTACCCACGGAGACGATCGCCACCATGGTGTCCTCGGTCGAGCCGCGCCCGATCGTGTCGCCGTGCCAGGCGACACTGTCCCGGCCGTCGCGGTAGAGGCACAGCCCGGCGGTGCGGAACGGCTCGCCCAACTCGGCGGCGTAGTGCGCGTTCAGCGCCCGCCTCGCCGGGTCGAGGGCCGGGTCGGGCAGCCGGTCGTCCTCGTCGAAGAAGCTGAGCAACCGGGGCACGTCGACGACCCGCTCGTACATCTGCCGCCGCTCGGCCCGCCACGGTACCCCCGACAGTAGCCGCTCGAACAGCGCGTCGGCACCGCTCATCCAACCCGGCCGCAGGTCGATCCACGCACCGTCGGAAAGGGGCCGGCGCCGCACGGTCGCGCCGAGCGGCCCCGGCCCGATCTCGGATCCGGTGTCCAGCAGTGAGGCCTGGAAGGTGGCGGTCATGCGCCGCCGCCCGCAGCCGACTGGGAGCAAAGGAGCGCAGCGACTGAGTCGGACGGTCGGCTACCGGGTGGGACACCTCCCGCGCGAGCGGAGCGAGCGCCAGCTAGCTCGGTCATCCGCCGAGCCTACCGCAATTTTCGGACAGCTGTTCGATCAGCTCTGCCAGGGCGGCGTCCACCCCTTGAGCGGTTGGGAGAAGCGGAGGTGGTTACCGGACGGATCACGGAAGGCGCAGTCGCGCACGCCGTACGCCTGGTCGATCGGCTCCTGCAGGACCTCGGCACCGGACGCCTGGAGCCGCTCGAACGTGGCGTCGAGGTCGTCGGTGGCGAAGATGACGCCGTTCAGCGAGCCCTTGGCGAGCAGGCTGCGCAGGGTCTCCAGGTCGCCCGGCGGGCGGCCCATGCCGACCTCGCCGAGGACGATCTCGATGTCCGGCTGGGACTTCGGGCCCACGGTCACCCAGCGGAAATCCTCCATCGTCACGTCGTTGCGGACTTCGAGGCCGAGGACGTCGCGGTAGAAGGCCAGCGCCCGGTCCTGGTCGTCGACCTCGAGGAAGCTGTGCGAAAGTTTGAGTTCCATGGCCCGAACCTACGAGCGGGCCGCCGCCGACGCTTCTCCATTCCTGCTCGGTCGGGTCTGCGCCTTGGCGTAGCACGCCGGGATCCTGGCGCTCGCCGCGTGGCTGCGCGCCCGGTAGGCGCTCGGGCTCTCGCCGACCAGTTCGGTGAACCGGGAGCTGAAGGAGCCCAGCGAGGTACAGCCGACCGCCATGCAGACATCGGTGACGCTCAGGTCGCCCCGGCGCAGCAACGCCTTGGCCCGCTCGATGCGCCTCGTCATCAGGTACCCGTACGGCGTCTCGCCGTACGCGGCCCGGAACTGGCGGGAGAAGTGGGACAGCGACATGAGCGCGGCACGCGCCATCGCCGGTACGTCGAGCGGCCGCGCGTACTCCCGGTCCATGAGGTCCCG
>WNGM01002605.1_pt1 | contig 24930 bp, 26 predicted proteins | sample 5400571 | NCBI WGS metagenome assembly WNGM01 (sample SAMN13153378, study PRJNA577476) | soil metagenome | isolation source: 100 cm soil or saprolite under Garry oak tree replicate 2 | place: USA:California | collected 2016-06-15 | reverse complement strand
TGCCAGTGCCAGTTCACGCCCTGGATTAGCTACCGTCTTTTCCCCTTCACCTCCCGCAAGATGTGATGCCGGTGATGTGGCATACGGGTTTGTATCGATCATAACCGTAGGTATCTGGCGCGCTGCAATCTCCTGGGCAATGGAAAGGGCGTCGCGCCAGGGCGTGGAGCTGCGCATATTGCCGGAGAGGTCAATGTTTGCCAGTCCATCGGTTAGGACGATTAGTAGAGGCTTCACAGTCGGATCTCGTAGTCGCTCGGTTTCTGCCAGGCGTAATCCTTCTAGTAGACCGGTGGCCAGTGGAGTGCAGCCGCCAACGTACAGTTCTTCTACGCAGCGACGAGCAGAGGAAAAATTGCGTGTTGGAGGTAGTACAATTCGGCCCTGTGCGAAGCGGAAGACCAGCATAGCGATGCGATCGCGCTTCTCATAAGCGTTTTGCAGCAGTGCCAATAGAACGCGCTTCATTCTGCCCATCAATTGGCGTGCCATTACCGAGTCGCTGCCGTCAATAACGAATATCAAGAGTGAACGTGTCTTACGTTCACGTACCTTCTGCCGCAAATCATCCACTCGTAACTTTAACCTGCCCCCGTCAGCGCGTCCGCGTATTCGTTGATATGGCGCGGCTGCACGAATTGTTGCAGAAAAGGCCATATCCGTAACCGGGTGAACTTGACGAGCACGAGGGGAACGTCCGCTGTGCCTGGATGTGAGAGAAATAAAGCGCTTTCCACTCTCCATGCGTGTCAAGCGGTCACGTGAGATAGAAATGAGGTCTTGTAGCTGCACCACGTCCTGCTCTCCATGTAGGTAACGCGTAATACCGGCTGCCCTTTCGCGCTCATCGGTGCGCTCATCTATGTCTGTGTCTATTACTCCTAGCTCCTCTGGTTGTTCAGTATCAAACGTGCCGCCTGGAAGCTGATCGAGCGTGCGTATCAGTTGTTGTACAACAGCACTGCCAGAACGTGACCTGTGAGGCAGCGCCAGCGCTACTGCCTTTTCTACATCGGTGCGTTCAACTTCCTGACGGTTTCCCCATGCCGCCAGGGTACGAGCCGTGCGTATCACCACTATGTCGCCACGATGGCCCTCTGCACGCAATTGACGATCAACCAGGTAGGAGACTACCTGGCGAAAATACGGGGAGATGCGCACTGTGGGTAGTATCTGTCGTGCATGCCAGATGCGTTTTTGTAGTGTTTGTTCGTCTCCGGTCCATTGAGCAGCAAAGTCGGAGGGAGCGGCGTCATACGCCAGGCGTCGTTCAACCACGGTAGCGCGGACAACCGGGTCGCGCAGGTCTTCTGCTTCAACGCACAGTCCAATACGATCAAGAAGTTGTGGTCGTAGTAGACCTTCTTCCGGGTTCATGGTGCCTATGAGCACAAAATGTGCGGGATGAATGATTGAGATACCGTCACGCTCTACGCGATTAATGCCTGATCCTGTGACGTCGAGCAGCAGGTCAACGATGTGGTCATTCAGGAGGTTGATTTCATCGACATAGAGCATCCCTCGATTGGCTGTTGCGAGGAGTCCAGGCGCAAACAGGCGCGGTCCGCCTTCCAGAGCTGCTGTTAGATCAAAGCTGCCAGCTACACGGTCCTCGCTAGCATTGAGCGGCAGCGTTACTAATCTCACCGGGCGTTGGGCTATAGGCAGTATTTCACCCCGTTCATTTCGTTTCTGGCACCTGCTACACATCTCTTGCGGGACAGCAGGATCACAGAAATAAGGGCAATCAGCTACCCCTGTTATTGCAGGGAACAGTGGAATGCAAGCACGTACTGCCGTTGATTTACCTGTGCCTCGCCGTCCACAGATCAGCACCCCACCAATCGACGGGTTAATGGCATTCAATATTAAGGCAAGCCGCAAGTTCTCCTGGCCAACCATTGCACTGAACGGAAATGGAACCATTCTTGTCCCGCCTTTCACTGCATGAAATTTATCTCGTCAAATAACCTGCATCCACCGGCAGCGCACAACCTGTCAAATGACGCGCCTCGTCCGAGGCCAGCCACAGTACCGCTGAGCTGACAGCTTCTGGCGGTAAGAGGTTACGGTCGGGGAAGAGGTTGAGTGCATTCATCAGGTTCAACATGTTTTCTTCCGTAGCTTGTGGGCCTGGGCCGCCTGCAAATATATCGTAAAGGGCCTGGTTGCGGCACATGGCAGTATCAACGCTCGTAGGGCAAACAGCATTCACGTTGATATTGTATGGCGCCAGTTCGATAGCAAGCGTCTTGACCAGCCCGAGTACACCGTGCTTGGCTGCGACGTAGTGCGCCAGGTTCGCCATGCCCTTCAACGCTGCTGTCGAGGCAATACAAATAATTTTGCCGCTTCGCCGGGCAAGCATGGAAGGAATACAGACCTTGCAGGTAATCCATACACCCTTCAAATCCACATTCACTGTCTCATCCCACTGCTCCTCGCTCATCTCCCAGCTTGTTGCAAAAGAGTAAAGGCCGGCGTTCGCAACCACGATATCAATAGGGCCAAGTTCGCGTTGTGCTCGTTTGACCAGTTCTTGCATTGCACTCAGGTGTGTCACATCCACCTGTGCTGCAATCACCCGGCACCCCATCCGCTCAAGCTCGGTAACGAGCGCTGCCAGCTCTTCTGGCTGCGCCAATGGATAGGGAACGGTGCTGTACTTGCGACAGGCATCGCATAATACCAGGCTTGCTCCTTCACCGGCAAATGCCAGTGCGTGAGCCCGGCCCATACCGCGTGCAGCCCCGGTAATGAAAACGACACGCCCCCGGTAACGTGCCCTAGTAGACTCCACAGATGCCATCGATCGTGAAATCCTCAATGATCAGCTCTTCCTCGATCTCTTCCTCCAGGACCAATTCGCCTGGAGAAGCTGGCTGCCCCTGTATTTGTGCTTGCGCTAGTACCTGTCCTGGAACCTCTTCTTCCGTCCCTGGAGTTTGTCCGGTAACGGCATCCTCGACTGGAATATCATGCGTTGGGGTAGTAATATCTTCCATAAGGCTTACCTCGTTTCTATGGCTACTCATACTCCGTGTTTCAAGAATACCATCAGTTTTTGCGTGGCGCAAGCGGCCAGAAATCCTCAGAGCCTTCCACTTGACAAAAGACGCAAAAACCCGTCTATATATTAAGGGGCGAACAAGTAATATACAAGGAGACCTGGTAGCATGAGTAGGAGCGCTCAACAACGACATACAGCATCCCAGCACCGCTTCTCCAGGCAAGAAATACAACAATATTTCTTCCCTAAGCCCGTCTCCACTGGCCTGATCACCATAACTACTGCTGGTGCATTGCTATGCCTGGTGGGTCTGGCCTTAGTCTTCACTCTTGGCCCGACCTACTTTCATTTGAGCCTCGTTCTTGTAGGGGGATTAGTCCTCTTTATCGGCCTGCGGAGTATCCGTGCCATAATCAGGTCAAATCCCACTGACCAGGAGTATGATGACTGGTTAGAGGATCAAGCCGAGGCAATCATTCCACGAGCGTTGCGTGTGCTAAATCTGGATGAACGCCAGATCACCAGCCAGATACTGAGTATGCATAGCATCATCTTGCCCGGTTCAAGCATGGCATCCGATTATTATGATGATGTCTACCTCAAGTTAGGAAAAGACGGCATTTGGCGTTCCAGTGTCAATCTCTATACCGTTTTCTTCCCCACTGATCGTTTTATCGCCATGTTCACTCGTAGCATAAACGCGCTTGATCGTGTCATGCCAGCTGATGATACTACTGACGAATATTTTTACCGGGATATCGTTACTGCAACTTTTAGCGTATTACAGGATACGGTCATCTTTGGTAACCAGGAGATCTTGTATCGAGTACAACAATTATCCCTCAGAATCTCCAATGGAGATGATATTCGCCTTGGCGCATATCTAAGCGCGGTACCAATAGAGAGGGGGCGCGGCGCACCGGTCATTATGCTGCCAGATACTCATATTAATCAAACGCTTTCCGACTTGCGCACGCTCTTGCGAGTCAAAAAGCAGAGGGGTAGATAGATAAATCGGGCCTCGTCTTCTAAGCCTTGACTCTTCACCCTTTCCTGGGTATCCTTGCTTGTAAAGTGTATTGCTAATTTGAGGAGGCGACTTATGTTTCAATCTCCTGTCAGCTACCGGCTTATTCCAGAGGTCAAGATACGTCGTGAAAGCTTCGGCGGTATACTCTATAAATATGGCTGTGCCGATCGTGGGGCCCTTTCTTTCGTCAATTCGCCTCAACTCATCGAGCTTTTAATTGCGGGTCAACAGCAACATGCAGGCAATCTCACTGCTGCTATTGAGAATCATAACTACTCTGTCACCAGTAAACAGAAGCTCTACGCGGCTCTTGATGATCTTGTCAAACGCGGCTACATCCATGTAGGCCAGTAATTGATAGGCGTCTCGAAGTATTTATTTCAGAGGAGTATTCCTGATGGCGGAACCTGTACGATTTCTTGGGCGACAGTCTCGCTCTCATCCTCAAACAGCCGGCACTGTGTATCCATTGCCTCTCCTCATCGGGACGCCGCCGTCCTCGCGAACTGACAACGCAGCAATCCCTCACCCTCGTTGATGAGTTGGCGGAAATGCAGGTTTTCCAGATCCATTTTGGCGGCGGAGAACCATTTATTTACCCAGGCATCTGGCAAGTGCTGGAGCACTGTACTACTCGTGGCCTTGTCATGTGCGTGAGTACCAATGGGACATTGATCACGCCAGAACGTGCCCGCCGCCTCAAACAGTTTGATCCGCTCTACTTCCAGGTGAGCCTGGACGGGGGAACCCCCCAGACCAACGATAGCATACGCGGCAAGAGCGTCTTCAACCGGGCCCTCCACGGCCTGGAACTGCTGGCAGCGGAGAATCATAGCCTTACAGTAAACAGCGTCTTGACTCGTTATAGCTTCTCCGAACTGGATCGCCTCTATGAGATTGCCGCCAGCTTTAACGCAAAGTTGCGCGTGACCCGCCTTCGTCCTTCAGGACGGGGACGGGATGTCTGGGACCAATTGCATCCAACTCGCGAACAATACCGCGAGTTTACCGCCTGGCTCTGTGCCCATCCTGATGTCTTAACTGCCGATTCGTTCTTCCACCTCAACGCTTTCGGGAATAAGCTGCCGGGTCTCGATGTCTGTGGCGCTGCAACTGCCACCTGTTGTATTTGTCCCGAAGGCGAAGTCTATCCCTGTGCTTTCTTCCAGGCCCCCGAGTTTGAGGCAGGCAACCTGCACGACAACACCTTCAAAGACATATGGCACAACTCAGCCCTCTTCAGCTTCTACCGCGATATGGGCGGTGGCGCCTGTTCTGGCTGTGGACAATATAGCGCCTGCCACGGCGGCTGCCCCGCCACAAAGTGGTTTGTTCACCAGAGTTTGCAGATCAAAGATCCAGAGTGTGTCTTGACATGAGATCTACTTCTTCCTGACAATTGGCCACAACGGCTTCCACGTTCCATGCTTCATACACCCCCATACTACACCAACCTCGTAAGCGCAATCATCCAACACAGAACACATTGCATACTCACCCAGACTCATCTCCGGCTTTAAACGAACATAATCCACGCCGACAACAATACCGATCAGAATGAGCACAAGCATGAGCAGCGGTGGCAAAACCAGGCCAATCAACACAAGCGGCAGTGTATAGTATCGTGTCAAATGACGGCACAAATGATAGGTATATGCCAGATGACCTCGTAAAGTCGCCCGGAAAATGGTGAATGGCCTGATAGGTACTCGTTGCTTTCGCACCTTCTGCCAACGCCTATATGTACCCGTACCCACCTGCGTGAGGATAAGGGCCAGAAGAAACATGCACGGCCCTACCAGGTTTTTTGGTACGCCCCCGAAGGGGGCGAGTGGAGGAAGGAAATCAGGGGGCCCCTTCACACTGTCCCCCAGACAGCGTTCCCCTGAAACCCCGCCAGGGGCCGCGCCCCTGGACCCCGCTTTCAAAAAACCTACCATTGTAAGCCACAATCCCCCCACTGCCGAACCTGCGAACGTTGCCTGTTCAGGCGGCAGAATCAGAATGCGCCGCTCTTGAGGATGGCGCTGAAGAAGTGCTGCCTCCGCCGAAGCATAGGACGCCCGGATGCTCAGAAAAGCCCCCAGCCTCGTACGGTAATCGTGATACACTACTCCCTGCGGCAGATAAATTATCCGGGCCTTTGTTGCCAGCAGGCGACGACAAAAATCAACATCCTCGCCGAAGGTCAGGGGAGCAAAACCGCCAATCTCCTGCCACATTTCCCGGCGCACCAGCAAATTCGCAGTCGGCAGGTACTTCAACGGTCCCTTGATGCTTACCTGCTGGGGACGCACTCCCATAAACAGCGAAGAGCGAATATCCTCGTAACGTCCAAGCATGCTCTTGCGTTCGTAGGCCTGGATCATTCCGCCAACCGCCGCAGTGTTTTCATCCTGAAAGGCCGGTACCAACTCCGCCAGCCAGTCAGGAGAGGCTACACAGTCACTATCAATATAGGCCAGCAAATCATGACGCGCCGCCTCTGCGCCGGTGTTGCGGCTTCTCGCTACCCCCTGCTGAAACGTATGGCGTACAACCCGTATCATCCTACCCTGTGCCTCAAATTCCTGCATCACTTGTGCTAGCATGGCAGGAGTTTCATCGGTTGAGGCATCATCCACGACAAGCATCTCTAAGCAGTGAACCGGATAGTCCAGCTTGCACAGAGAGCGCAGGCAAACTAGGAGTTGACCGGCCCGGTTATGACTGGGAACGATAATAGAGATGCTGGGCCATGACGCTGGTGGCGGGGTTGGTCCGGCTTCTAACAAACCCTTCCAGCGCAGTTGCTCGCAAAGCGCCTGCACTCGTTTGATTGGAAGACGAAGATACTCCGCCAGTTCCTGGCAGGTGCACTGCTCACTGCATCGCTGTAACAGGCGTGCCACTGTTGTATTCAATCGGACGGCACGCAGGGGATAGTCACAGATAGCCAGCCCACCCTCTTCTCCCATCGTAATGTGGGTACCCCTCGTCAGACGATAGTAGTTAGGATCAGGCTGGCGATATGCTGTATTCATGAATGGTTTTGTGAATGCGCCTGGGCAATCATTCTCAATAATGTGCCTGGTGTCACCACCTCGTACTCATTGCCAAGCTGTTGTATCGCCTGTTTGATGTCAGAGGGGCCCATAGACCACGTCAATATATAGACATTCAAGAAGAGCGGGCGCTGCTTCATAATCATTGTTGCATTCTTCACCAGGGCAATGGTTGACTGGATAGTATCAGCAAGGCCGAGGTTGTTATAGACCGGTAGGCCATCAGGGCTGAAAGTCAACCCGGGTAACTGAAATCCCGCGCCGCTCAATATGCCGCATAGACCAATGGAGGACAGAGCCTGTGTGAAACGTGCTTGTAAATCAGGATTGCTGAATAACTGGCTATTTCTCCGGCCCTGGAGATTTGATACAGTAATTAATACAGCCTGCTTCACGGCCTCAAAAAGTGATGTTGTCGACACAAGATTCACAAGGGTTAATGCCGCCTGGCTCAATATTTCAGAAATTGGTTGCCCGCCTATTTTTTCATCACTCATGTCTAACACCTCTAAGGTGGTCAGATTCATGCTCTTCATCATCTGTTCCGTCAGTTGTAGGTAAGCTGGTAGTTGTTCTTGGGGCCATTGTGAAGGAAACATATAGCCAGCCCCACTTGGTCCTGCTATTAATTCATCAGTGGGCTTCGCTGTACGGGCATAGTACGCGGCCATCACAGGGGCGGCCTGTGACAGGACAGGCGAGATGGTCCAGCCGAGAGGAAATGAGCCATCATGGCCCGATTCCTGCCAGCGTCCTAACATCCGGTGCTGGATATACTGGAGATTATCACCATCGCTAATGGTGAAAGAGATATAAACCCTGGAAGAATCTGAAGAATCTGTTGTTACTGCCGGCACATCTGCTACATCACGTTTCGGCTGAGCCATCGAGGCCGTAGCCGGTATACTCGTCCAGACTTCCAGGTTGCTGAAAAAATCGGTGGCCAGTACCGGCATTGCGGCTTTCGAGGTCAGCTTTACTCCACTAGACTCGTCAATAAACCAGCCAAGATGAACTGCAAGGGGTGGAAATGCTTTGTAAATTTGCTCCATCAAGCTTTGTTCAGAACTCCTTGAGTCAAGCCAGTAAACGAAAATGCGGTTGGCTACCAGGAATGAGCGCAATCCTGCCATTCTGCCATCAGTGCTGTCGGGATCAAGGCCAGCTACAGCATGGGATGAGGCTCCATTGAGTAGATTTTGCTGTGCCCAATCATACGCCTGGGAGCGGTTGTCCCAGTGTTGGCTGCGCAGGTCGGTATGTACAGGTAAATTGTGCAGCTGTGCCTGGGTTGGCGAAACGATAATGCAATCGTTTTGACCGGCAATTGTCGTAGCAATGTTGATGCTATCCTTGAAGTTGGGATCATAGATAATCATGCCCTTAGCGTAATCAGGAAAAGCTTTCAGCATCCTCTCAAGGAGATCATTACTACTGGTGGGAGCAGTCTCTCGTGGTATGGAACCAGGGATTTCTTTCAGCCAGAAATCATCATCGTCGTTGAATACGAGGTAGACCTGTGGCTGTGGGCGGTTGATGAGACCGGCCATCGTTGCGGCGCTCAGTAGTACCTCCATTGAAGCGCCGCGTAGATCGTAAATAGTGAGCTTTTCTGGCTCTTGAAATGCTGGTGCAAGTCTGTCGCCGGACCAATTGATGCCTGGAATGTCTTTACTACTCATATGCTCTCCTCTGCTGTGATTCTTTTATTTTGCCTGATTCTGGCTGTATAGAGCTATATTGTAGCACCAGATTTTGCTATTTGCTGATCGCTTTTATATATCAAGCCGCCAGAGTTTGCCACTTCTAGCTTCGGCAACAACGCCTCGTTCGGCATGCATCTCAAACAGGCCAAAATCGAGAATGTAGAGAGATGTACCACCAGCAGCAAAGCGAACATCAATTGGCCGTGATAGTGGTCCAGCTATAACCTGGTGAAGACTCCAGTCACGTGGGTCTATTCGTGCTACCGCCCGGCCAACACGAGGTCCGGAGGGTGCCGTCATAGGCACTTCATCCCCAAAGAGTGCAATCACTATCTGGCCTGCCCAGGCCGGCACAGTTGCCGGTACCACATCAAATTTTACCGCGGCCGCGTGCGGAGGAAAGCGCAGCAGTGCTCGTTCGGGCGGAGGGAGTTCGTCATGGTTTGCCAGTACGAAGGATGGAGCAGGTCCGCGTACAGGTTGGTACTGTGTATCAGTGATGGGATCTCCGCCAATAAAGTCGGGCCAACCATACCACGCGCTCTGGTGAACCTCAAATAGCATATCTGGTACATTTCCCACGGGGCGGCTTCCCCGGTCATCTGCGCCCTGGTCAATAGCAATCAAGCGCCCGTCTGGTAAGAAGCCCAGGCCATAGGCGTTGCGCGCCCCCCAGGCAAAAAGTTCCAGGTCACTTCCATCAGGATTGCAACGCATAATCGCTGCGGTACACGGCACCTGTGCCCTGATACGCTGTCCCGCTTCCATGGTAGTACCAAAGGGTGCAAAGGCACCCGTTTGGATTCGTTCTCCTTGCCCATTGTCTAATGGGTTAGCTGTTTCAATATTGACTCCGGCCAGGAGGATATCGTAGCCGGGTATATCATGTGCATGCGGCAGGCGGCGTAACCATCCCAGTTCGTAAGCATCAAGGCCCACGATGCCGGTATTTGTCATAGCGCCCTGACTAAAATAGAGTTTACCGTCTGGCCCAAATGCAACCATATTGGTATGGTAATTACCTGGCCCTGGCAAGTTGTCGAGAATGGTTGTTTGCCGTCCATTGAGCTCAATACGACTGATGCGCCCCGGATGGCCGCCCTCTGAAACATAGAGGCCTCCATCATGAAAGGTCACGCCATTAACGGGCTGTCGCAAGCCCTCAATTATGAGCGTACGATCGCCACCAGGCGCAAGCGCCCAGATGCGGCCACCGGGCCGGGCGCCGCCAAAGGGAAGGCCGGATTCGGCTATATAGGCTGTTCCTGCCTCGTCAAAGGTGAGGCTGGTTGGGAATGAGAAGCCTTCCGCCACTAGTTCAAGTCTGTTATTATCGTTGTTGGAAACCATAAAATCTCCTTTCTCTTTATGACCCTCACTGCCGAAGGCAGTTCGCGAGGGTTGTGTGTTGGGTGCAGACTTTGCCGCCGTCGGCGGCAAAGTCTGCACCCAACGTTTGGGATGTCTGAGATGTGGATTTTGCAGCCTGCGGCTGCAAAATCCACATCTCAGACAAAATGGGCGAGCCGCCGGAGGCGGCGAGAAGCTCTGCTTGCATAATATACTGTGCTGCAATTCTTGTCATATTTCTTACCTGAATGGTCTATTAGAGTCCCTCTTTCCCCCTTGACCCTTTAGCTCTACTGGGGTGTGGTACAATACAAATCAGAAAGGACTCCAGGCATGTCTGAAAAAATGGTTGCACCAGAACTCTTTCGTCCGCCGGTAGATTTTCCCGACGTACCCTATGACCATCTCTTACGTATGGCCGCGCAGCGTAACCCTGACCGCCTGGCCATCATCTATCACGATCTCAGACTCACCTATCGTGAAGTGCTCTCCATGGTCAATTGTATTGCCAACGGCCTGCATGACCTGGGACTCAAAAAGGGTGATCATATTTGTTTGTTGATGACCAATCGCCCTGAGTATCCCATCACCTTCATTGCAGCAGCCTCCCTTGGTGTCGTCGTCAGTCCCATGAATCCCTCGTACAAGGAGCGCGAGGTTGGTTATCAACTTGAGAACTCTGAAGCCAAAGCGCTTGTGGTCCAGCGTGAGCTGTTGCCCCTGGTCCAGCTTGTATTGAAGGAGAAAGAACTTCCTCACCTAAAACATATTGTGGTCACCGGCGACCGGGTTCCGGAGAGTATGCCCGAGGCCATCCCGTTCGCCAGGTTGCTGCGCCAATCATCGCCAAAGCATCCTGAGCGTGTCGAGATCAGCGGCGATGATATAGTCGCTCTACCTTACTCCTCCGGTACGACCGGTTTCCCTAAAGGAACAATACTGACGCACCGTAACCTGACCTCTAACAATCTCCAATTGACCACGGTCGCAGGAATAAATCTTACCGACGTGGCGCTGATTTTCTTACCTTTCTATCACATTTATGGTGTGATGCTGACAGGCAGTTTCCTGGCCTGTGGTGGCACGCAGGTCATTATGGAACGCTTCGACTTTCTCCAGTCAGTGGAGTTGTGCGAGAAACACAACGTAACCTATTACTTTGCCGTCCCGCCCATTATCCTTGCCCTGGCTAATGCCCCTATCGATCTCAGCAAGATGAAGACGGTGAAGTATATCTTCACCGGCGCCGCCCCGTTACCAATTGATCCCGCTCGCAAACTGGAAGAAAAGACGGGCATCAAAATAGTACAGGGCTATGGCTTGACCGAAGCTTCTCCTCTAACACATGCACAGCCAGGCGATCCCGCTCTGGTACGTTTGGATAGCGTCGGGCTGCCCGTCCACAATACCGAGCAGAAAATCGTCGATATCGAGACAGGTGAGCGCGAACTGCCTGTTGGAGAAGACGGAGAGCTCATCATTCGTGGCCCCCAGGTCATGCAGGGCTATTGGAAGGCTCCTGAGGAGACGGCTCGCACCTTGCGCAATGGCTGGCTCTATACGGGTGATATCGGCCACGTGGATGCCGATGGCTTTGCTTATATCGTGGATCGCAAGAAAGAGATGATCAAGTACAAGGGCTTTGGCATTGCCCCCGCCGAGCTGGAGTCGCTGCTCCTGGAGCATCCGGCGGTCATGGACTCCGCGGTCATTGGCGTACCCGATGACGAAGCCGGTGAACTGCCCAAAGGCTTTGTCGTCATTCGCCAGGGCCACGATGTTACTCCTGACGATATCCTTACCTTTGCCAACGGCAAACTGGCCGGCTATAAAAAGATTCACATCATCGAATTCATCGACGCCATCCCCAAAGTTGCCTCCGGTAAAATCCTGCGCCGCGAACTGAAGGAGCGTGAAAAAGCTCGACTGGCAGGGAAAGAATAAAAGTTTTCACTGACGGGACATGAACAGCCCGCGGGCTGTTCATGTCCCGTCAGTGAAAACAAACCAAGAATTTAGCTCAGGCCCATCAAAAAGAGGCCGCGCGCTATAGCTTCGCCGGCCAGCGTCAGGACCACTATCAGGTAGAGCATCCCGGTCGCAGACTGGAATGACCTGTCCCGGATCAACTTCAATATAAACCCACCCAGGATCAGCGGCATCACGAAACTCACCACGATACGCAGCCAGCCAATGACCTCAGCGCTCAAAGGCGTTACCACAGGAGCATTAGCCGGTTTAATGCTCGGATTCGGCGTGGGCGTAGCTCCTGATATTACCGGCGTAGCAGGGGCCGTCACTGTTGGCGCAGGGGTTGATGGCCTGTTCGCGTAAGTCGTCATAGGACCGGCCGAGATAGCGAGGATAACCTGTAACAATATCCCAAGCAGCACCAATGATGTCGCAAACAGCAGCGGCTTCTCCGAAAGCGCCGGCGTCACCAGGTACCAGTGACCGAGCCACATAGCTGTCATCACCCCACCCAGCGCCAGCGCGGCAGCGAAGAAACCGGCAACAGTGAGCACTCCTCCAACATTGGTAGAAGCAATAGGCCGGTAGATCATCGCCAGCACAAAAAGCGTGGTCAAACCGGCTAAGACTGCTAAGCCGCCAACGAGCAGGCGGAGCACGCGCACACGTGAAGTGCGCGTGCGCCCTTTCTCCTTGCCGTCCACCCCGGCCTTTTTATCCAGCCAGAGCAACAGGTTATACGGGAGCATCAGGAGCAGAAAGAGCAGCAAGGGGAGGGCTAAATGGCCTGTCCAGGCCTTATCAAGCTGCGTGAAGCTATCGAGCAATTCCGGCGTTGAAAAACTCTGCTGAAATAGATAGGTTAGGCCGGTCAAGACTATATAAATAAGTCCATATAGGATGAGAAAACTGCGTTTGACTTCACTGCGCCAGTCAAGCACAAAAAGTATTGTAAAGGCTCCTATCGAAAGTTCAGCCAGTACTATGAACAATACAAGCGGTAGCGTCTGTATCATCTATTGTAATCCTTTTAGCGTGTCGTTTAAGTCTGCATTTGCCGTAACAGATTATACATCTCTTGGCACCGCGAGGCAAACGGGTGACAGGTGGTGTGTCGTCGTTGTAGATCAGCTTCTAAAGGCTTCTTATAGCACCTATACTGGCTAGAAAAGGAGCTTTTTGGGGGCTAATTTGGCGTGTTTTGTTGTATGAATCGAAACAGATTTTTATCGATATATCGGAAAGCTTTTTTCGGCTGTTTTGATGTTCGAACAAATGTTATCCACATACGTTAAAAGGAAGAGGGTAAATCTGTAATTGATGCTCTCTGTCATTCCGCTTGTAATGCTAGTTGATAGTCATTATCTTTTTTTTACGTTGATGAGCTTATTCAGCTCTTATTTTGATTAGTAAGGAAATTGGACTATGTGTAGTTTACAAAAGAGCATCAATAGCGTTATACTATACATGCCTTACGAGAGTAAATAGTGCTAGTTAGATGTTTGTGTTTGTTAGTGGTGCAGGAGTTAGAAGTGTGCGTCATACATAGGAGGACATGGGATGAGACTTGAAGTTGTTAGTATTAAAAGGTTCAGAAGCATTGAAGATATTAAACTTGCTGATTGTGGAGATTTTAATGTCCTCATAGGTAAAAATAATTCTGGCAAATCAAACATACTTTCGGCTATTCAGACTTTTTTCATTTGTATACAGAATGGTGATGTTATTACTTTTGAACCACATGTTGATAAAGAAATCGACTTCTTTAATAGACAACCAACTCAGCAACCCATAGAGATCGTTCTTACCTTCTTACTTTCACTTGCTGAAAGGGATGCATTGATACAAGATATTGCTTCAGAAGCGCCACAAGTGAGAAACGCTATTGAAGGTATTGATCCATCATTAAAATTGAATGTAAATGTTAGTATTACTCCCGCTCCTACCTTCACTTCTTCAAAGAGCTATTTCGGGTATGTTAGCAGAGTAGCTTTAGTGAGTGTTATAAACTCTTCGGAGAGGGAAAGGATTATTCTCAAAATTGGTGAAGAGGCAGCACGAGAACTTTATGGACTGCGTTCACGCTCCCGCCAGCTAGATAACGATGTAAACATATTATATAGGTTGCCTACCTTTTTAGACGACGATGATTGGCGTGTTCTTCAGGCCGACCCTAAGGCTGAAGGTCGGCCTCGTACATCACTTCGTTCATTTCTAAGTCGTTTTACTGCATTTCGTTCTCTCACACCAGAAATTAATGAAGATCTAAATCGGCAAATAGAGTCTATATTTAAGGAATCATCATCTTTTGAGGTCTTTCAAAGGCATATAATGGATCTTGCAAAGAAAAAGCAAGAAGATGCTGTAACAATAAAAGAGGAGCCACTAAGGTATAAAATTGATACTTTTGCAGGTGAAGGATCATCTATACCTGCCTATGTGCGGAATCTCCTGCAAAAGATTTCTCAAATTAAGGTTCTTTATCTTAAAGAACAGCGCAAACAGATTGGTGGCGAGGAGGCAGCACGCCTGCTTGCTTTAAAAACTCGAAGAAGAGGTCCTGAAGTTCTTAAAAATATTCAAGATGTTGTATCGGCATTGCTAGGCGTAAAAATCGATGCATTTTCAAGTGACTCATCCTTGGATCAAGGGAAGCAGATAGCTGAATTAGATGTTGACGATTTTCTGGTAGAAGTGAATGGTTCTGGTATTAAAGAAGCTCTGAGGTTGGTTTTTGATGTGGAGTTTGAGCGGCCTCATATATTACTTGTTGAAGAGCCAGAGATACATCTACACCCATCACTCGAGACTAGCATGATGCAGTATTTGAAGCAAACTAGTGCCCATCGGCAAGTGTTTATAACTACTCATTCAACAAATTTTCTTGATACAACTGAAATGAAGAATGTTTATTTGGTCTCCAAGCCCGAATCAACACAAGTTCAACTGTTAGATTTTGAGGCGGCTGCGTCTGAAATTCCAAGAGAACTAGGAATACGACTAAGTTCTTTGTTTTTGTTTGATCGTCTAGTATTTGTTGAAGGTTCATCTGATGAGGATATCATTCGAGAATGGGCATCCACTATGGGTGTCAATCTCAACCAGCATACTGTAGGCTTTATTCGTATGAAAGGGGCGCGCAATATCATACATTACGCGGCAGAAGCTACATTGTCTTTCTTAAGAAAGCGTCAAGTTAAGATGTGGTTTCTCTTAGATCGAGATGAGAAGGATGCTCCTGAGATTGCTAGACTGGAGAAAGATTTAGGGCCAAAAGTTAGCATCAAAGTTTTGAGGAAGAGGGAAATAGAGAATTACCTTGTTTGTCCTCAAACAGTCGCGAAGTTTATCAAGTTAAAGAGAGAAGTGTTAGCCCAGGAGAAAGGGGGTGATGAGTTGGAACCCTCTATAGTCGATCTTGAGAAAGTAATTGATGAATGCGCCGAGGAGCTTAGGCAGTTTACTATTGATAAGCGTGTAGTTCGTCGGTTATACAAACCAATTCGTCCGTCTTTTGATTGGGTTGTTGAAAAGAGACACGGAACCTCGATTATGGAGCAGATAATTGATGAAAATCATAGGATGATGAAGCAGATAGAAAAGGTGAATGAAGAGGTGAAGATAGTTTATGAAGAACAGGCTAATGAGGTAAATGCTATTTGGCAGTCTCGTAAATTAGAGCTAGTTCCTGGTGATCATCTACTGGATATGGTGTGCAGGAAATATAAAACTCGCTTTAAGAAGGATACAGATGGTTCACGCTTAGCTGCTCTGATGAGTGAACAAGAGATTGATGAAGAGATCAAGGAGATCATTCGAGAAATAGGCGGCTGAGAAAGTTACTGAGAGAAAAACATATAAGGATTGTGCTAATTATTGGGATGATGAGCACGCTTGAAGCTGTCTATAGTATCACCTCCCTAAGTATATATTCTTTTTTGTATATTACAAAGAGGTAAAGTAGGGAGGTGAATTTTCCCTATGAAACGTCTTAACAGGCTCATTGACAGGATAGGCTCTTGACATTCTATACACTTTGCTCATATACTTATGAGTATGGGAAAGATACAAGTAACGGCTTATCTGTGCGAACGTTGTGGTCATTACTGGTTGCCTCATCATAAGGAACTTGGTGATAAGCAACCAGACCCCCGCGTGTGTCCAAAATGCAAGAGTCCCTATTGGAACACACCGCGAAAGAAACCGCCCGCAAAAATGCGGTAGAATACCTGTTGTATGCCACAAATTTGCAAATTTATGCACAATAGTGTATAATCAAGGGACAAAATGGCCCTGTAACCTTGAAAAACTACAAGGCCAAAAGCGCGCCCGGCGGGACTCGAACCCGCGACCAAATCCTTACGGGGGAAACGTTCTATCCACTGAACTACGGGCGCGAGAGTGGACAATTCCAGGGTATGAGGTTTCCGAGGCCAGTACCCTGGAATTTGCTTTATGTGTTTACTCTATTTCTTCCTCCATCATTTCTTCCTCCTCTTCTTCTTCTACATTCTCCTCTAATCTTTCTTGCTCGTAATCTTTGAGTTGGTCAATGAGACTATACACAAACTTGCGATCAACTTGATCAATACCAATCCAGTCAATCGTACAAACAAGGCTAATTTCCCCACCACTACGAAGAGAGACTGTTTTTGCACTTTCACCTCTAATCATCTTAAAAGGGTCAAAAGGAGCCTGTGTCTGCTTTGGCCTGGAAGCTTCACGAGGAGAAGCAGCAGCGACACCCGGTTGTGGTTTTTTAGGGGTAGAATGATTGGAACTTTTCGTTACCGTGCTTCGTGTCCTTGAAACATCCTTCAATTGCGTTGAAAGAGGGAGTCCAACATACTGAGCTGCATGGAGAAAGAAGGTGGTAGCCTTACGTCGTGTCTCCGCGCTCAGCTTGTAATGTTTGGTAAATGTCCTGTCAAGATGTCCTGTTGTGGTACGTGCAAGGTCAACTTCATCGAACACAGAGGCATAGTACTTGTGCAACATTTCAGCGAATATCTGCTTGCGTTGCTCTTTATCCTCAACCAATCGCTCTAACTCTGGGGTCGGTGCATTGTCCGTGCCTGCTATCAGTTCAAAAAATCGTAGAGCAGCCATGACTTGGGGGCCTAACGAGCCGCTTAGGAAGGGCTTCCAATAGCTTCTGTCAATATACTGGGGGATACCACTTTCCGCTAATCTCTCTAGGAGATTGTAGAAGGTACGAAATGAGATGTACGGGGGAGAAATCGCATTTGAATTTTCATCGGACATTGTTTTACTCCTTGTTCTATACGGTTTCGTTCAAGTGCTATACCGTACTGTGCCATATGTTACCATAGCTGTGGAATAAATGCAATAGTTTGAGGACAAAATTTTAGACAAATCGGACAAAATTTTTTGCTGATTATGGAATATGTTAGGATGCTTACCTTAGACAAGTACTATACATCAGAATAGGAGGCAAAAAATGAAAGAAATGAGCAGAGGAACAGCGGTAACAGTTATTGCGTACAGAGGGAAACTCCTACAACGACGTGTGTGGGAAGATTCAGGCCAGGGCGTAATGGTATGTTCTGAAGAGGCATATCAGCACGCCTTAATGACGGGGGAAGAACCACTTTGTGCAGGCTTTCCTAAACGTGATATCGTTGAAGTGATTGATAAGGAGCAGCAGCCGAGACAGAACATGTCTACCTAAACCGCTATACTCCATCCGCTTCAATCTTCCCTGGTAGAGTAGTCATAACAATCCTGAAGCCACGAGAATACTCCTTGAGTTCTAGCCGTTCATAGCAATGCTCTTGGAGTATCTTTTCTGCTTGCCGTTCTGCCTCTTCACGGTCTCTCGCATAGAACGGAAAGAACGTATCAGCCTGTGCGTTCATGCGACAAAACACTATCCAGAGAGTCATGGTATGTCCCTTCCTTGCCGATTATCCGGTACAGCGGTACCCGCCATATTACGTACCAGCATATCACATACCGCCCTATTGGGATTGTGTCAAGTAGGGAAGGTAGGTATCATACTGGTATCCAGTCTGGAAAGCGAGAGAGGTATCATGACCCGTTTACGCGTGAAGGAAGTAGCCCAAGCCAAAGGCTTTACTATGGCAAAGTTACAGCGAGCCGCTGATATTAACCTGAAAACCATGCAAGCCATTTGGCACAATCCTCAGCATGATGCATCCTTCAAAACACTGGATAAAATCGCGAAGGCGTTGGGTGTGCCTGTCACCGCCTTAATTGAAGATGTACCAGATGACGGTGGGACACGTTAAGCATGGAAAGTAATGACCAGGTAGTAGAACTTGCCATTATAAAAGAAAGACTGAGACATGCAGAAGAGAAAACTCTCAGCAAGAAGAGACTATCAAGAACACCTATATCACGGTAGGGAGGCTAGAAGCTCAATTAAAGCAAGCAACAGATGATTATCATGACATGAGGGTAAAATTGGGAGTCACTGAGCAAAAACTTACTCACGCGCAACAAGCCTTCACTCAAAGCAGTCAACAGACGACTGGTAAAGATAGGCAGGCGAAATGGAGGGCATTTCTGGCGAGCATTTTATTCCTCATGACTTCAGTGCTTGCTGGTGTTGGGGCGAGTATGCTTGCGGCGTCTCCCCCCAACCAATTTGGGACAACATTGATTGCTCTAGGTGCAGTGGTGTATATTGTTGCTGCTATACTCACAACCCTGCTCGTATGAGCAAGGAGATTATACATGAAAAAACTCATCAAAATGGCAAGTTCTTTTATCGTCCCTGTCACCATTAACATTGTTGCTACTACCATTCTTGTGTTAATTGCATTTGTGTTAGTAAATTCCGCTGCTTCATCTGGATGGTTGCTCATCCTCATTATATTGACTATTTTATCAATCTTGGGTGGTATACTCGCCATTATGGATACAGTACGAAAGAAGCAAGTCAACAAGTCCCAACCTATTACAGTGACGAAGAACATTACTGTAAATTTTGGAATTCTGTGGGTGAAATTTTGATAATTACGTGGGTGCTTCGACCTCTTTCACGTAGCGATAGAGCGTGGCGCGGGAGATCCTCAACGTCGCGCAAATTTCTGAGATGGAATGGCTCTGATCGGTGAACATCTGCCGAGCCAGTGCCACCTTTCCATTGGTCTTGAGTTTTCGTGGTCGCCCGCCAACACGCCCTCGCGCCCTGGCTGCTGCTAACCCTGCATTCGTGCGCTCACGAATGAGATCGCGCTCAAATTCCGCCAGTGCCCCCATCAGGTGAAAGATGAGTTTGCCGCCTGGAGTGGTGGTGTCGATCTGTTCTGTTAAACTCATAAACTCAATCCCACGCTCCTGGAGGCCCTTGAGCAATTCGATCAGGTGAGTTAAGGAGCGTCCTGCTCGATCCAGTTTCCATACCACCAATGTATCTCCTGGTCGCAGATAGGCCAGCGCCTCGGTGAGTCCTTTTCGCTCAGCCTTCGATCCAGTCATCTTGTCCACAAACCATTTGTCACAGCCTGCTTCTTTCAACGCATCAATCTGGAGCGCTTCGTTTTGCTCGTGTTTCGAGACACGCACATAGCCAATCTTCATAATCTCCTCCTTTTGTCTCAGGATTCCCGTCAATTGCTCGACTTTTTGAGATTTTGATTAAAGTTCCCACATTCCGCAGTTTGTATTTGCATTTTTAGCAAAATCGTTTGGAAAGAGATTTCAGGATTCAGAGAATAAGTAAGCTCTGCATTCTGATGTAGCTTCTTGCCTAAGTTCACGAAAAAATCGTGGAATGTAGGCAATAAAATTCGTAGTAGAAAAAAAGGGAGAAGCTACGTCTATCTCTGAGAGCGAAAAAAGTTCACAGTCAAGCATCTCCTTATTTGAAAAACAGCAAGAAGAAGGATCATCACGATGGGTACAAAAGATGCAAATACCTCTCATCAAGAAGCTGGGTTAATACCACAAACAGCGGATTCCAAACAGTTTGCAAAGCTAGAACGCGATCTCCTGGGCATCGTGCAAACGTTGCTCAAACAAACAGCGGATTCCAAACAGTTTGCAGAGTTAGAACAGTGTATACAAGTTGTTCGCGAGAACGCGAAGGACACCGGCACCTATATGGCGGCGCTATTGTCAACAGGTATTACGGTTCCGGTCTTTGCAGCTTTCCTGAGTGTACTCCTCTACCTAGCCCACTTTCAGTTCCCAGGGCTCTCCTTGCTCACCTTGTCGGCTACTGTCGGTGGTAGTCTGTTCGTTCTCCTGTGCTGGTTACTCTTAGCATTACCGTACAAGCGTTTTACTGCTGTTGATTGTGCGAATGCTGAAAGCTACGTGCAACTCCTCAACCGCTTCCAGCAAGCGGTCGCGTGGTATGAGATAATGATGCAGAAACCTATTCCCGAGAACAACAGTCTTTATGCTATTGCGGAGCGAGAAATCTACACCTCTTTATGTATGATCTGCAAGAATCTTCAAACCAAAGGACTATTATGGATATATGCCACTGGCTATACAAGTGTCTGGAAGCTCATGCACCGCATCGATGAAGCCTTCATAGAGATTGAGCCAGTTGAAGCGGTCATCCACCACGCTCTGCATGACGAGATGAGTCTTCAGGATTCCACGCTCACAAACAGAGATGATTTACTCAACAAATTGCGCAGAGCGGTGAAGATACTTGACCAGGGCAGCGGAGCTGCTGTCTACCTCAATCAGCAACCACCTCAAGATCAGCAACCATCTCAAGTGCCACGTTTGTTAAATAAGATAGACACAATAATAGGGGGAAACATAGCAAGAGCTGCTTCCAAAATCAAATCTCTTTTCTTACAGCATTTCGGGAACAAAGCACAAGATGACCAGACTAAGCACGCTGGCCTCCCAGTAATTCCTTCTGTCAAGCAGAACATGAACAGCACAAAGGGGAATGAGGGTGAATTTTCTAACAAGATTGATCCCGCAACGCAAGCAAGAACAATGATTTATGAAGTGAGAACTACACTCCATCATTTTCGTGATGACCGCTGGGACAAGCTGATACGTGTCCGTAACCAGCTGATGAAGATGACCCTGGTAACTGGGCTGCTTCTCTATGTCCTTGTGGAATTTGCGATCATGATAAATGTAGGAGCAGAAATGCTGAAAGCTGCAACCATCCTCTTCTCTGTTGGAGGTCTCGTTGGGCTGTTTAGTAGATTGTACGATCAGTCGAAAACGGACACCTCCATAGAGGATTATCGCCTGGCAACTGCACGCTTGATTGCTGCGCCACTCTACTCTGGCTTATCGGCAATTGGCGGTGTCCTCGTCATCCAGCGAGCGTTTGACCTGAGTGTAGCCAGTATTCTCATTGCAGCTGCTTTTGGTCTGACTCCAAGCCTCTTCACAAGTGCCATTCAAAAAGAAGCAGACCAATACAAGACGGACTTGAAAAGTACGACAGCACCCACGGGAGCGAAGCCGAAGAACAGCTAGTCCTCGTATACATTCCTACCAATTTTCCCTAAACCTGTCAATCAAACTGCGGAATGTGGGAAAGTTACGTGGAATATGGAATATTCCATTCGTAACATAAATTATGTGGATTTTGTGCTCATTCATTGGAGAAGCTATGAAGAAGAGAGCGCATATTCCACATAATTATGAGATGAGTTTTGAGAATTGTCAAGGAGAAGTCTCGTGCGTGGGGAGGTGGTGCGCTACAACGCCGAAAAAGCAGAATCATGTGTCTCAACAAACGGACGTATTTGCAACTCATCAATCAGCCTCACGCAATGGCCGTTTTACGATATCGACACGTACCCAGCCTTTGAATAGGCTTTTTTCAATGAGTTTGAAATTGAGTTACATCCATATTTAATGTAGCAGCAAAATACGCTAGCAGAGTTACGCAAAAGAGGACTACCACACCAACTAGTATAGGTTGCACTTTTTTAGGTTTTAGAATATTCCAGGCAATGACAAAGGACGCAAGCGTTGCTGGAAGAAAAACTTGAATACTATATATATGGACGTAGATGATGATAAGGAATATCCCAACAAATATGAATTTGGCGAAGACGTTACCAGGATGAGTAAAGATGTAGCCAATAATTCTAGGGATTACTCCGTTTGGATCACCAATCCCCCAGTGGACGAGACTGCCTAAGAAAAAACCCAGGATCAAGAGCAGCCCAGACCCCGCCAGAGCATCCCGAACCCACAAGCAGCCTTCTCTTTCCTCATACATCCAGATGCAGAAAATGGACACCATAGCCGCTGTATAGGGGAGTGTTACAAAAGCAATCGCAAAAAACGTCACATCTGGATCGGCCCCCTTTTGAATAACGGTAGAGATAGTATCACCAATGAGAAGGCTAAAGACAATAACCACTATAGATTTTCCGTACTTTGACAGAAAATCCTCTTGTGAGTTGCTACTTTGCCCCTGAGTAGTTGATGTCTGCACTCCCGTGGATGGAGCAGTGGGAGGAGATGTCTGGGTAGCTAAAGCGGCTCCACACTGAAAACAAAAGGTGTGATGGAGAGGAATGGTTGTGCCACATTGCTTGCATGTCTGCTGATTGACCATAATCTTTGCCACCTCCGTACTCTCATGCTGTCTTTGTGTCGATTTCTGCTAGCAGGCGAGCTTTGTTCGTAGCGCAGTTTAATATGATTTTGCGCGATGTTATTGCCCAAGAGCATATTATACAATTTTCTGTTGCCCTAACAGGGGCAATTTTACCGCAATGAATACTTTCAATAGGTGGGCCAAATGGAACATCTGATAGACGATCACTGTTCTCTGTAGAGAATGACGAAAATGCTCTTTGAAAACAAAATGGAGCTTTGAGGCGCAAAAGAAGAATCTCAGCAAACCAACGCTTTTGAGACATCTCATCAGTAGTTCCGCGCTCAATTCGGTCCAATGATGAGGTTCTCACGAGCTGTTTCCACGACTTCTTTCGTCACAACAGTCATTTCATTGGCGACTAAAATATGTTCAACTTGCATCATAAGGCGCCCGATCAAACGCAGATTTCCTCTGGTAATGCGCAGAATCGCGGCCACAGCCTCCTGATCCGTGAAATCGTCTGAATAGGCGGACACGCGATGACTCCAGCACTGCTTGAGAAAAAAGCGCGTCTCGTCGTCAGACAAGGACTCCATCTCATGAGCAAAACCAATGCGCGAGTAGAGCTGTGGGGCGCGCATTAGACGTTTTTCCAAGCCAGGCATCCCGAGCAGAACCAGACCGAACTCCCCCCGATCCGCCAAATCACGGATGAGTTCTAATCCAGCGTCTTTCAGCCTATTGGCTTCATCGACAATCAACAGCTCGATCAGATGCGAAAAACGGCGTGTGACGAGAAACTCTTCTTTGCCTTGATGATACTGACTGGCAGCCTCAACGAGATAGGAAAACGCTGCAAACAACGTCAGCACCTCTTTTTCGAGGCGCGCGACCGAGGCGGAAACCGGAGGCGTATAGAACACCGTTCGGCACTCCTGGATCGGCGCTTCCAATGGAACAGAGGCGAAGGTAAAGGGTCTGTAGGGATACAAACCATCCGCCGCATTGCGTCCCGTGAAGGTGATCAAGGGTTCGGGCAAGAACGGCTTGAAGAGGCTCCATTGCGCGTACTGTTTGGCGGATTCCGTTTTACCCGTGCCTGGAGGTCCATAGCCCAGACCGACCACACGAGTTCGCCGACAAGCATCGCACATCTCACCGAAACGACGATAGTTCTTCGTCTCCACGAAACTGGGAAGCTTTCCCCCGTTCTGCTCAGTCATTGATATACCTCTTGAGTCGTGGCCGCGCTTCGACCGGCGCGGGTTCCGTCACCACCGTTTTTGGCGCAGGCGGCGGGGCGTTGTGCATCTCTACATATCGATTGACCATGGCGGCTCGCGTAGTCAGTTCTGCTCGAACCTGCTTGCGGCGAGCGGCGCGGGCTTGTTCGATCTCTTTCAAGGTGACTTTCTCACCGCTGAGATCGGGACACACCGCACGACAGAGAAAGCGATCCTGGTAGAACACGTGAATTTCCCCCATGTCGGCAGGGTCGTAGCGGACCAAAACCTCTTCCTTGACAAAGGCTGCCAGGGTGATGTCCAGGTAGCGATGATTGTGAAAATGGATGCCATCTTGCTGAACCCGACGCGTTTTCGCCACTGTTAACAACAGCAAGTCCAGTTGTTCAAGGGAAGCGGGCATCCGAGGCACAAAGCCGCCTTTCTCCCATCGATCCTTGGGGAGACACGCTGTTTCGCTATGGACCCGGTGATGATAGTCAGAGAGTAACCACGCGCGAAAGCGCTGTTCAAAATCTGGTAACGTCAACGTTGCCTCTGCCTCCCCATATCCCTTTGGAGCATATCCCGGCACGTCTTGCAGAAAGAGCTGATCGACGCTGCGGAAAAAGCGTTCGACCTTGCCACGCCCACGAGGAACACCTTTTTCGGAAAAAACTAACTCCATACCGATATCTGCCGCCACTTGCTCCATGTGCTTGCTGGTGAAGTCAGAGCCATGGTCCGTGTAGAAAACACTGGGAATGCCACAGGCGGACCACCGGGGATCTTCTTTGCGCCAGATGGCTTGACGAAGGGTTAAAGCCGTCGTGAGTGCGGTGGCTGGCTGGAAGCTGAGTCGATACCCCATAATCATCTGGCTGTAGTCGTCTTCGATGGCCGTCAGGTAGGGCTTGGCTGGTTTGTGTCAACGCCCGCGTACTTTTGCGCCCAGATAATTTTGACCCCCCTGTAATTTCTTTCCAACGTTAACGCTCTCCAAGGTTCTCACTCCGTCTGATCTGCTATTCAGAAGGACGAGATGGCCACCCCACCCTGCGGCAG
>WNGM01002369.1_pt1 | contig 24940 bp, 22 predicted proteins | sample 5400571 | NCBI WGS metagenome assembly WNGM01 (sample SAMN13153378, study PRJNA577476) | soil metagenome | isolation source: 100 cm soil or saprolite under Garry oak tree replicate 2 | place: USA:California | collected 2016-06-15 | reverse complement strand
GCCAGGTGCGATGAATGCCATGAGCCGAGCAATGATTACGGAGCTTCGCCAGTCTCTGGAGCGTGTCCAGAGCGATCCAGACGTCTTGATCATTGTCCTTTCGGGCGCAGGAGGGAACTTCTGTGCAGGCGATGACCTGAAGGAAAGCGAGCACCAGACCGCTGAAGACTTCCTGGCACTGATTCTGGATTTACAACGACTCACCCGCTTACTGCTGTTGGGCGAGAAGCCAAGCATCGCGGCGATGGACGGCTATGCCCTGGGTGGGGGCTTTGAGCTGGCTCTGGCCTGCGATTTTCGCGTCGCCAGCACCCGCGCACGTATGGGGTGTGTAGAAGCGCGTGTGGGCATGGTTATCACAGGCGGCACGTCTGCGCTGCTCCCACAGCTGGTTGGACAAGGGATGGCGCGGGAGATCATCCTGATGGCCGACATCTTTGATGCCGCCGTTGCCCAGCGTACCGGGTTGCTCCACCGATTGGTCGAGCCGGAACTGTTGGCCGCCGAGGTGCAGGCACTGGCCGGCAAGATGTTGAGCCGTGCGCCACTCTCCCTGCGCGAGAGTAAGCGGCTGCTCAACCGCCCGCTAGAGACCGAATTGGAGCAGGCTTTCCAGAACGAGATTGAAGCGATCATGCGCTGTTTTGGTACTGCTGATGCTCATGAGGCCACCGTGGCCTTCCGCGAAAAACGTCCACCGGTCTTTGAAGGGAAGTGAGAAACATGGCAGCAACATTTAAGGCTTTTGTTGTTAATAAAAAGGAAGAAGGTTTTACCGCAACCTTCAGGGATTTAACTCAGGCTGACCTGCCACCCGGTGAGGTTCTGGTCAAGGTGGCCTACTCAAGCGTTAACTACAAGGATGGTCTGGCCTCCATTCCAGAAGGCAGAATTGTACGCAGCTATCCTTTCGTGCCTGGTGTCGATCTATCGGGAGTGGTGGTCGAATCCAGTGATGCGCGCTTCAAACCTGGTGACGAAGTGATTGCCACCAGCTATGAACTGGGCGTCTCCCACTATGGAGGGTTCAGTGAATATGCCAGCGTCAAGGCCGATTGGGTGGTGCCCCTGCCTACTGGCTTGACCCTCAAAGAGGCGATGGCCCTGGGTACAGCCGGCTTCACCGCTGCCCTTGCGGTATATAAGCTGGAGTACAACGGTCTCGGGCCGCAGAACGGGCCCGTACTGGTCACGGGGGCAACGGGAGGGCTGGGGAGCGTAGCTATCAGTATCCTCAAAAACCGGGCATACACTGTAGCAGCCAGTACTGGCAAGGAGTCGGAGCATGCCTATCTCAGAGCACTGGGTGCCGGTGATATTTTGACTCGTGAGGAAACGTCAGCTGAGAGCAACCGTCCTCTAGAGAAAGAGCGCTGGGCTGCGGGCGTTGACGCTGTTGGGGGTACCACGTTGGCCTACCTCCTCCGTACTACCAAATATAGTGGTTCAATCGCCTCATGTGGCAACACCGGGGGACCGAATTTCGGCACGACTGTCTTCCCTTTCATCTTACGCGGCATTAACTTGCTGGGCATTGATTCGGTAAACTGCCCTATGGAGTTGCGTCGCCAGGTCTGGGAACATCTGGCCAGCGATTACAGGCCGGAACACCTGCTCGATCTCATTGGGCACGAGGCTCCACTCGTGGAACTTCCTCAAGTGTTGGCTGCCATTCTCAAGGGTGGAGTGAGAGGCCGTACTATTATCAAGGTGAGTTAAATCCAGGATGACCGATAGAGTGGTGCTGGCTACTCGTAGTCAGCACCGTTGAGGACGGCATGTACGTAATCAGCGACGTAGTGCCGCTCCTCGACGCCATCTAAGAGCATGCACTCGGCGACCGAAACCATCTGGGGTAAAACCTCGTGCAGTACACTGACAATGGCGCGTTCGTTGCGGCTATCCGCGCTTGAGTCTCGGATGAACGCGAAAAGCTCATCCGTCAATTTGTCTTCATCGGCCAGGAAACGGAATATGTTGGACACGAAGTTACCCTTTCGCTACAGTACAGGTGGAAACCACTTATTCCCTATTGCTTTGTCTATACAAGATACCCGCATCGATGCTTCTCTGTCAAGTCAAACAGACTCAGGCCCATTTTTCAGCCTTGACGCTTTGATCGAGATTGCCATTTCACCTGTGTGAAGCAGGCGTGCTCACTGAAAAAAGACACAGGGAATGAGATCTCGCTGACTCCAAGGCCGATAACATGAGCGCAAGGGTGTGCAGATTGTCACGCCCGGAGCACTCAGGCTCTTGACCTGTACGAACAGCCTGTACAAAGGACTCCAGGCTCCCACGCCGATCCGTAAGCGGCATCTCAGGCAACTTCACTTGACGTGCGCGCATTCCTAATGGACGAACGGTGACATGATCGGGTGCAGTGTCATCCCGGCTTGTAAATACAATCTCTCCCCCAGTACACTCTATGTGCCATTCTCCGCTCCAACATGTCCGCGGGCCAGGACTTACCCAGCTTCCACGGTAACTCACTACTGCTCCACTATCAAAGACGATCGTGGCAGTAGCGGCCGGGGGGTCTACGTACTTGCTCCAAGGAGGGTTCCAGGTCTGACATGAGATCTGAGATGGCTCCTGAGCGAGCACATAACGCATCAGGTCGAAATGGTGGATGGCCATATCCACGAGCAATGGCTGCCATATTTGGTAATAGCGATATCCTTCAGGTTCCGAAGCGTTCTTGTAGCGCCGGAAGTCAATACTGACAGAACCAATCGATCCCAGATTTCCCTCGCGAACCAACGCAGTCACCGCTCGAATGGCTGGAAAGAAACGATAATTCTGGCTGATCATGAGCACTCGATTACGTTTCGCGGCTGCTTCAACGACCTGCTGTGCCTCAGCCACTGTTGGCGCAAACGGTTTTTCGAGTAACACATGTTTCCCTGCGTTGAGGGCCTCCAATGCAAGCAGGACATGCGCTGGCAAAGTGGCAGTGATGAGTACGGCGTCGGCCTCAACGGCTTCCAAGGCCAACTCAAGTGTCGGGAAACAACGCTTTGGTGAGACGTTGAGGAGCCGCTGCGCTTGCACAAGCACCCCTGCTTCCAGGTCTACACAGGCGACCAATTCAACATCTTTACTATGCTGTACGACTTTGGTAGCCCAATTCAGTCCCCAGCCACCCATACCTACCTGTATAAGACGAATCGTCATCTCAATCTCCTGCTCATTTTGGGACAGCCCAGCGCACGGCGTTGGCGATCATCCGCTTCGCGCCATTTCAAACTGCAACTTGTGCCTATGAGACGTTATTGCGTGTTAGCCTATCAGAGTAGCCGTAGGTACTTCATTATACGCCATGCGAAACCGGAATGCCCACTACTCATACGTTCAGGAGACGGGTCTCGCGTACTTCCTGGACCCGCTTCCGCTTGATGTCCGAGTTGGCGAGTAGGTTGGAAATGAACGTGATGGGTTTCCTGCGACGGATGCAAGAGGCCAAAAGTAGCCAGCACAGCCTGTTGTGAGGCTTTTGTGATTGTTGTTCTGCAATCCGAGAGGATTCTGTGAGATGATATCTGTACCATTGCACTCGGTGGAGTGTCGTAAGGAAAGAAGGATTACGATGGTCCAGCGCATTGTTATACCGCGACCTACATGCCACGATGCTCCTCGTTCTTATCGTGCGGCAGCAGGAGAGGATGGACGAGAGTAGTCCGACGGAGGGCAAGGAAATGATCAATCGCTATGAGGAGAAATGACCAGGGACATGTATCAAATAGAACCGGGAGTTGCTCATCCTTTAGGTGCAGTGCCAGATGAACATGGGGTAAACTTTTCGATCTTTTCGGAGCATGCGACGTATGTTGAACTCCTGTTGTTTGTTCAGCATGACGATCCGGTGCCTTACCAGATCATTCCGTTGGATCCGATACAACACCGGACCTTTAATTTCTGGCATGTCTTTGTAAGAGGTCTAAGAGCGGGGATTCACTATGCCTATCGCTTTGATGGTCCACGAGATGACTCGCATCGGACAGGAGACCGCTTTAACAGGAACAAGGTTGTCCTTGATCCTTACGCGAGGGGAATCACTGCGACACTCTGGAGCCGAGCTGATGCGTCAGGGCCAGATGATAATGTGCGCACATGCATGCGTAGTGCGGTTGTAGACGTATCAGTGTATGATTGGGAGGGTGATCACCCCCTCAATAAGCCGATGAGCGAAACGATCATTTATGAGTTGCATGTCGGTGGATTCACCAGGTCGCCTTCCTCTGGCTGCCAGTATCCGGGTACCTTTGCTGGAATAGTCGAGAAGATTCCATACCTCAAGGAATTGGGCATAACAGCCGTTGAACTTCTGCCGATTTTTGCTTTCGACGAACATGGTAATGGTTACTTGAGTCCGATTGATGGCAAACCTCTAAAGAACTTCTGGGGATACGACCCTGTCGGTCACTTTGCCCCAAACCCCGCGTATTGTTTTTCTCATGAAGAGCGGAGCCACGCGCAGGATTTCCGAGATATGGTGAAGGCTCTGCATAAAGCGGGGATAGAGGTGATCTTGGATGTGGTCTTTAATCATACCGGCGAGGGCGATCATCTCGGCCCCACGGTCAGTTTCAAGGGAATCGACAACAGGATCTATTATGTTCTCGACCCTACGAACAAACAGCGTTATGTGGATTATTCTGGCTGCGGGAACACCTTCAAGTGCAACCATCCGCTCGGGGTCAAGCTGATTACGGACTGCCTGGAATTTTGGGCAAAAGAGATGCATGTGGATGGCTTCCGCTTAGATGAGGGATCTATCTTGGCCCGTGGTGGAGATGGCAGAACCCTGCCATACCCACCGGTCCTGTGGTACATCGAGTTAGATGAAGTGCTCGCTGATGCCAAACTGATTGCTGAGGCGTGGGATGCCGCTGGCCTCTATCAGGTCGGCCGCTTCCCTGGTTATCGTTGGGCCGAATGGAACGGGCGCTACCGCGATGATATCCGCCGCTTTGTCAGGGGTGATCCAGGGATGGTAGGCAAGGTCGCCTCGTGCATTGCAGGAAGCGCGGATCTCTACCAGGCGACAGGGCATATACCGATTAACGCTATCAATTTCATCACGTGTCACGATGGATTCACCCTGAATGACCTGGTGTCCTATGATCACAAACACAATGAGGCCAACGGTGAAGACAACCGGGATGGTACCGATTATAATTGGAGTTGGAATTGCGGCGTTGAAGGGGAGACGAACGATCCAGCAATTGAGGTGCTGCGCGAGCGCCAGATCAAGAATTTTGTGGCTATTCTCATGCTCTCTCAAGGCGTGCCGATGATCTTAGCCGGAGATGAAGTAGGACGTACACAACAAGGAAATAACAATGCGTACTGCCAGGATAACGGGATCAGTTGGTTCGATTGGAAGTTGGAAGAGAAGAACGCTGGTCTGCTCAGGTTCTTCAGACGTATGATTGCGTTTCGTAAGAAGCATCCCAATTTGCGCCGTGAACGTTTCTTTACAGGTGAACCAAATGAACACGGGGTGAAGGATATCGAGTGGCATGGTCGCCAGTTATTCACTCCAGACTGGCATGATCCCAATGGCAGAGTGCTTGCATTTACCATCTGGGGCTTATCGCACGATAATGACCTTCACGTTATGCTCAATATGGAGAAGAAGGGGTTTGATTTTGAGATACCTTCTCTTCAAGGGAAGAGGTGGCGCAAGGTGATGGACACGGCTTTACCGTCCCCGAGGGATATCGTCGAACCTGGAAAAGAAAAGGCGGTTCCTGTTGGCGCCTGCCATGTTAAGGAGCAGAGTGTTGTTGTCCTCATCTCAGGCCGACGATGATGATCAAAACAGGAAATACTGCAAGTCCTGGTTACTCGTTCGCCTGCTGTTCAGCATCCAGCGCCTGCACTGACCGCTGATAGGCCGAGAGTGGGGTCGAGAGGAACTCGAGGTAGCTCCCCATCGATTGCAGCGCAAGTTGCTGGAACGCTTCTTGCTGTTCCTGGGTTTTCTGCCCCAACTCCTGCATCAGGTTTTGAGAACTCTCCGTCTGCTTCTTGATCGCCTCCATGCTTTCGGTGAAGAAGCTTTGGAAAAAATGCATATTGCGCTCCTGGACGGCCGCCAGACTCTGGGCAGCCGTCTGATGTGCCTCGAGGACTCCACTTCCCTCGGTGAAGAAGTGTCGAGCAAACTCTGCGGTGCGCTCCTGGGCAACAACGAGCTGTTCTGCAACGGCCTGGTTGGCCTTAAGGACTTCCACTCCCTCTTCTAAGAAGTGCCGAGCAAACTCTGTGGTGCGCTCCTGGGCATCAACGATATTCTGCGCAACGGCCTGGTTCGCCTGAAAGATATCCATTCCTTTAGTAAAGAAGCTTTGGGCAAACTCTGCGGTGCGCTCTTGAGTGGAAGCAATGCTCTCCGTAATTACCTGATTAGTTTCCTGAAAGGATTTTAGCAGTGCCTGTGCGGCATCATTGGTCTTCTGATCTGCCATGATTTCTCTCCTTACCTGGCTCATAATCGCCTGCGATACATCGCGCCTGTCTTCACGTTACAAACAACCATAACGTGTGCTCATCTCTGTCGTGGGTTCTTAGAGATGCTGTGCGATGCTAGTATAGTTCCCAAAGTCTAGACAATCCTAGACGTTAAGCTTTGTACGGCAAGCCGTACTGGATGCACTACAGCATCCTCTACCCCATTGCTAAAAGCGTTTGGGGATGCTTTGCGAAGGATATTCAGGCTGCCATTGATGTCGGCGTTGAGCTTGCGTCCGTTGCCTGCCTGGTATAAGCCACGCTTCAGCCGTCTGCCACTAAACTTTCGCTCCTCCTGCTCTTTGCCGTACGTTGGGATCGCATCCCCATCCAGGAAGCTGGCCTTGCTGGTGTAGCTCTCTTCTTGCAGAGTTTGGCTTTGTAGCAGAGCATGTCGACGAACCGGGCATGCGGCAACTGCACAAAGTGTTGCTTCTCCTTCTTGCGCATCTCGACTGCTTGCTTCCAGAACGGGTTCTTGCCGATGATTAGCGTGCCGATGCCTTCGGAGACGAGCAAATCAATAATCCGTTTGGAGGAGGTATGCAAGTAGTGATCGATACGGCGAGTGCGTTTCGTCGTCAGGCGTTGCATCCGCTTGGTGAAATGGTCATTCTTGATCCATTTCTGAAGCTCCGCCTTGCGCTTGTTGTAGTACTGATTGACGCTTTTGAGGGGACGACCGTTAACGAGGCGAGGGATGAACCCCTCTTTGTTTGCAGTTATCGCCGCCAGGTTATTCACGCCAATATCCATACTGGCTAGCAAGGTGGGATTGACGGGCTGAGGCTGTTCTTGCCGTTCGTAGACGACTTCTACCACGTAGTAGCCCATCCTGGGTACAATGCGCACTTGTTTGACGTTCGTTTGCCTGGTCTGGACGGTGATGGGCAAGCCCGATGGGGCAATCATCCCACGTTGCAAGGCTCGTTTCGAGAGGGCTTGGATGGTATAGACCAGGATATTGCGCCCCTGCTGCTTCTCTTTGTACTTCGGGAGTCCTGGGCGGCCTAAGAACTGGGATGGGTCCGCGTCCCATGCCTCCGTCGCCTCTTCCCAGGCTTTCCAATTCTTGTCCAGGAGACGAAGAACCTGTTGGGCGACTTTGGCAGGGAGCGCCTGGTAGGCATCATGGCTCTTCATGCGAGCGTGCATCTCAGGATAGGTGAAACGAACCTGCTGGAAGATGAACGCCTGACGCATCTCATAGAGGGCCGCATTATAGAGGTTCTTGGAGGCAAAGGCCGCTTGATCGATCACCTCGTAGCGGGGATCACTTTTGCGCATGACATGCTGTTCAACTACCTGCATGCTCGGCCTCCAATTCCTGGACAATCTTTTCCGTCTTGCGTTTGGCGCGGCGTGGCCCATAGCGTCTGGCACAGTAGCTATAGACAATCACCGTGAGATCAGCCAGCAGGTCCTCCGTGCCATTCTCCGCCAGATTGACGACTTCAATGCTACGTCCTTGTCCACGCAAGAGCGTTTCCAGATAGCGGAAACCAAAGCGGGTGAGTCGGTCTTTCTGCTCCACCACAATGAGCGTGATGCCTTGATCTTCCAACAAAGCCAAGAGCTTTGGGCGGCTATCATTGATGCCGGAGCCGACTTCCTTGACGACTTTGGCCATCGGATAGCCTTTGGCTGTACAATAGGCAACGAGCCGCTCTGCCTGACTATCGAGGTTGGACTTATTCTCTGATGAGGAGACACGCGCATAGACCGCCACCCGACCGATGGGAGCAGGGGATGGGGAGCCTTCATCCACCAGAATGGTGTGTTCTCCAACGCGATGCCCTGTAATTTTGCCGTCGCGAAACCAGCGCCAGGCGGTCTCGTAGCGAACTCCTTGTTGTTTAGCATAGTCACTTAACTTCATGCTCCTAGAATAGCAGAAACACACAAGGATTGTCAAGGATAGTCATTTATTCGCTATGTTCCTTGCGAACGTTAGTGATACAACATTGGCCGCTTAAGGCGCACTCGCTCCTGACCATCAACGTTCCACAATCATCTGTCTTCATACCTCTCTCCTTCTTGCTATTGCAGCCATAACTAACGTATTACACTGCCAGCCACACCTGCACAGTTTTATCACTGCTTGCTGAGGCGATGTATTGTCCGCTTTTTGCCCATGCAACAGCATATACCCAGTTTGAATGGCCGGGGTAACTCACAGCATTTTCCCCGATAGTGGCATCCCATATGTGCACCGTCCTGTCAAAACTTGCCGACGCAATACGTGTCCCATCAGGAGACCAGGTCACAGCGCTTATTGTGAACTGATGCCCAGGATAGGTGCAGACCCTATCTCCTGGCGGGTTTCCCTCAGCTTCCCATACCTCAACCACCTGGTCGGCACCACCAGAGGCGATGTACTTTCCATCAGGGGACCATGCCACTGTGAGTATTGTATTAGAGAACTTCTGAGAGGTGAGAAGTATTTTCCCCTCAGGAATATCCTTTGTAGGCGCCTTCCAAACCTGTACCGCCATATCTTCGCCTGCTGAGGCAATGTATCGCCCATCAGGAGACCATGCCACGGCATGTACTGGATGCCCATGATCGCGATAGATGAACTGCCTATGGCCCGTTGCTGCATCCCAGATCTGTACTGTCCCATCTTCACTTGCTGAAGCGACGAGGTAGCTCTGTCCCGCGGATGGTGAAAGCCTGGCGGGTGACCATGCTAAAGCCGTTACCTTATCGGAATGCCTGGTATAAGTGCATACCTTGCGCATATTGTCGGCTGCCCATACCTGTACCGTGCAATCTATACCCGCCGAGGCGATCCATTTCCCGTTGGGCGACCAGGCTATGGCACTTACTCCACCTGTGTGACCCCGGTAGGTAGTGATTTTGCGTCCGGCTATTGCATCCCAGATCTGTACTGTCCCATCATCGCCTCCCGAAGCGATGCGGCTGCGGTAGTGTGCCGCTTCGTGCCTGTCGCTCGGTGACCATGCTACAGCGTTCACCGGAGCAGCATGTCCACGATAGGTAGTGATAGTCGTCTCTTGAAGTGGCAAGATACTCACTTCTTGCCGTGAAGGGAGAGGTTCGGTCCTGGAGGATAGTTCCGCGTCAGGTTGTACAGGACGCGGTTCTCCATCGAGGATTCCCTGTGCAAAGGCATCGGCGAATTCCTGCACACTCGTAAAGCGTTGAGCGGGGTCTTTCGACAATGCTTTCAGTACTGCTGACTCAACCGCTGGTCTGATAGTTGGAACCTGCTCGCTTAAAGGAGGGGGGGAGTAAGTGTATGCTGGGTAGCAACCTCCACAAAAGAACCTTGAAAAGGGCTCTTTCCGCTAAGCCATTCGTACATGACGGCGGCAAGTGCGTACTGGTCACTTGCTTTGACCGGCATGCCACGGAGTTGCTCCGGAGCCATATATGCGACGGTACCAGCCACCCCTTGCATGCTCTGGGTGCGTGAGCTATGGGCTACGATGGCAATGCCAAAATCGGCGAGCAAAACCTCATCGTTGTTTCCTAGAAGCATGTTCTCCGGTTTGATATCGCGGTGGATCAATTTCTCATCATGCGCATGTTGCAAAGCTGAAGCAATCTGCATCACATAAGGCTGAATATCCTCTGGCGAGAGACGGCTCCCTTGGGGGAAATGTAAACGAAGTGTGCCATTGGGGGCGTAATCCATCACCAGGAATGGGGTATTGTTCTCTACACCAAATTCCAGTACCTGGATGATTGAGGGATGCTTTAAGCGGGCGATAGTGCGCGCCTCCTTGAGAAAATCTCCCATGTCATCGTGGGTCAGCCGCATATCGAGCACTTTGATGGCGGCCTGGGTGTTGAGGTGAATGTGTTCACCGAGGTAAACGTCAGCGAAGCTGCCTCGTCCCAGCAAGCGGACCAGGCGGTAGTTTCCGAGCTGCTGTCCAATACGAGGTCTGGAGAAATTCCGTTTCTTGTACTCCATCTTCGCGCTCCTCAACCAGTTGTTACCCTACATTCCAGACATGCACCGTGGCATCATAGCCAGCCGAAGCGATGCGCGTGCCATTGGGAGACCATACTACGCTGCTTATCTCTTTCGTGTGACCCCGATAGGTGAAGATAGTCTCTCCTGTGGTAGCATCCCATATCTGTACAGTTCGATCATCGCTTGCCGAAGCGATACGCGTGCCATTGGGAGACCACGCTACGGAGTTCACTTTGCTGGAATGCCCGCGATAGGTCAGGATGTTGCCGCCCGTGGCCACATTCCATACCTGAACATTGGTGTCTGCGCTCGCGGAAGCAATCTTCTTGCCGTCAGATGACCAGGCCACCGCATTCACAAAATAGTAGTGGTCACGAAAGATCAATGGGTTATCTCCGGTGAGAGCATTCCAGATTTGCACCGTATTGTCAACATCAGCGTTCGCGTCCGCACCGCTTGCGGAAGCAATACGCCAGCCACTAGCGGAAGGGGATGAAGAGATGGTAGGAGACCATGCTACTGCGTGGACGGGACTGGTATGGCCCGAATAGGTGAAGAGCCTGCTTCCTGATTCAGCCTGGCGAACCTGTACCGTCGCATCCCATGAAGCGGAGGCGATGTACTTTCCATCAAGAGACCACGCTACGGCACTCACCTCTCTTGAGAAGCCGCGGTAGGTCAAGAGCTTCCGCCCGGTCTGGACGTTCCAAACCTGTACTGTTGTATCCCAGGAGCCAGAGACGATGCGTGAACCGTCGGGCGACCAGGCTACAGAGCTTACTGGCTTCGTATGGTTGCGGTAGATAAAGGTAGGGTTTTTGCTGGTGGCGTTCCAGATATGGATCGTTTTATCGGCGCCAGCTGAGGCAATTTTCTTCCCATCGGGTGACCATGCAATGTGTAGCACCGCTGCAGAGTGTTTGCGGTAGTTGGTGAAGAGTTTTCCCAAAGGAATCGGCGAGCTTGCATACTGTTTTGATGCCTCCGCCTGGCGTACCTGTTCGAATGCTCTAGCGAACTCTAACACGCTGGCGAAGCGCTGCTCTGGATTTTTGGCAAGCGCTTTTTGAATTACATGGTCAATAGCGGGCGAAAGCGCCGGTATCTTATTGCGTAACGAGGGCGGAGGAACAAGGACATGCTGCGTAGCCACTTCTATGAAAGACCCAGAAAAGAGGCGCTCCCCGCTCAACCATTCATATACGACAGCGGCCAACGCATACTGGTCGCTGGCCGGGCATGCTTTGCCCTGCAGTTGCTCGGGCGCCATATAGGTTACGGTGCCCGCGACAGTCTGGAGCCGATCACGGGAACTCTGAACAATCACCGCCAATCCAAAATCGCTCAATAAGACCGCATTCTTGTAACCTAGCAACATATTTTCTGGTTTCACATCTCTATGGATGAGTTTTTGGTCATGCGCATACTGTAGAGCAGCGGCAACTTGCCGAACATATGGGGCGATACTGGCTGGGGGTAAAACTGCACCTTTTGGATGACATTGGCGCAAAGTGCCATTTGGAGCATATTCCATGACGAGAAAAGGAATGCTATCCACCACGTCGTATTCCAGGATGCGCACAATAGAGGGATGCTTCAGGTGGGCGATGGTACGTGCTTCTTCAAGAAAGTTTTGTTTATCCTCGTCAGTCAGTCGCATCTGCAGCACTTTGATTGCAGCCGGTGTGTTGAGATATACATGCTCGCCAAGGTAGACATCAGCGAAGCCTCCCTGCCCAAGTTGACGGATCAGGCGGTAGTTAGCAAGTTGCTGACCTATGCGGTCTGGCATCGTCGAATTACTCCTTGACGTACACCTCTGTTAGCTGTTGCTGAGGAGGGTATCTTTGGGGGCATGCCCATGCCCAGGTCCTCTTTATGAAAGCATTTACGTTGGTATACTCTTATGGCGTAGCAACAACATTTCCCATAGCTCAATAGCTTATGTAGTATATAGGAGATTCTAGATGTATTCAACAAGCATGTCAAGCAATCTGAGTGGATTACACCACGACTACCAGCATTACCGCATGAGGGTGTTGAGTCGGCTGAGATGCTGCTCAGCCGACTCAACACCCTCATGCGGTACAAAGTCTCCGCTAAGATGTCCGACTTCTCAAGGGGTTGGAGGTTTGTTCGTCCGCTGAGCGCCGGGCATTTTCGGGAGCTGCTGCGCTGCTTTCTCAAAGGCCTCGGTTGCCTTCTCAAAGTTATCCAGTCCCTGCCGGGTTGCCTTCTCAGCCGCATCAAGAGCCTGTTGATAGGAAGTAAATCCTGTGCGAAGAAAATTCATATAGCTCTCTATCCACTGGTTCCCCTCCACTCCTTGAGACAGCTTCTGGAAGGCTTCTTGCTGCAATTTGGTCTGTTGCTCCAACTGCTGCATCAAGGAGCGCGTGGCTTCGGCCTGGTTCTTGAACACCTCCATGGCACTAGTAAATGTGTTTTCAGCAAACTTCATGTTGCTCTGCTGGGCGGCAATGATATTCTCCGCAATTGCCCTGTTTGTCTCACGGAAGGAATCGGCCAGTTTCTGGGTGATCTCATTCTCTGTGTTCTCTGCCATTGTATTACTCCTTATAAAATTTTAATGCTTAACTACTTCACAGAAGTAAAGTGTAGAATCCTGGTTTCATTATACTCTCACAAATATGCAGATTCAACTAACAAATTGATCACAATTGCAGCGCAAGCACGATGAGCTGGCCCGGGTATTGCGGAGTCGAGGAACATAGCATATACTCCTTCGCAGAAGGGGACAACCGACGTGCCCGAAGAAAAGCGTACGTTTACGAAAGAATTCAAACTGCAGGCTGCACATCTGGTAGAGACCATAGATCCACCTCGCAAAAATACTGTATCCTGAGAAATGGTGGAGGCCCATGAGCGAGGCTGTGTCTGATAGCATAGGTTAGAGTTAGAAAAGGTTGGTATTGCGTGGAAGATAACTCTGTTCATAGAGATGAGCAGCTACCGTATGTAGAGAGCGAGACTCCCTACTATGAATATTCGTCGTTGCCACCATTATCGCCACAAACGCCTACTCCACCGGAGCGGTCGCGCAATAGAGTTCTGCTGCTCATCATGGCAGTTGTCAGTGTGATCCTGGTGGTTGTAGTGGTCTCCCTGTCCGGTCTCTCATACCTCTCGTACGTGCTCTTCCGTCAGCCTCCACCAACGCAGGCGCCCATTACGACATTGCTTACGCAGGCACCGGCGCACCAGGCGACGCCGAGCGCCAATTTTCGCTCGACCCCCTGTCCATTTCAGCCAGGTGATGGCATAGTAGATGGGCAGACGGTCAAATGTGGCTATGTCACGGTTCCCGAGAACCATAGTAACCCCAATAGGGCTAAAGTGCAACTGGCCGTAGCGATCTTCAAGTCGCCAAAGATCCAAAATGATCCTTACCCTGTCGTTCGTCTTGAAGGTGGACCTGGCGGTCCATCGCTGGATGATTGGGCACACTATGTTACCAGCGCGAATTACTCGAGATTTGTGTTCAACCATGACCTGATCATGTTCGATCAGCGTGGAACGGGCTACTCCACCCCTTCGCTCAAATGCCCTGAGACGTTGCAACTCCAATTTGAGACCCTGCATATGCACTTGAGTGCGACCGATTCCGAGCGGCTGCAATTGCAAGCACTACGCACCTGCCATGATCGCCTGGTGCGGTCGGGCGTTGACCTGAATGCGTTTAATTCGCTGGAGAACGCGGCGGATATCCATGATCTGATTCTCGCTTTCGGTTACAAGCAGGCGAATCTGTACGGGGTCTCGTACGGCACGCGACTGGCCCTTACCACCATGCGCCTGTATCCAGCGGTGATACGCAGCGTGGTGCTGGACTCAGTATACCCACCGCAGAAGAACCGTACCGATGTACCGAGCGACGCGCAGCGTGGCTTCAACGTGCTGTTTCAGGGCTGTGCCGCTGATGCACACTGTGATCATCTTTATCCGCACCTGGATAGTGTTTTCTACCTGCTGGTCACCGATCTCAACGCCAACCCCGCTCACTTTCAAACAACCGATTCCACAACAAACAAGAGCTATAACGTGGTAATGGCGGGAAATGATTTTGTGTTTGTGCTGTTTAATACGCTCTATGTGACACAAGCCATCCCCGTGCTGCCGCAGATGATCTTTCAGGTGCGTGACTACAACTATACGCTGCTCTCGCAAATATATGGAGCTGTTGAGTTCGACAATACTTTCAGCGATGGCATGTTCTATTCGGATGAGTGTAGCGAAGACTGGGATTTTCTGACGCAGCATGACATCGCGGCTGCTATGCAAGGGATCACGCCACAAATTCAACCCGCACTCCAGAGCGAACTGCAACAGGAGTATGACGACTGCCGACTGTGGCATGTGCAACAGTCGCCCGCAGCTCAGAAGCAGCCAGTACTGAGTGATATCCCCACGCTGGTGCTCTCCGATGAGTATGACCCGATAACGCCGCCAGCAAATGGCAGGCTCGCGGCGCAAACGCTCAAGAACAGCTACTACTTCCTCTTCCCTGGCCTGGGTCACGGCGCAGAATACAATTCGCCATGCGTGGACAGCATCATTTCTGCGTTTGACGATAGTCCAACGCAGAAACCATCAGCTGCCTGCGTGGCAGGTATGAGAGAGCCGAATTTCGTGTAGGTGTGGATATGGCCGTTATGTCTTCTCTTTATCATACTTTCTCTGATAGCCGCTAACCATTCATCCATAGGTCAGATTAAGATGGTTGATCAAACTTCGATCTGGTCGAGTTGCCTCGCACGCAGGAGGTGATAGACCAGGAGAAGTTGGGTCAGTGCCAGTGGGTGACTATGCCGGCTATCCCGTGTTTGAGAATCGGAAAATTGACCAAGATCTGCCAGCGGAGCTGCCCCACACGCATCCAGGTGATCCAAAATGCAACGCTCGAGTGCACGGGCCGGCTCATCAGGGATAGAGCCATCGATCTCCAGGTACTCGACAGCCCGGCCTCCCACGCGTCCCAGCGTCGAACGCACACAGCCAGATTGATCTTCAGCAATGACCTCGCTCAGGTCGGGATGATGCAGCGTTCCATGCAAGGTCAAGCGCACATCGAGATGTGCATCGCCGTCCAGCTCGGCGTTGGACCACTCGCCAGGGAAAAAAGAGACGACAACATCGGCGTTATCACGCTGTGGCCGGATATACTTCGCCGAATCATGCTCACGGATGGCGAGTTCGCGCAGCACCTCTTCCTCAGTATACCCACGCTTGGCCGTGTCACGCCGAATTTTCCAGCGCCACCTCAATTCCTCTGGCGGATCGAGATAAACGCGTACACTGTAGGCGTTGCGCATCTCCTGCCAAAACATTCCCAGCAGACCCTCGACAATCAGAAAGGGGTGCGGCACAATATACTGCGGTGGACCGAAGTCGCCTGACTTATGGTCATAGTGTGGCTTCAGAATAGCCTCACCGGCACGTAACAGCCGTAGATGCTGCGCCATAATATCGAGATAGTTGCATTCAGGATTCAAAGGCGTGATATTCAATTCCTTGCGCTGCTTCCGATTATACCGGTGATAGTCGTCGGTACAGAGGACTGCAACATTCTCAACGCCCAAAATCTGGGCAATACCTCGACTAAGCGTCGTCTTACCCGCGGCGCTATCTCCTACTATTCCCAGGATAATGGGACGCCTAACCCCTACAATGGGAGAACCCTTAATTCCTACAGACGGTGAAGCCATAACTTTCTCCAGATTCCTTGTGCCGCGTATCCCTGCTTAGTCACCAGGAGCGCGTATCACTTACCACTTACCATAATATGCTCGATCACAAATCATCGTATTCAGAATGCCAGCTCTTCACTCCACTTTTGCTTGAGGTGGTATTCATGCCAGGACAGCATGCAGTAATTTGCCGTAACAATGGATCGGTAGGAAGTTGGTACGACTGGTTTCTCAAAAAAGTTGGACTATTTGTATGAGCTAGCTCATGCCTATGATAAAATGATACTTGACAGGTTACATAATAACAAGCCGCAATTCACTATGCTAAGCATAGATTGGAGCTTATGAATGGATTGGCCACGCCTGGATAGCCTCACAATACGCCAGCTTCGTGTGTTCTGCACAGTTGCACAACTCCTGAGCTACACGCGGGCGGCGGAAGAACTTGGTTGCCAGCAACCCACCGTATCGGCCCTGGTAGCAGAGTTGGAACGAATGACACAGTTGACCCTATTAGAGCAGTGGGGTAAGCACCTCGCTCTGACGGATGAAGGGCGCGAACTGTATGCTCACGCACAACACGTGGTTGTCGAAGCGGACGAGGCATGGCGTGCAATGGCAGAGCAACGTGGAATTGAGTCACCGGAAAGCGTACCGCTACGCGTTGCTGCCGATACTACAGTGGGGACCTACGTCATGCCCCACTTGCTGGGCGCCTTTCACCAACGCCGATCCGCCATTGCCCTTAATCTGCGTGTAGCCAACCGCGCAGAGGTTCGCGCTTGCCTGCTGGCTGGAGAGGTTGATCTCGTTATTGCTGGCCGACCACCAGCAATTGAGGGATTGGTGGCCGAACCATTCCTGCCTAATCCATTAGTGGCGGTCGCGTCCCCTGATCACGTCTTAGCCACACAACCCCAGGTATTGCTGGCTCGCCTGGCCGATGAAGTCTTCCTCCTCCGCGAGGTGGGCTCAGGAACGCGGGCCGCCGTGGAGGAGTTGTTCGAGGTAGCCGGTTTGCCGCTCAAGATCGGGATGGTGCTGGGCCATGTCGAAGCAATCAAACGAGCAGTAGCAGCAGGCCTGGGGGTGAGCGTGCTTTCAGAAGTGGCGGTGAGGCGCGAAGTTCGTTATCGTACACTCGTTGTCCTGCAAGTGGAACATTTCCCAATCCAACGCCGCTGGTATATTGCACGCCTTGCTGATCGACCTTTGAGCGCCAGTGCTGCCGAATTCATCGAGTTCTTGCGCGAATATAGGCTACGGAATGGGTGAGGTAGCATGCGCCTGCAGGATTATTGGGAGCCGCTTCCGTTTTGCAAGAAGAGCTGACGGAGGGCAGTTGCGGTCCGTGACAGCCTCCGTCCTTTCAAGTGGACAACATACCATTGTCGCTTTAGTGGAAACCCCTGTACATCCAGTGTGACCAGGTCACCGCTAGCGACTTCAAGTTCAACTGATTCCCAGGGTACTACAGCGATCCCCAACGCGGCGATTGCCCCCTCCTTAATGGCTTCGATACTGCTCAATTCCAGGCTAGCCTGCAGGGGCATGCCTGCAAGCGCGAAGTGATGCTCGGTTTCTAGCCTTGTTCCAGACCCTTGTTCGCGTAGCAGGAACGTTTCCTGTTGTAGATCATGCATTGTCAGCGTGGGGCATCCCGCCAATCGGTGGGACGGTGAGGACACGACCACCAGTTCATAGGGCCTCAAAAATTCTATGACGAAACGATCTTGCCCTTCAATGAAACTCATCACCGCCAGATCTACCTGGTGGGCGAGTAGGCGCTCTTCAATAGTATGGCGGTCAGCAACCATGAGCGTGATGCGGACTCGTGGGGAGAGTGCATGGAAAGCGCCGAGCAATGGGAGCACCACGTATGTAGCTGCGCTGGTGCTTGCGCCTACCAAAACACTTCCCCGTCCGAGTGTATGAATCTCCTTCACTACTGGTTTGGTTTCGGCAAGTAAAGCCAGGAGCCGCTCAGTGTGACGCAGGAATTCCTGACCGGCGGAAGTCAGCATGATACCTCTGCCACTGCGAGCGAATAGCCGCAGACCTAGCACCTGTTCGAGTGTCCTGATCTGCTGCGAGACAGCCGGTTGCGAGAGATAGAGAGCCTCGGCCGCTCTGGTGTAGCTCAGGTGATGTGCTACTGTGCGAAATACCGCAAGCTGATGTACGGTGAAATCAGTTGAACCATTGGTAGTCTCCATGAGCAAATCTTAACATGTGACAACTCCCCACGCATAGAATACGGGGGCTTCTCAGTTCAGCCGGTTTTCGTGACCGTCCCTGAAGGCCATGCCCTGGCCCGTGAAAGAAAACCCTCTGACAGATGGCACTTCAAGCCTCTCTGATCAGAAAATATGCGACACAGGAGTGTGCGAAGATGTTCCATCCCCGTCTTACCAGCCCTGCTAGAAGCATTGTCTCATGGCTGCCTAGACTTTTATTGAATAATCATAGATAGAATACTCAATCACTGAGTATTCTCAACCCAAGCCTCAAATAATGTATAAAGTTTAATCTATGGAATTGATAGCCAACTGCTACTACAACTAATAATTTTGCCATGCTATACTTCTCCCAGCGAAGGTTGTTACATACTATTGTGAGGTGAGGAGATATCAGCATGATAATAGATGCCGCGTCGGAGCAGAAGAGCCGCTGGGCATCAGGCGTAATTCCCTATGCACAGATGGGCTACTGGAAACCTGACTATGAACCGAAAGACACAGATATCCTTTGTGCGTTTCGTCTTGTACCTCAAGAGGGCGTAGACCCTGTTGAAGCTGCGGCGGCTGTTGCCGGTGAATCTTCTACCGCCACCTGGACCGTCGTTTGGACCGATCGTCTGACCGCGTATGAGAATTACCAGGCCAAAGCCTATCAAGTCGTTCCAGTTCCCGGTACAGATCAGTACATAGCATACATTGCCTACGATCTGGACCTGTTCGAGGAAGGGTCGATCGCGAACCTGACCTCCAGCATCATTGGCAACGTTTTTGGCTTCAAGGCGCTGAAGAGCTTGCGCCTGGAGGATATGCGCATTCCTCCGCACTATGTGAAGACCTTTCAAGGGCCGCCCCATGGTATCGTCATGGAGCGCGAGTACCTGGATAAGTATGGTCGCCCCTTGCTTGGGGCTACGACAAAGCCGAAGCTTGGTCTTTCTGCTCGTAACTACGGTCGTGTCGTCTATGAGGCCTTGCGTGGTGGCCTGGACTTTGTGAAGGATGACGAAAATATCAACTCGCAGCCCTTCATGCGCTGGCGCGACCGCTTCCTCTATTGTATGGAGGCCGTCAACAAAGCGAGTGCTGAAACTGGTGAAATCAAAGGCCATTACTTGAACGTCACTGCCGCAACCATGGAAGACATGTACGAGCGCGCCGAGTTCGCCAAGGAACTGGGAAGTATCATCGTTATGATCGACCTGACCATTGGCTACACAGCGATCCAGTCCATGGCGAAATGGGCCCGCAAGAATGGCCTGATTCTGCACCTGCACCGAGCAGGTCATGCTACATACACCCGCCAGAAGACGCATGGCGTTTCCTTCCGTGTGATTGCCAAGTGGATGCGCCTGGCTGGTGTCGATCACATCCATGCCGGGACGGTGGTTGGAAAGCTGGAGGGTGACCCCATGGCCGTGAGGGGCTACTATCAGACGCTGCGTGGCATGAAATACGACGCCGACCCCAGCATGGGTCTGTTCTTCGAACAAGATTGGGCGTCGCTGCCTGCGGTCATGCCTGTTGCCTCGGGTGGTATTCATGCAGGGCAAATGCACCAACTGCTGCACTATCTGGGTGAGGATGTGGTGCTCCAGTTCGGTGGTGGCACTATCGGTCACCCATTGGGCATTGCTGCTGGCGCGACCGCGAACCGCGTTGCCGTGGAAGCTATGATCCAGGCGCGGAATGAAGGGCGTGACATTATGAGTGAGGGGCCGGAGATCCTTGAGAAAGCAGCAAAGTGGTGCACTCCGCTGCATGTCGCCCTGGAAGTCTGGAAAGATGTTACCTTCAACTATGCCTCGACCGACACGCCTGATGTGATGCCAACCCCAAATTATTAGCCGTAAGGGCGACCACAAGGGTCGCCCAAGGAGTTACGAGTATGGCTTTTCATCTGACCCAAGGAACCTTTTCCTTCCTGCCGCCTCTGACTGACGACGAGATTCGCCTGCAGGCAGAATATTGCCTGAACAACGATTGGCCTATCAACATAGAGTTCACTGACGATCCACACCCCCGCAATGCCTACTGGGAAATGTGGGGGCTGCCAATGTTCGACGTGAAAGACCCGGCGGCGATTCTCTATGAGATCAACCAGTGCCGTAAAGCCTACCCGAATCACTATATCCGGGTAGGTGCCTACGACCGCAAGAAGGGCCGTCAAACCCTTGCTCTTTCGTTCATTGTGAACCGGCCAACTCATGATCCAGGCTTTGCCCTGTCTCGTCAGGAGGTGCATGACCGTACCATCAAATATACCCTCCATAGCTATGCGACTGACAAGCCCAAGGGAGAACGGTACCTATGATTCCCTCTCCTCAGACCGGGGGACCTGATAGTAATACTCATCCGGTTCTCGATATTCCCGATGAAGCCAGTGCGGATATATCAGCCATTCTTCATGAGTCACAGGTCATGGAGATACTGCAAAGGCTTGACCAGGAGCTTGTAGGGCTCAAATCGGTTAAGACACGTATTCGTGAAATCGCTGCTTTGCTCCTGGTTGACCGGTTGCGCCGTAGCTTAGAGTTGATGGCGCGACCACCCTCTTTGCACATGTCCTTTACCGGTGGGCCGGGTACGGGTAAAACAACGGTGGCTATGCGGATGGCGACTATCCTGCATCGACTCAACTATGTACGCAAAGGACACCTGGTGGCGGTGACGCGAGACGATCTGGTTGGTCAATACATCGGCCATACCGCGCCCAAAACCAAAGAGGTCCTCAAACGCGCGATGGGTGGTGTACTTTTCATTGACGAAGCCTACTACCTCTACCGCCAGGAAAACGAACGGGACTATGGGCAGGAAGCCATCGAGATCCTCTTGCAGGTGATGGAGAACCAGCGTGAAGATCTTGTCGTCATTCTCGCAGGCTACAAGGACCGCATGGAAACCTTCTTCCAGTCCAACCCCGGAGTCAGCTCACGCATCGCACACCACCTGGATTTTCCCGATTACTCACTTGATGAGCTTCTTGCTATCGCGCAACTCATGCTTGCGGAGCAAATGTATCGGTTCAGCCCCGAGGCCCTCAAGGCATTTGAAGCCTATCTCAAAAGACGGATGCACATGCCTCGCTTCTCCAATGCGCGTAGTGTGCGTAATGCGATAGACCGGGCGCGGCTACGCCAGGCCAACCGTCTCGTTGCCAGAGGCGGGAGACTATCTAAGCTAGATCTGATGACGATTGAGGCTGAGGATATACTGGCCAGTCGTGTGTTCACCGAAAATATGCCGGACGAGGAGCAACGGCCTGATATATCCCAGGATACCCCATTTGTCTGAGGGTAACTTGGATCCGTTGCTCTTCCCAGCATCGTTCATCAGAAGCACATCCATCCTACAGAGATCACCGGAATCTTAAATAGTTATCCGGTGAGTTGTCGCATTTTATCCCCCATAAGGTGCCCTTTACTCCTAAACAAGAGCGGCAGCGTGCGGCCCCTACTGCTCGCCAATGGCACGGTCTACATCGGCTGGGCCGGATACTGCGACAACCCCCCGTACCACGGTTGGGTGATGGGGTACACATACAGCGGTTCGACTTTCCAGCAGGTGTACGTCTACAACTCGACTCTGGCAGAGCGGCGGCGGACTGGCGGCTGATAGCAGCGGCAGTATTTACGCTATGACCGGCAATGGTACCTTTGACCTCAACAATTCGGGAAATGTGGACGCCGGCGATACTTTCCTCAAGTGGAACGCCCAATTGAAAGTGACCGATTACATCACGCCGTTCAACCAGTCCTGCCTGCTCGCAGGAGATGTGGATCTGGGCTCGGGTGGGCCTTTGCTCCTGCCCTCACAGAGTGGAACAACACCCAACGAGCTGATCGGCGTGGGGAAGGAAGGACGTATCTACGTCGTCAACCGCGACAACATGGGCAAGTTCACTACCGATCCAAGTCTGAACTGCCAGACTAGCGAACAAAACCGGACTGACATTGACAAAGTAGTGCAGGAGTTGCCGCCCAAGACCGCCAATGGGGGTGTCTGGGGCAACTTTGCCTACTGGAATGGCCCCAATGGGCAGTACGTCTACGTCGCGGGCAGTTCCGACCACCTGAAAGCCTTCTCAGTCACGAATGGAATGCTCTCCACTTCGGCGAAGTCCCAGTCACCTGAGAGCTGGAGCTCCGGTCGCGATGGCCTGGATAGCTATGTAAAGTTTACAGTGCCAACCGTGGCCAACAGCGAGGTCTTTGTCGGAACCAAGGCTACCTTAACGATCTTCGGTGAACTGCCGACGCCTGCTCACAACAACATTGGCACCAGCAATGACAGTAATCCCTCTGCGGCCAACTACGATCACGGTGGGTATAGTTATTCTGCTCAGGCTTTGCACGGAGCCGGAAGCGGAACATTGATCTTTTCTCTTTTACAGACTGGTTTCTTGTTATCCGTCACTTGTTAAAAAAATTGATGTGCCAGGTAGTCAGCACACTTGTTTTCACCGTATTAGTGCTTTGACCATGTTGCTGCCTGCCAACAAAGCCGCAGCCATGATTGTTCGATAGGTGTAAGATTGAGGCCAACAATTTCACCGTCACGCATTTCATAGGGTGTCTCCCAGCCAAAATCACCCATGTAAAGCTTTCCACACCTGGTTGTACGGTCATAGATGAAAATGGCTTGCTCTCCATGTTCGTTCTCGAAATATCCTCGATATTGGTTTGGGGTTGTATCGTTAAGATGAGGTGGTCTGCCAGCGGAGATATGATGATGATTACTTACCTGAAATATGGACTGCTCGCTCATTTGTCCCTCCATTTACTAATTAACACACTAAAAGAGAGTATACACCAAATTCTGCAAGGAATACGAAGAATCTCCGCTGGAATGGTCCAGGGCCCGGCTATCAATAATGGACGACCGATCATCGAGAGGACACGTGTCTTCGTTGATCTATCATCGGATATCTGAGAGCGGCATATCAAGAACGGAAATTCCTGGTAGCCAGAACAGGGTGATGTTGAATGCACGCTCGCGGGCTTGTACTAAGGGAACGTCTTAAATAGGTCTCTCAGATCAATGGCAGTCTTCGCGTCACCCAAAAGAGGGGTCACACCGAATATCTCCTCCAGTGTACGGAGCGTGGAGCTATGGGTATAGTGAATCGTATTCGAGTAGCCTCCACCTTTCGCGTCAGGAGAAAGCACGATCATCCCGATTGGACCATCCCCTGCTCCACCCTCATCCCAGGTGATGAAGACGATGCCACCGTTTTTGTACGCTTGTGAGCTGAGAATCGCCGGAAGGTTCTGTGCGAGCCAGGTATCACCTTGCTTGACAGAATCGTTAACAGGCGCACAGGTGTCGTGCATGTCATCGCACAGGTTCGGCGTGATGAAGTTGTAGCGTGCCTGGGTATTCTGCTGCAAGTCCGTAGCCAACGCGGTGTAGGGCCGTACATGTGCAATGCAGGAGGACGAATGCGGATCGTTGGTGTTCGTGACATCGTCGAAGAAGACCATCGGATTGTGCTTGGGGGCGTATAAGCCCGTCTCGGTGAGCGGGCAAACAGAGCCGCTAATGCTTTCTTGATACGACTTCCACGAGATGTGGGCCTGGGTGAGGAGGGTAACCAGGTGGTGCGTCGTGCTCTGATGATTGGCATCGGGGTTATCATCATTACTAATGCCAAAATTGGTCCCGGCTTCCAGCCACAAATAGTTCGGTTCGCTTGGGTGGTTACCCGGAGGGTTGTAGTACTGCTCTGCGTATGATGCCATCGGGAGGAGCGTATGGTTGATGTAAGGTGCCGAGGGGCTATTCTTAATATCCGACCAGTTGTGATTTTCCATCATGATCAGAAAAATGGTCCTTGCGGTTGATGGGGAGGTAGGCATAGGTGTGGAAGTTGCAGTAGGAGTAGGGGTAGGAATGGGTGCTCCTGTTAACGGCGTTGTGCTACAGGAGGCGAGGAGGATGCCACACATGATCGCGAGAACAATCCATAGGTGGTAGTAGAACTGGCCTGGTGACTGGAGCCGCTGGTACATTCAAATACTCTCCCTTTCGAAGATGAGCAAAAAGGTGTTATTCCCAAGGCTCATCAAATCATCTCGCATTTCGAGCTAAATGCTTGCTTGCCAGCATTCAAGATAGTAGTGATAGACCCTCTCATTGTATCACGGTGCCGCTTCCCCTTCTGGATGCCCCGGATCTTCCTTGTAAGAAAGCGCCATTGAGGATATAGTAGCTATAGATAGTAGACTGCAAAGGTTCGCACCCATTACCGTCTAACTCCCCGGCACACGGTATTGAGCGAGTTGTAGATTGAAACGAAACCAAACCATTGAAACAAACAAAAAACGCAGAATACCAGAACATCACTTGGGGAGATGATGGTTCTGGTGAGGTTGATGCAGCTGGATCGCTCGTTCTCCTATGGTAAGCACCTGCTCCGCCGCCATAGCGCGCCCCTCTGTCCATGCAGAGACAAAGGCCTCCTCCCCGAGATGGTTGCGGACAGCAGCCACTGCATGGTCATAGTCAGCCCGTTCAATAGGCTGCAGGGG
>WNGM01000822.1_pt1 | contig 24958 bp, 23 predicted proteins | sample 5400571 | NCBI WGS metagenome assembly WNGM01 (sample SAMN13153378, study PRJNA577476) | soil metagenome | isolation source: 100 cm soil or saprolite under Garry oak tree replicate 2 | place: USA:California | collected 2016-06-15 | reverse complement strand
GCCCTTCATCCTTCTCCTGGGAGACAAGTTCCATTGTGTCAACCATCTCGACAGCATCAACCATATTAATATGCGGGAATATATCACCCGGATGCTCTCCCACCAATTTTCTCCTTCTGATCGGGATATGCAAGCTACACCACCAACCAGCCCATACTCCTCCCCACCTTCCTAGGCCTTTGCCGTGAATAAAGCTCAACCTTGCTATATTGATACTTATCACCCTTCTTTCATACACCATATGCCTGTTTCTGTCCACTATGCCCTCTCCAAGCAAAGACAAAAGTACTGGAAACAGTTTGACATTGTACTTGCTAGAGTGTAATATGTCGGTGTTGCACCTGTAGCTCAATGGATAGAGCACTTGACTTCGGATCAAGGGGTTGCGGGTTCAAGTCCTGCCAGGTGCGCCAAAGGCCCAGTTCTATTCCTGCAAGAAGAAAGCGACATCAAACAGCAAAGCAATGGAAACCCAAACCACTCGTAGACCAATATCAATAGGAACCTGTGCATTTTGCAATGCCGAGCTTGCGAAAAATAAGATGACACAGCATCTCAAGTCCTGTAAACAGCGACTTGCCACTATTGCTGCCCAAGAGGGGAAAACCCGGAAGACGAAAACTCGCTTGTTTCATATCCTGGCTGAAGGCCAATACAATCCACAGTACTGGCTACATTTTGAGGTGCCGGCCACTGAATCATTGTGGTCATTGGATAGATTTCTCAAAGATATGTGGATAGATGATTTAGATCACTTGAGCGGTTTTACTATTAACGGTACAAACTATAGCATTGATTATCCAGATGACTTTTTCGCTTTTAATGAGACAGAAGAGACAGAAGAGGAAGAACTCTCTGAGGAAGAGATAGAGAAAGAACTTAGAGAATTAGTAGACGAGATTGTTTCAGAATTTGCAGAAGCACCTGCATCACATCTAGGCATTCCTTTAAATCCACTTTCGGCTGAATGGATCGCAGAAATCAAAAAGCCACGTTCTGTCGATGAGCTTGTTGATTTCCTCAAAGGAGAACTGGCTAGAATTACAAAAGAAGATAAATCTGCCTTGAAGAATGACCAGGATATATCTCTCGAAGAAAGACGCAAAAGATACCTTACCTTGTATTATCAGAAAATGGTTGTCCAGGACCTTCTCGAGGCAGTCGAGGATCGCAGCATGGATGTATCGCTAGAGCGCGTCCTCAAAGTTGGTCAAAAGTTTTCCTATGTCTATGACTACGGATCTTCAACATACATCAATCTGAGAGTAATTGCTGAACGAGAGGGAATTGTACAAAATAAGAAGAAACCTGTCCAGCTTCTTGCCCGAAATACCGCACCTACGTTTCCTTGCGTAGTATGTGGGAAGCCTGGAACAGAAGTGGCAATGGGCTACTTTACTAATAGCATAGCGGATAGTGTGTTTTGCACTGAGTGTGCGAACAAGCAAGATAGGGAGGATGAAATGCTACCTATTATCAACTCTCCACGGGCAGGTGTGTTGTAGTAGAGCTAGTGCTAGACGGACCTATTGAACAAGCAATCTAGCAGGCAGCCGGTATAATAACAAGGGGATGTACCCTATCCCCTTGTTATTTGTCTTGTTGACTACTCTGCTTTATCATTCAAAGCTGTCAGCAATTGTAATACCTGTTCAAATTTCCCGTCTAATGCGTCGAGATGACGTTTGATATCTTTGATACCTTGCCCTTGTCCATCCTGTTGATCCTTGATTGCTCTGATTTCCTCTTTGAGTCCATCTAGCCGTGTATCAATTCCATCAAGATGCACATTGACAATTTTCACTTGATTTCTAATTTCTCTGATATCTTGTCCCTGATTCCCAACAATTCCTCTAATTATCGTTACCGCGCTATTTGTATCATCAAGATTATAGATGATATCACGTCTCATGATAGCAGCATCTTTTTCTAATGCCGCTATGCGCTGCTCATGATCAAGCATCTATTTCTCCAATCCCAATACAAAGATTAACATCTGTCTTTCAGTATAGCAGGTTTTTTCACTATCTAACAGCAATTTTGAGAGCAAACAGCATTTATTTCCCTCTCTAATCTGCACCTCCTGCTTTTCCGTTCCGGAAGGATAGAAGCATAGTTGAATTTTTCTGTTGCACAATGAACGAGCAACACGTATAATAGCTCATGTTATTTTCCTTATTTCATCTCGAGGTCGCCTGCGGCGACCCATACGTAAAGGACTATTATCCTTGCAGTTCAGAAATGGAAGGCCACAATGCAGGCAAAGCAAGCTGATTTCGCTATTATCACTATACGCGAGGATGAGTTTAAGGCGCTTGCAAGCCGCTTTAAGCTCACTCCACAGCGCGGTGCTAGCGGGCACAACTATGGTATCAGCCAGATACAGACGAGGGATGAAAAAAACCGTACGGTCGCTATAGCACGCTGTACTGAGCAAGGTCCACAACCAGCCCAACAACTCGCTCATGATATGATTAACGACCTTTCTCCCTCGCTTTTGCTGGTAGTCGGTATTGCCGGTGCGGTTCCCGACACGGATCTAACGCTCGGCGATGTCGTCGTCTCCTCGCGCATTCACGACTTCGGCGTCAACGCTTTTAAGCCTGGCGAAATTCAGTGGGACATGCGAGGAGGTATTCATCCGTATGTGAGCGATATCATCTCCAGCCTGCCCATGTACGAAACCCAGCTAGAAGGCTGGAATACAGCCGACTCTATACGTGTCCCACGTCCAGCCCTGGACAGAACAAAATTCAGGGCCTTTGACATCACGAAAATGACAACCGAGGAAAAACAAAGCATTTTCGATGGCACACCACCAGAGTCCTGGCAAAGAAAAATACTAGACATGTTGAAGTGGCACTTTGATGATCCGCCACAGCGGGTGGCTGAGCCCCTCTACAAAAGCGGCAGTATTGGCTCTAGCGGCAGCCTGGTCCGCGACACAGCTATCTTGATTCAGGGGCTCCAGAACGCACGGAGTATTCGAGCTGTCGAGATGGAGGCGGGTGGTGTCTTTCAGGCTGCACAACAATTGCGCCAGCAATATCCTGTCATGGCGATTCGCGGCATCAGTGATATCATCGGCCTCAAACGCGACAACAGGTGGACACCCTATGCCTGCCACACCGCGGCCGCCTTCACCTATGCTCTGCTCACCTCCAACTCACAAATTTTTTGAGAACCTCCAATTGGCAACTGGCAGGTCTGATCCCTCTTCACCAAACAACGGTGTCGAGAGCCCTCAAACCGGCACAGCAGCACCAGCAGTACAGGCAAATGGAGAGGCTCCAATCCAGATTTATATCAGCTATGCAGAAAAGGATGAGGAATTAGAAGAAGAACTCGTAACACACCTCACCTTACTCAAACGTCAACACATCATCAGCACATGGCACAGCCGGCAGATTGGCCTGGGCCGGGAGAAGGATAAGGAGTTTGATAGCCATATCGACACCGCCCAGATCATTCTCCTGCTGGTGAGTCCACGCTTTATGGCCTCGAACTATTGCTATGAGCAAGAAATGACGCGTGCTATGCAGAGGCATACGAATGGTCAGGCCCGCGTCATTCCGATTCTCCTCCGTCACACCGATTGGAAAAACGCACCCTTTAGCAATCTTCAAGGGTTGCCGCGCAACGGCAAACCGGTTGTCTCCTGGACTGACCGAGACCAGGCATGGTCGATGATTGCGAGTGAGATCCGACGGTTGTGCGATGAACTACGCGGAGTGTAAAACTACGAGTATTTTTTAGACAGCCCTGATGAGTTTTTGGATGAGGAGTGAAAGGGCTCCACAGTTGCGATTCTCAGACGATGCACCTTACAATGAGAGAAGTGACACAAAAGCATCGTCCTCCAGATGAAGCAAAGAAACACGGGAAGGAGAAACAGATGGGGGTGTTCAGACACAAGGACCCATGGCAGCACCACCGTGCTGAGTTAATCGAGCGAGGGAAAGCAGGGACTGCCCTTTTGAGGGCTGAACCGGAGGCAGTTGTGCCCATCCTGCTCAGTGTATCACCGGAGGCCAAGTTCACCTATCAGCCCTATCTGACTTTTCTGAACTCCGAGGGCTGGGCAACAGAGAGGGCGAAGTTTCCAGAGGAGTTCCTGGCGGCATGCTCATTACGCCTGCTGGTTCTGAGTGTTACCTCCCAGGGTATCCTACCGGAAATGTGGCGCTTCTCCCTCGCCACACCCGTGTTCGAGGAACTGTCCGCCCATGGGCTGTCCCTACTCAGACGGCTTCTCGCCTTGCTTGGAAAACAGCCAGATTACAGCATCATCTCTACACTCTCCCTGGGAAGCCTGCAAGCAGCGCTGATTACTACGGTGCGCAGACACTATTCCCGCACAATTGCAGATCAGGACCTGTGGAAGTCAGAAACAATCGGCTACTATCTCCAAGGGGAAGCTGCCTATCGGAACAACGATCTGGAAACAGCTCTTCTCTGCTGGAGGCAAGGGGAAATAGCCGGAAGCAACTGTCCACAAGACCTCACGTATCTGTTGTGCAAGAAACGACTGGTCACTCTTGCCAATTCGATGTAGCCTGACGATAATTTAACAACAGCTCTCTCGGGGCTCCCAAGGCATGACGATGACTGACGTCAGTGATTTACATAATACCTTCAAGAAGAGGAGCAGGGAACACATGAGCACTCAAATTACGTATCATGGTCATACTCAGCAGGTTCGTGCTGTGGCATGGTCGCCCGATGACAAACATATTGCATCGGGGAGTGACGATCAGACTGTACAGGTGTGGAGCGCTGCAACGGGGCAACATGTGCTCACGTATCATCCAGTGCAGGACGCTGGCGCTGTCTTCGCGCTCTCGTGGTCGCCCGATAGTACGCGCATTGCTTCAGGCGGCAAAGGTGGGCACGTTCATGTATGGAATGCTGCCACCGGACAGCAGCTCTATATCTATGATCTGCACATTGATTATGTCCTTGACGTGGCGTGGTCACCCGATGGAAAGTATATCGCCGGGACCGCTGGTAGCAGCCTGCAAATGTGGGCTGCCGACAATGGACACTATCTTGCAACTTTTGATCTCCTCGAAGGCAAGCTGGAGCGCGAAGGGAGAGTATCGGCCATCGCCTGGTCGCCCGATAGCAAATATATCGGCTTGAGTGATAACGCAACAGTGCCAGGCCAGTATACAGATGTGCAGGTATGGGAAGTGCAGAGTGTGAGCCGAACCAGTAACTCCAGCGCGGTGATCGGGCCAGTCAATGCACTGGCATGGGGGCCTCGGCTCGCCTCAGCTGGCAATGACACTCACGTCAATGTCTGGGACGCCTTCACGGGAGCGCTTCTCTTCCCCTATGTTGGGCATGTTCAGCCAGTCTTTGCCGTAGCATGGTTGCCGCGTGATAAGCGCGTCGCCTCTGGCGGCGCAGATCAGAGCGTACACATCTGGGACGGCGAAAATGGACATCACATCTACACCTATCACGGTCATACTCGTGCTGTCCTGGGGATAGCGTGGTCGCCAGATGGCTCACAGATCGCGTCGTGTAGTGCTGACAACACGGTGCAGGTGTGGAGCTATCTGTGAGGCTCAATACCTTCTCGCAGGCTCTCAATGTCGATAGCTCTGAGCACAAGTGTCCATCGGGAGAGACTTTTGCAAGGGCCCTGCTTCCACCTCTCACTGGCCCCAACTACTGTACCAACGAGCTTAAACGAACCGCCTGACGCGTCCGTGCAGAAATATTCGCCGCCTCCATCAATGAGGTAAGATTGACCGCCACCTGAATATTCTCGGTCGCCGTCGTCCCTTGCTGGATGTGCTTGACCCACTGGCTAAAAGCTAATGGACGATCCTGCGGAATACGCGTTGTCCAATCCTGCCAATCCTGGCCTCTATCGGAAAGCTTGCTGCTGCGCATAAGTAAATGCCCTTCGGGTCTGCCATAGAAGAGGCTGCCCTCAGTACCGTGTATCTCAATGGTGAATGGAGAAAAGGGGTTGACATAGCTAGATTCAGCAATACCAATGGAGCCGCTAGCATAGTTCAAGTTGGCAACTGCATTGTCCTCGACCTCACGTCCGGTCACATATCCATAGGAAGCGCTAACGCTTTCGGGCATGCCCAGGAAGACACTGCTCAGGTACATGGGATGGCAACCCAGATCAATCATCGAACCTCCTGCGCATTGTTCTAGCGAAAAGAAGTATGCCGATAACCACCCCTCGGGATGATCTTTTGTACGTAATGCACCATCATGGGAGATCCGGATACGCACCAGAGTGACATCCCCAAGAAGGTGCTGAGCGAGTATATCCCGGATAGCCTGTGTACTGCCGTGGTAGAGCCGTGGCAGGGAAACCATGAATGTTACTCCAGCATGCTCAACAGCAGCCAGTATCTCGTTGACCTCTCGCAAAGTGGGAGCAATCACTTTCTCCGTGAAGATATGTCTGCCCGCTTGAGCCGCGGCGATCATCACATCATGATGAAGGTTTGTCGGCGAATCGACGATGACACCATTAATATCAGCTCGCGCCAGAATATCATCAAGTTTTTCGTAAAATGGAACGTTCAGTGCTTTGGCTTCTGCGCGGCCACGTTCAGGCGTTTCATCCCATACGGCCACAATTTCTGTAGCAGGATCTGCCTGTGCCTGTTCGATATAGTCCCTTGCATGAACATGCCAGAAACTCAGCATTGCAACACGAATCATTACTCTCCTCCTCCCTTGAAATTATAACCGGAAATGCCCATTCAATAGTAGTATCCATGTGATTTGACCCACAACTGTGAAGTTACTTGTATACCCTGGCCCTCGCGGATGTCGCCACCGGCCAAAATAGAGTGAGCAAGAGCGGAACTGAGCAGGACGTTCTTTTCTCCTTCACACCACTATATTCGGCTTTTCCTGGAAAAGGCTGGAAGGTACGATTTCCTGTGAGGCCATGCGGCCTCGCAGTGTTTTGCAATACAGTTTCTTCTATGGTATGCTCTTGATGTACCGTCAAGAACGAACCATTCAATGCGTTTGAGCGTGACGTCCTTTGCTGTAGAAGGAGGAAGTGGCTATGCCTCTCAAAACACAAGCCGCTACTGAAATTGCACAGTTTCTCGCGAATCATCCAACTCCTGATCAAATCGTGGCTTTCCATCCCTCTTCCGAGGTAGCTGAACGAGCATACGAACTCATCCATACCGAGCGTGACGACTCGCTCACCGAAGAGGAACGCAAAGAACTCGAGAGCTATTTGGTCATTGAATATCTTATGGAGCTGGTCAAACTTGAAGCCCAGCGACAATTGAGACAGCAGGCATCCTAAGGAACGCAGCCGTGGAGAGCGCCTCATCAATGAGCTCAAGCAATTTCGCCGCATTGCCACTCAATACGAAAAACGAGTTGCAGAATCTTTTTAATTTTCCATCAACAGCCAGTAGGGCGTCCATTTGTTCATGTTCATAGTTGGCTGCATGCAGTGAAACGGTAGGGCTCGTCCACTAGCCCTAAAGTGACGAATGAAACAGCGAAACGCAAGCATTTATTTGAGGATGATGAAGTATACTTTGTCGTTTGGCTAAAAATCCTGAATCATTTCATAGGCTTCTAGAATGTCCAAGTATTTTTCCACGTCTTTGTAAGTTTCAGGGTAGGGAGGTAGTCCTGCTTTATATTGTTCTCGTGCGCGTTGCAGGATGAGATATTTAGTATAGTCATCATCTGAATCTCTCTTGGATAACTGACTTGCAAGTAAGCGGGCGGCGATGTCGAACCATTGATCGTCAATAAATGGCAACCCCGACTTATAGCGTTCTCGTGCTCGCTGTAAAATGAGATAATCAGAGTAGTAATCGGTAGGGTCTCTTTTTGAAAGAAAAGCCGAAAAAGCTTCTTCAGCACGATCAAACCATAGAGAAGCGAAATTGTTGCTTTGTCGTCCAATTTCTTTTATTTCCTCAATAACATTTGGATATTCGGCAAGATGGAGAAATTTTTGAGCTTGAGCCATGAATTCATATCCTTGATATATATCAAACGACATACTCGTCTTAACAAACATTTCTTGTATTAGCTCTGGCCTTGGTCCGATGATGCTTTGATTTTCATCATCGAATTGCCACCAATCACTTTTAGTATCGTCCGTAACGAAGATTATTGGTTTGTGCTGTGCATGAGCGTGATCTATTAATTGGAACCACAAAATTACATCTCCAAATTTTTTTGTTCCATCTTTATAAGCGTCTTGGTACCCTGGTGGTATTTGTCTTTCAAATCGTATTTCTGCTTCTTTATATTTTTTCTCTAGCTCCTCTTCGGTGTATGGTTTTCCAATTTTGCCATCGAACATTTCATCTATTTTTTCGCGAAGAATATCCGATATTCTGAGATTTGGATGTTGTCTTTTAGCGTTCTGAATCTCCTGTTTGGCTTCGTCAATGGCTTTTGTGATGATTGTTACAAGTTTCTCAGCATTAATAAGAGTGTGCCTTTTTTTGTAAGGTTCTAAGCCTCTTTTAATCTCTTTTATAGAGTTGTCTAGCAATTTTATTACAATGCTATAGGCTTTATGCTGATCAAATATTACTTTCAGTCTTTGTTCTTGATATTCGGATGCTGCTTGGTAGGGTATCCAGATTCTTTCCTGTAAGTATTCCAAGGTTTTAAAGAAATTTTCTCGTGTTTCAGGTGTATAGCGGTAGACATGCAACAACATGTTAGCATCGAATGTAAAAATACAATTTTGCCACAATTTACTAAAATCATCATCTGATGGCTTGTAGTAGCCTGGAAAGAGGTTTCGCATATTTAGCCTCAAGCTTATTCGCTTCATATTTTCTTATTTCATCAAGGGCAAGGCTATGATAACAGAATTTTGTCTCTACTGCTAGGGATTCTAATATGTAGCTGCTGTTCTGCAATGACCCGTGGGCGCTATGTCATCGTTTCATCCATCGGGAAACTGGGGAAGTGGTGCTCGCACGCTGTAACCGCTGGGAGTGTTTGTACTGTGGGCCGCGTAAAGTCGACCAGTGGCGGCAATTGATTCGGCTCGCTGAGCCCACCTTGTTTGTGACACTCACCAAAGTCGGCTGGACGCTTGAGGAAGCCGCACAGGTGTATACCACGGTGCTGCAAAGCTTACGTCGCGGGTCAAAAGGCATCGGACGGGAGCACTTTGGGGCCCATCCTGCTTATCCGCTTGAATGCTTTTCGGTGCTAGAAGAGCATCGGGACTTTGAAAACGTGGGCTTTCACTGGCATATGTTAATCAAGGAGGTGGATTACTTACCCAAACTGACAGTCAGTGAGGCACTCCGCTCGGCGACGAAAGGACGCTCCTACATTGTCGATTTTGAGGGGGTCAAGAAGATGCATGCCGTGGGCTATGTCACCAAATACCTGACCAAAGATGTCAGCTCAGACAAGCGGGGGATGCGGGAAGAGCTCCGGGAAATGATCGTTCAGCGCGTCGATGAGCAAGGCCATCTGGTGCAAGAATGTGCTATGCAGACGGTGCAGGTCTTGAGTAAGGCGCGACGCATTCGCTACACACGGCATTTCTTTCTGGCATCGACGGCTGATCTACGGCTGCGCTTGTTTGCAGGGCTTGGCGATGCACATGAGCTAGCGATTGATCAGGCGGCGTTCCCTGACATCAAGGATGAGCTGAACCAGGCGCACGTTGCTTCATCCAGTGGTGAGGATGAAGGGCAACCAGCAAAGCCGTCCCCCTGGGTTCTCTACGAACATGATCCCTTTAGCAGGGATATCCAGGACTACCGCGATCGGCGTCAAACGGCACTGGTGGAGTCCTTGACCAATCTGCGAGCAGGCCAGCCGATGTATTCGCGGCGCGTGATCAGCATTTGGGCCTATCAGCGTAAGCACACAACAACGCATAGCAAAGCTGTAAGCAGAGAGGAGAGGTGAGACAGATGGGTCGGCAATCAAGAAGAAAGCAGCAAGAGTATCAAGCAGCTACACAACTGACAACGGCAATAGAGCAAGCACGGAAAATATGGCTCGGCAAGCTGGTACAGTTTGATTTGCAGCGTGGCTATGGCGTGCAATATGGTCGGGTGATCGAAATGAGCGATGACGGTGATGTGTTTGTTGCATGTCTCCCTGCCTATGATCGGCCTGTCGCTGCACTGGCCTTTACGCTTGGATACCTTCATGTGCTGACATTGGTTGAAGAGTAGGGGCGGTTAGCTCGAATGGTAAGCCGTAAGCCTTATCAGTGTGGGTAGTATACAGCTATACAGCTTGTATGCTACCCTTCTTCTATTTGTTGGAGTATACTAGGCTAAAACGGATTGGTAAAGAACGGCGGGAACATCATGAGCAAGGCAACATTTCGTATTGGGTTAAGTGGACATCAGCAGCTTGGCAATGAGGCGACGGTGCAGTTTGTCTCGCAGCACCTTCGTGATCTCTTGGCTGCCTATCGAGAACTGGCATGTGATAAGGGTCAAGAAATTGTTGCTTGTTCTGCTTTGGCAATGGGGGCTGATCAGCTTTTTGTCAAAACGGCATTGGAGTTGGGTATATCGGTAGAGGTGGTGATCCCCTGTGCCAAATATGCAGAGATATTCTCCTCTGCTGAGGCTCGCGAGGAGTATCACCGCCTGCTGAAATGCAGTCGGAACGTTTATAGCTTGCCATTTGAGGAATGTTCAGATAATGCCTTTCTCGCTGCTGGTCATTGGATTGTTGATCATTGTGATTTGGTGATCCTGGTGTGGAACGGGTATCCGGCTGCTGGCAAGGGTGGAACCGCTGATATAGCAAGTTACGCACGGTTATTGGGGCGTCCGTTTATTCATATTCATACTCGGTTGCATGCCGTGAAGCAATATGGCTCACTAATCGGTGTTAAAGAAGCTCATGAAGCTGCAAAACGCAAGTATGTGGTGTCAAAAGAAACAGTGTTTCAAGGGCCTGTACTGACTGTCAATAAGTATCAGTTGCATATGCCTAATGGTGAGACGATTGAACGGGACATTGTTGATTGTCCTGAAAGTGTGCTGGTGCTGCCAGTGGGTCAAGAAGGCACCGTGTTACTTATCGAGGAATACGATTTAGGAGCGGAAACATGGCAGCTGACAATTCCTGGTGGGAAAGTAACCGATCCCACACCTGATCGTATACGCAAGCAAGCAGAACTAGAGTTACGTGAAGAGATTGGGTATCGTCCTGGTCGGCTAGAAAAGCTATTGGATTTTAATAGTCATCCTGGGTATATTGGGCATAAGGTGCATCTATTGCTTGCTTATGATTTGGAGTGGGATCCGTTGGAGATGGAAGATGGAGAAGAGATACGGGTGTATACGTTTACCCTGTATGAGGCGTTGGCAGCGACGAGGATAGATTATCGATGTGATCCTGAAGCTGCGTTAGCACTGTGGTTATACGCCGGGAAAATTGATTAACGGGCATTTTAGGTACGCTTTTCTGATTTTAAGCCTTTTTATTGCCTAAGATAATACCTATAATAACCGCAATGCCTACAACAACACCTATAAAACCCCAATTGATTTCTTTTGCATTTTTCCCTTCCTTCATAACTTTGTCAATTTCAGAGGTGATTGCATTCCAGTCCCAACGAGTAGTTCGACTTCTCGAAAGCCCTGCTGGGAGGTTACTCGATGAGTTCCCTCCTCCAACATAAACTCCAAGTATAGGAACATTCAGCTCTTTTGCCATTTTGATTTCTTTTGCCACCCCTGTTGCGCTTGCCATATACTTACCCACTAGCACAATAACCATGTGGCATTTATTAATCTTCTCCCTGATCATCTCTTCCCACTTGCTTTGAGGCAATGATGTTTTTGATGACCAGTCTTCTACCTGAAACGAAGCCCTGAAAAGTAAAGCGCAAAGTACTCTGGTACTCTGGTGATGACCCAGAAGTGTCTTCTATAGGATGAGGCCTTTATGCTCCATCTTCTTGCTCGGAGGAATTGGGTGATGCAGATGGTTGCAAGTTCTGGCGAGGAGGAGGCTCTGGTTCTGTCCGCGATACTATTGGTCGTCGCTTTCGCTTGGGCAAGCTAGTTACGGCGCGACGACTAAGGCGACCCCTATCTTGAATTTGATATGCGCGGACTAGAGGGGCTTCAGGATCATCACGGCGAGCAAACCAGCCGACTCGCGTAGGCATATCCCAGCACTTAGTCGCAAGCTCTCGACACCGGACATCAGGCACAGAATGACGTCGCCCAAGGACGTCCACCACTCCGAGAAAAATGATGGCCGATTCCATGTCGATAACCTCTTTTTGAATTGTCACGTCGATGGAAGTAAACGGTTCGAGGATCGTTGGCAGCGGATCAGGTGTGATCTCACTGATGTTGATATATTGTCCTCCAATTGCTTCCATGACGACTGCGGCAATCTGCACCCCTTTGTCTCCGTGGTTACTAATATGGAACCTTACTAACACTTCTTGCTGTAATACATCAAGGTCGCGAACAACAGTGACTATAGTACCCCTCGCTTCGTCTTCATTGTCTCCTGAACTTGTCAGGAATTCGAGGTTACAGTCCACCTTAATCCTCGGTCTCGCTCGAAGCCACGTGAGAAGTTGGAGTATTACAAGCCCTGTGGACAGGGCTGCACCCCATAAAGCAATCCATATCGAAGCGTTCATTCGTACACTCCCAAGCTCTGCCCGACGCTTTTTTAATGGTGCTTATACCTTGCCCCTCGTGTCACGTTCCTGTAGCGTCTTAGATTCCCTAGGCACCAATGCGAGGGTAAGGATACCAGTTGATTACAATAGTTGTCAAGAACTCATATACCCTGCCATCACTGAGGTGAATGCCAGACGCACTGCCGATGAAGTGCGATAGTCGTGACGCTTGATGAGCCACTCTCAGTTATAAGCCTCATCCTAATAAAAGGCACTTCTGGGTAATCACCAGATATTAACTTTATAGCCAAAAGCATGCAATGTGCTATAAACTCCTTGGAGGTATTGACTAGCTGCCTTCTAAATAGCTCAATTACTGGCTGAAAACCTATTAGCACCTGCCTCATTTGAGCGTCCTTTTTTGAGTAGTTGTATGAGCTGATTTCTCAAATGTATATAGCGACCGACCGGCGATTTTCTATGTACCTGCCTTCCAAGCAGGTATTCACTTCTCCTCGTCTTTCTCACCTACGTCTGCCATCAAAATGTGAAGATATATGCTATACTTCTTTGAGAGGCACGAACCAATTGACTTTACCGTGGTGAAAGTGTGCGGTCAAACGTATGACCAACTGCCTCTTTCGCGCTTACACTTTTTGAAACATCATGAGCTAGCTTCTCAAGGCACTCTAAGGCAAGCATCCTGTGTTTCAGTGACCACCTGCCTTCGGATCAAGGGGTTGCGGGATGTCGCTATGAATAATGATGCCCCTCTTTTTTAGCAATCGTTGTTCCTGCTTCTTCATCTCTTCTGCCACTCTGAGTCTCTGGCCTCTTTCCGGAAAGACGGCGGTGAATTCTGGGGATCCAAAAAGCCTACTGTCTTGAAGGGCGTCAAACGAATGGCTGGGTAAAAAATCTAATGCACCAGGGGTTCCCAAGTTCACGTAATAGTGCTCAAAAGCCTCGCCCTCTAAATCACCGATGTCAACGCCTACCGCGTCTGCTCCTAGCTCCAGGAGTATTCTACAAAACCATGGCTCAAATTGGGCGGTGTATATACTGGTATCAGCGATTCTGATAGTTCTTTCCCCAAAAGGAGTATTTACAAAGAAACTCTCAGGCGCTTTACTGGTGTTTGACCCACAAGCAATATCCAAAATCCTTCTCCCTTTGACATGTGCCAGACTGCCAAAGGCATGTTCAATCCTTCCAATAAACTGTTGAATAATATCTTTGAGCCCTGGCTCTTGCGCCATTTTTTCAGCTAAACGATATTTCACTTCAAGAGCCTTCATAACCTGAGTAATAAGAAGAGCATCTCGCCGATTGTCACTCATAAGGTACAAGCACCTGCCTCCTAGATCCCTGGAACCTCACGCTTAGTGGTGCATTCGCTAAATGCGTGGATGAGAACCAGGGCCGATAAATCGGTTACCTGTCCCCCAGACAGGGTCCCTACGGGTTCCAAGGAATTAGCGAATACACCTAGTCGACATGTACAATGATAGCTCCCGCCGTATCACCTGCCGCGCAGCCAACGAAGAGACCATAGCCACCACCGCGGAGGACGAGCTCTTCGACCAGCTCGATGATCAGTCGCATCCCTGTCGGTCCCTGTGGATGGCCGAAAATGAGCGAGGAACCGTAGTGGTTAAACGCGTCGAGATTGAGAGCGAACTCACGTGCCAGGTAGATATCGTTCACTGCAAACGGATTGTGCGTCTTGATAGCCTTTACATCCCCAATGCTGATCCCCGCTCGATTAAGCGCCTGGCGAGCCGCCGGTACCGTTGCCTGGGCCATGAAGCCAGCTTTGGCGCGTGCCTGTCCAAAGGCGACCACCTGGACCTCGATGGCCGGATCCCTGCTTAGTTCCTGCGCGCGTGCATGCGAGGTCAGCACCATCCCACAGTTGCCATCGGCGGGATGGGTCTGCGTGCCATACGTGACGGTCCCACCTTCCTTCACCGGCCGCAGCCGGGCCAATCCCTCCTGCGTTGTAGAATAGATCCCCTCGTCATCCGCCACGGTCGCTATGACCTTGCGCCCGGAGGGGTCTTTCACCTCAATGGGGCTGACCATGTAACGATGGTGGAAAGCAGCGCCGTCCTTCAGGGCGTCCTGGTACTGCTGGTAGCGCATGTACGCTACTGCGTTTTGCTCTTCCAGGGTGATGCGGTCCTCCACTGCGACGTTCTCTGCCGTCTGGAGCATGGCATTGCGCGCATAGGGGTCGAAGTTGAAACTATCCTCGACCCAGTCCTCGCTTGTACCTTTGCCTCCCGGTCCCATTGGATTAGGATAGTAGAGATGCGGCCCGTTGCTCGTCTTATCACAGGTGATGGCCAGGATGCAGCGCTCTCCGTCGGTCTCGATTTCATAGGCAGCGCTTCCCACGACTCGCGCCGAAGTGGCACATGCCTGGCTGATCGTGGGCCCAGAGAGACCCTCGGCACCAAGAAGCCCAGCCAGCCAGGGCGCACCGTAGAAGCTATGCTTCGCAGGAATCGTCATTCCAAGAAATAGCGCGTCAAAGACATCAGGCGCAATATCCCGCTCTCTCAGGGCACGCTGAGCCACCTCAGCAGCAAACAATACCGGATGCAGCTGTGCAAAACTACCTTGCCACCGGGTAAATGGCGTTGACCAATACGCGCCATACGGAATGTAAACGGACTCAAATTGCATGGTTTCTCTCCTTTTTGTCTAGTTGCTCAGGCCGATAATGATGATTAGGCATGGTTCAATTGTGACGAAATGTTGTTGACGGTTTGAACAGTCGCACCCTGTCATCCTGAGCGCAGCGAAGGATCTATCGCGGCCAGCAGGGAGATCCTTCGCTGCGCTCAGGATGACAGTTTTGTTCTTTCTGTTAATCCAAGTACCAGATCTTCATATATTACCGGTTTGTAGTAGGTTCACGTTCTAATCGATCGTTCATGTGACAAAGGTGGACACGCATGGCCTGGCCTGCACGTTGTGGATCGTGTTCGGCAATCGCTTTCAAAATCTCTTTCTGATGAAGAATAAAGGTCTTGCGTAGTCTCTGATCGCTCTGATCGCTAATGAGGCGATTGAGTTCCTGAATGAACAGATTCCGCATGGCGCTCAGGGCCAGGATAAACACGGTGTTACGCGACAGCTCAGCGACAGCCATGTGAAAATCAATAAGTGCTGTCAGATAGCGTGCAGGGACATTCAAGCTCTGTTCTGTACGCTGGATAATTTCCTGCAGGTCATCGATCTCTAAGTCTGAAGCATTCTGCGCTGTCAGTTCTGCTGCACGCACCTCGATAGCAAGGGCAGCCTCAATCAGTTGATCTATCGTTGTCTCTCCCAGCCGAAAAGTCAGTGTGATCGATTCGCTAGCCTCCTCGAAATCTAGTGGGGCAACAAATGTACCACCGTTATAGCCTCGCCTCACGACTAGTAGACCTGCCAGTTCAAGCACTTTCAAGGCTTCACGTACAGCAGATCTGCCGACATTGAACTGGCGAGCCAGCTCAAACTCGTTTGGCAATTTCTGGCCGGGTATAAGGGAACCATTATAAATCTCTCGTCTTATGCTCGCCTCAATCAGTTCAAAGTGGCGTTTAGGTGTTTCTATGGGCTCAAAGATTGGTTCGTTTACTTTCTTTTTCGCCATGCTTTTGTGTTTCCCTTTGCTCTCTTGATTGGGCGCTCAAAATTCCTGTCCAAATCTCTTGACAGAACGAAACTTTCAACGTACTATTGTCTGATGATAGCACATTATTTCCTATTCTTCAATGGAGGAGGTGTTTACGCTTTTGTTGCCTGATGATAATACATCCGTTCTCACGTGCTTGTAAAGCGTCTTGTAACAAGTTAACAATTGAGTCGTCCTTAATTTACCTTGGCCGATGGCCGGGAGGCAGACACACATGTACACCGTTGACATCGATGTCGGAGGTACCCTGACGGATGGTCTCTTCAGCGATGGACAAACCGCCATCCCTGTAAAGGTCGATACCACGCCCCATGACCTGACCGTCTGTTTTCGGGACTGCCTGACAGAAGGCGCCCGCCGCTTTGGTTTTGACGATCTCACCGCGTTTCTCAACCAGGTTGATCTGATCCGCTGGTCAACCACTATCACCTCAAACGCCCTGGCGCAGCGGACCGGCCCCAAGCTGGGTTTGCTGGTCAGCAAGGGACACGAACATGACCTGTACGCTCGAGATGGCTCGAGCCCCGTTTTAGGAACCCTGATTGCCCCTGCGAATGTGATCGGACTCGCACGTCCGGTCGAGCCAAAAACCGTGTTGCTCGCCGTTAAAACGCTGCTGGAAAACGGTGTGCGGCGCATCTGCATCAGCCTGGACGGTTCGTTTCAAGACGCCTCGGATGAGCAGGCTATGAAGCGCGCCATTGAGGCGCAATACCCCGATCATTTTCTTGGAACCGTTCCGGTGCTGCTGGGAAGCGATCTCAGCCATTATCCGGACACTGCGACGCGCACCAACCAGAGCCTGATCAATGCCTACATTCACGGGCCGCTCGCCAGCTCGCTATACAAGGCGGAAGACGACCTGCGCGATGCGGGCTACGAACATCCCCTCCTGATTGGACACGCCAACGGTGGCGTAGCACGCGTCTCCAAGACAAAGGCGCTCGATACGCTTGAGTCCGGGCCGGCGATGGGACTGTTCGCCGCCGCGGATTTCGCGCGCGCCTACTCTCTGTCGCAGGTCGTCACCCTGGATGTCGGTGGCACGACCTCGAAGGTGGGCATCATCCAGGATGGGCGCGTCGCTATGACCAATGACTCCGATATCCTCGGCATCCCCATCAATGCTCCGACTGCTCTGATGCACTCCATCGCCCTTGGCGGTGGCAGCGTCGTGAGCGTCGATCCCACCTCGCACCAGCTGCACCTGGGACCGGAGAGTATGGGCGCTTATCCCGGCCCGGCATGTTACGACCTGGGTGGGACGGAGCCGACGCTGACCGATGCCTTCCTCACACTGAACTGGCTCCCGGCTGACTATTTTCTGGGCGGCTCACGCAAGCTCAACACAGAACGGGCGCGCGAAGTCATCGAACAACACGTCGCAAAGCCCCTTGACAAGAGCGTCGAGCAGGCAGCGCTCGATATTGCCAGCGCCGCTTTCCAGATGGTGGCGGATACCGTGCGAGATGTCCTCAGCCGTGTTGACTGGCGGCCAGAGGAAAGCACGCTCTTCACCTTTGGCGGCAATGGCCCGGCTTTTGCCTGCGGCGTGGCGGAGCGCGTCGGCATTTCCCAGGCATACATCTTCGACCTGGGAGCTGTCTTCAGCGCGTTCGGCTCGTCCATCTCGGATATCGCCCACGTCTATGAACATGGCCTCAGCGTTTCACTCACCAGCTCGGAAGGACAGCGCCGCGTGCGCGAGGTGATCGAGCGCATGCGCAAAGAGGCCCTGCACGATATGAAAGGTGAAGGAATCACGCCCGATCGCGTGCAGCTCTCGCTCGAAGCCGATATAGCTGACGTAGCCGACCCGGACGGCAAGCTCACCCCGGTCGTCGAGGAAATCTCTTCCACGGCTCCTGTCGATCTGCGTTTCCTGGATACGAGCCAGGGAACAGTTGAACTGCTGCGCCTGCGCGCTACTGCATCGATGGCACATTACGAAGTCGTCCGGCATGCGCCCAATGGACACTCGCCGGCCGAGGCTGTCAAGGGGCATCGCGATGTGATCTGGGGACGCGTTTCAGACCCGGCAACTCTCTACACCTGGGAAGCGATGCGGCCTGGACACGAGGTCTCCGGCGGGGCGATTCTCGAAAGCGCCTGGACAACCTACCCGGTGTTGCCGGGGTGGTCGCTGCGCATTGATGAGTATGGCAATGGCCATTTACAAAGGAGGTAGGACATGGATCGTATCCGTATGACCGAGCACCTCGACCTCGATGTCGAGGAAGAAATGTGGCATTGTCACCACTGCGGGCGGGCGCTTATCTGGGCGCGCGAGAACTACAAAAAGGGCTGCCTGTTGTATAACCGAGACCCGCGCGAGATCCACCGGCCACTCCTGGAGGGAACCTATACGTTCTCCCCCGACGCGGCCTGGATTCGCATCGTCGAGTTCTACTGCCCCTCCTGCGGCACACAGGTCGAGACCGAATATCTACCGCCCGGGCATCCTATCACCTACGACCTGGAGCTCGACATTGACAGTCTCAAAGCCCGCCTGGCAAAGGGCGAGTATGTAATGCGCGACTCTCGCTTAGTACTCAAGGAGGTCTTCGGCTCCGAGGACCTGAGCGCAGCTAGCCACGATAGTGGCGTTGGTCCTCGGAATAAGGAGGTAGAAGCATGAGCGCCAGCCAGTTGAACTCCATCGATATCGACGTGGGCGGAACCTTTACCGACCTGGTCATGAATATGGATGGACATACCGTGCAAGCTAAAGTCCCGACCACGTCCTACGACCTCTCGGTCTGCTTCTTGAACGTGATTGAGGTCGGCGCGCAAGAACTGGGATTGACGCTCGACCAGGTTCTCAGGCAAATCGGTATGGTGCGCTATTCGACAACCATCGCCATGAACCGCCTGATCGAGCGCAAAGGTCCACGCCTGGGATTGCTTACGACAGAAGGCCACGAAGACGCCGTTTTGATCGGGCGCGGCGCGCAGTGGGTGGATGGGACACGACTGCATGAGCGCCGCAACCTGGCCGTCCAGCAGAAGCCCGTTCCTCTCATCCCGCGCAGGATGATCGCCGGTATCAAAGAACGCGTCGATGGGCGCGGGCGGGTCATGCGCCCGCTGGACGAGGACGATGCCCGCGAAAAAATCCACCGGCTGGTCGACCGGGGCGCGCGTGGCTTTGTCATCTCGCTCCTGTGGGCATTTCTGAATCCGGCGCATGAGCAACGGCTCAAAGAAATCATCCGCGAGGAGTATAAGGAATATCATATTGGCTACCTGCCCGTCGTGCTTTCCAGCGATGTGCTGGGGAAATTGGGCGAGTACCAGCGCTCGATGACCGCTATCCTGGACGCCTATCTGCATCGCTCCTTGCAGATTGAACTCTCGGCGATGTGGGACAAGCTGCGCGAGTATGGCTATACCGGCTCGTTCATGATGGTGCAGAACTCGGGCGGCGTCGCCGAAATCTATAAGGCTTCAGCCAGCCGGACCTATAACGGAGGCCCGGTGGCCGGCCTGATCGGCTCACGAGACATCGCGCGGCAGCTTGGCTACACGAATGTCGTGGCGAGCGATGTGGGCGGCACCAGTTTTGATATTGGCCTGGTGGTTTCTGCCGATGTGCGTAACTACGAGTTCAACCCGATCATTGATCGCTGGATGGTCGGTCTCGCCATGATTCAATCGCTCTCCATTGGCGCCGGCGGCGGCTCCATCGCTCGTATCAACCGCGACCTGGGCAACCGCGTCGAGGTTGGCCCGCAGAGCGCGGGTTCCTATCCCGGCCCGGCCTGCTATAATCAGGGTGGAACCGAGCCGACGGTGACAGATGCAGACCTCGTGCTAGGCTACCTGAACCCCGACTATTACTTTGGCGGGCGTATGAAGCTGAACAAGGGCGCTGCCGAGCGAGCTCTGCGCAAACTGGCGAAGCCGCTGGGTATGGATGTGATAGAGGTCGCGTCTATCATTCGCCGCATCGTCGATGAACACATGGCTTCTGCCATCCGTAAAGAAGTGGTGCTGCGTGGATACCGCCCCGAGGAGTTTGTGCTGTTCGCTTTCGGTGGTGGTGGCCCAACGCATGCCGCCGGGTATCATGGGGATATCCCGCAAACCGTGATCTTCCCTTACTCCCCGGTGTTCTGTGCCCTGGGGTCATCCATCATGGATATTGTGCATGTTTACGAATCTTCGCGCCGTATGACAATGATTGAGCCGTTCACAGGCAAAGCCGTCGTCGATCGCGAGGCATTCAATAGCCTCGTGCGCGGACTCAAAGAGCAGGCGGAGCAGGAACTGTTGACCGAAGGACTGAATCCACAGGATGCAGCCTATGTTCTGGAACTGGATATGCTGTACGGCGGTCTGATTCAACCGAAGCGTACCGCGACACCTGGCCTCTTCCTCACGGGCGAGGAGGACGTGTGGGCCTTCTACAAGCGCTTTGAGCAAGAGTTTAGCGAGGCATTCAGTCCACTGATTGTCAATCTGCCTGGTGGTGTCTACATTGAAACCTTTATCCTCAAGGCGATTGTGCCGAGCCACAAAGTGGACCTGGTCGCCAGAGAGCTACACGGGCGAGACCCGGAAGCAGCTCGCAAGGACAGCCGTCCCGCCTACTGGCCTGGCATAAAAGGGTGGATGGAGACGCCGGTGTACCATCAAGACCAACTGCTCCCAGGTAACGAGGTCGCAGGTCCGGCGATCCTGGAGTCCGAATACACAACGGTTGTCATCCCGCCGCAGATGATGTATCGAGTCGATACCTACGGCCTGGGCATCATGAGTTCAGCGACGGCACCTATCCGTCTTGCCAACGACGCTGCCGCGTCTAGTGCTGCGCACTCAGGCAAGACGCAATGAGAAGGAGAAGAAGTCTATGCCGATTCCCACCGCAGAAGAGAAGCTGAAGTGGATTAAGATAGTACCACCCTCGCAGGAGGAGCTGGACGCGGTAGCGAAACTCTCGCCTGGTGACTACGAGATCGGCTTCCAGCGCACCAACGATATCCTGGATGAAGCTCTGGAGGTCTTTCAACGCTCCTGCCGCAGTTCCATGGGCATTGCGGGAGATGTGATGGTGGCCATCTTTACCGCCCAGGGAGACCTGGTCAATGGAGCGGCGGGAACCTACCTGCACGCCATTATCCAGCCGATCCTGATCAAGTACATCCTCACCTACTATAGTAAGAATCCGGGCATCAAAGAAGGGGACGTCTGGGTTGCCAACGACGCGCTGTACGGCGGAATCCATAACCCGGATTATGTGGCGATCGTCCCGGTTTTCTACAAAGGCCGATTGATTGCCTGGTGTGGGGCAGCCAACCACACAACGGAGACGGGGGCGGTCGAGCCGGGGGGCATGCCCGTCACGGCCACGGCGCGCTTTACGGAAGGCATGAACCTGCCGCCGATGAAGGTGGGCGAAAATGGTCAACTGCGCGAAGACTGGCTGGAGTTGTTCAACGCCTACGGCATACGCGCACCGCAGATGGTGGTGACAGACCTGAAGGCCCGCAGCACCGCTGCTGACCGTGCTCGCACGCGCGTGGTGGAACTGGCGGAGAAGGAAGGCCCGGAATTCGTGATTGGACTGCTGCGGAAGATGCTGATGGTCGCGGAGGATGGCGCGCGTAAGCGCATCGCCTCCTGGCCTGACGGCAAGTTTCGCTGCGTGGCCTTTGCCGATACGATCGGTGGCATGGGGTTCAGCTTAATACGCTCTGCCTCTTTGACGGTCAATAAGCAAGGAGATCACCTCCTGCTGGACTTTACCGGCACTTCGCCAGAAAACCCCTCGTCCTATAACGCGCATGTCCAGGCAGCCGTGGGACACCTGGCGAATTACCTGTATTCGTACATCTTTCACGACCTGCCTATCAGCAGCGCTACCTTCGCTCCCATCGATTGTTACTTCCCGCCAGGCTGCGTCCTCAACCCAGATGCGCGGGCGGCGACTTCCTGTTCTGTGATGATTTGCACCGGTATCATGAGCTCGGCCCCCATCGCTTTCGCCAAGATGATCTTCGGGACGCAGGACTGGCGGCAGGTCGTGGCATCGTCAGCCAACGGTGGCAACGCCATGGTGATCGCGGGCCTCAGTCAGTGGGGTTTGCCCTTCGCCGACATGCTCGCCTACTCGCTCAACACCGAAGGTCAGGGAGGCCGTTCAACCAGCGCGGGTATGGACGCTTCTCATTTCGCCTGGTGTCCTTTCGGACGCTCCCCAGACGTCGAGTTGATGGAAAATGAATTCCCTCTACTGCTGCCCATTTCACAGCACTGGCAGGACTCCGGCGGCCAGGGCGCTCATCGCGGCGGCTGCGGAACCGTCCAGGTCTGGATAGCGCACCAGGCGCCGGCGGTCTTCTTTACGACGATCGCCGATAACAGCAAAGTGCAGACACCCCAGCCGCTCTTCGGCGGCTATGCGCCTCCTACTGTGCCGGGCATCAGCGTGCGCGGTGCCGATATCCTCCAACGCATGAGCGCAGGTGACTCCTCTATGAACCTGGATTTTTCTGCGCTCATCAACAGAGAGGCCATTAGCGGGGAATGGGGCGATGAACCATTCATTCGATCTGTCCGACCGTACAACGAGGGTGATGTCATCACCTTCGGCTTCGCTTCCGGGGGTGCCGGCTACGGAGATCCGCTTGATGCCGATCCGCAGCAGGTGGTTCAGGATGTCGAAGCAGAGATCGTCTCCGACTGGAGCGCGCGCACTATCTACAAGGTCGCCTATGATCCCGACTCGATGCGTGTCAATCAGAAAGAGACAGAGAGCCTGCGGCAGGCCGAACGACAGGCTCGCCTGGCCCGTGGCAAGACCTGGGATGCTTTCATGGAAGAGTGGTCGCAACTGAAGCCCCCTGAGGACGCGCTCGCCTGGTTTGGCTCCTGGCCAGAAGGGGCGGTCGTCGCGCCTGTTTTCCGACCGTAGTTGTCTACAGGAGGTGCGACGCACCTCTTTTGATGAGTTTTAACTGGATATGGGAAATGTAGTGGCACCCCTTGTGGGCAATACATTTCAAATAAGACGTTTTGCGAGTCAAACGAAGCCGATTCAGGGGTGTCATCCTGAGCGCAGCGAAGGATCTATTGCCGGACAGAGATCCTTCGCTGCGCTCAGGATGACAAAGCCAGATGGTCTCTTATTTGAAATGTATTGCCCCTTGTGGGTGCCAGGTTTCCCCGGCAGATCGTATCCAGATCTATTAACCAATTTTTATTGAATATGGATTGCTCAAGATGCCCAGATCGATAGTGAAGGCGTTGATAGAGGGGAAACCTCCAGCCAGGCAGCTTTTCGTGCCATTGATCTTCACGTTGGCCGCCAAACTGGAGGATGTTCCTCTATCTAATTTTGTCTTAAATCCGACCAAGATCGCTAATAGCCTGGCAGCAATCTACCAGCGCCTGCGCCCCGATGGCGTCACCTGCTATTTCGATCTCTCCCTCGTCGCGGAGGCGCTTGGCTGCCAGCTAGACTTGAGTATGAGTCCCCCCGCGCTCGAGAGGCCGACCAGGGAGACCGCGCTGAAAATGCTCCAACAGCCGCTGGGGAATGTGAAGCAGCGCGGCAGGCTGCCGGTAGCGCTGGAAGTGGTGCATCGCCTTCTGGGGACGCTGCGCAATGGTCCCGCGTTGGTAATCGGTTTGCCCGGCCCTCTGCGCGTCGCCCAGCAGCTCTTCGGCCAGGATGTTTTGCGAGAGCTCGCCGCCGGAGATGACGACGCGCTCGATTGCTTTGAGACGCTGGTTGAGATCACTCTCTCTGTCGCCCAGGCGTTCTGCCTGGCGGGAGCGCACCTTTTGTATTTCGATGAGCTGGATGTCCCTGTGGAGTTCCTGGCCGGCTGGCAGGAGTCGATGGTTGCCGTCTGGAAGACTGTGCGCTTTCACAGCGCGCTGCCCGTTCTCTCTACCCCGCAAGCCTTGCAATTTGAGGACCCGGCAAATGCGCCGCTGCTCTGCCTGAAACCGGTGCCGGGTGAGCAAGCGCCTCTTTCTGGAATGCCGTTCGCGCTGGCTCTGCCCGTAACGGGGGAAACTTTCCCGGATGTATCGCGCTGGTTGCGGGCGAAAGAGTGTGCCTTGGTGACGACGGATGGCGAGATACCCTACCAGTTGGAGATCCAGAAACTGCAACAGCAAGTGGCTGCCATGCGGTCATTATTCGAATCGTAGGCCCCCGATTCATCGTGGGGCATTCCTTATTTGCCGCGAGGAGGAGTAATACATGACCTATCCGCGCTATTATAATGCTCGTATCGAAACCATGCCGCTCAAGCAGACCCAGGAGCTGCAGGAGCGGAAGCTGCGCAAGCAACTGGCGTACAACTATCAGAATTCCGCCTTTTATCGCCATAAATTCGACGAGGAGGGCGTGCATCCCGAAGATATTCGCACACTTGAAGACCTGGCAAAACTCCCCTTTACGACAAAAGAAGAGCTGCGTGACAGCCAGCTAGAACATCCTCCCCTGGGGCGACATGCCGCAGTTCCAATGTCTCGGGTTGTTCGCATCCACTCCTCATCCGGCACGACGGGACGCCCCAGCTATGTCGGCATCACCAGGCATGACCGCGATACCTGGATCGAGTCCGTGGCGCGCGTCTACTGGTCGGAGGGCGTGCGCCCCGACTCGATAATCGTGATGGGGTTCGGCATGAGCT
>WNGM01002087.1_pt1 | contig 24960 bp, 17 predicted proteins | sample 5400571 | NCBI WGS metagenome assembly WNGM01 (sample SAMN13153378, study PRJNA577476) | soil metagenome | isolation source: 100 cm soil or saprolite under Garry oak tree replicate 2 | place: USA:California | collected 2016-06-15 | reverse complement strand
GAAGATTCTGCTGGCTTCGGACATTCGTTCACGATATTACAGCCGCGCAACGCTATCCGGGCTTTGGCGCCAGTATCTTCAATACGGCTATTGGAAAGTGCGGGTAATGCAGAAGCATCCGCGGCAGATGCAGCCGCGGCAATTCCTGCCGCCGCTGTTTGTAATCGCCATCTCATTACTGCTCTTAAGCACACCACTTCTGCCCGTCGGCAAAATTTTTCTGGCCGTGGCGCTGCTCGCATACACAGTTCTGGCCATTGCCGGCTCGATCGGTCCGGCTCGAGAGACCGGGTGGAAGGTGTTCCCGCTCCTGCCGCTGGCTTTCCTAATCATTCATTCGGCCTACGGCCTGGGGTTTCTTGCCGGCTTGTTGCGGTTCACTAATCGATGGGGTGACCGCGAAATGACCTCCAATCAGTCGCAACCTCTGAAAGACGTCAACCTGCTTTAGTTCGAAAATGTATCCGGTTCAACAAAGAGAAATCAGCGGCGCACTTCAACCAGCACTAACTCTTCAGGCAGACTTAGCTGCCGGTGGCGTGCGCAGAAAGACTTACCTGCTCGTGTCGATTATCGCCGCGGCATTGGTGCTGAGGCTCTATGATCTGACGCTTTACCCCCTGACCGGGGACGAGTATGGCAGCCTGGCGGAAGCGAAATCGCTTGGTTTGAATTGGAATTCAATTGTCTATTCCGCGGTGATGCATTTCTGGATTCAGCTGGGTACCAGCGAGCTCTGGCTGAGATTGCCATCGGCCTTCCTGGGGACGGCTACGGTCGCAGTTATTTTCAAGATTGGCGAGAAGCTGGGCGGCTGGCGCAGCGGGGTCGTGGCAGCACTCCTGGCGGCCACTTCACCCTTCAATATCTATCATTCGCAAGAGGTGAGGTTTTATTCATTCTTTATCTTCACCGCCGCGGCATTCATGCTCGCGACAATAAATTTCGCCTGGGTGAAGCCTGAAGTGAAACCGAACTGGCGAGGACGAGCCTGGTTGTTGCTCGCCGGCATCGGATTGTTTTTTTCTCACTTCATCGGGCCGCTGGCCTTATATGTGCAGGGCGGGTCGGCGCTGTACGCAGGGAAATCGACGCGCGCAAAACGCTTTTGGCTGATGGTACTGCTCGGTTTGCCGCTGATTGGATGTGCGTTGCTCCTGATGCCTGCTTTACATCATCAACTCTGGCGTGTTTACCAGGCCTTTGGTAATGCGCCCAACTCCTTCGAGCCGGCAATGACGCCCGTTTCTATTTTTAACCTGGCCAAAGTTGCATTCGCCGGATTCATTTTCATCTTTGGTTATCATGTCTATCCGCTTCAAATCGCTTTGGTTCTAGCAGGTGGTGTCCTGAGCGGACTGTTGTTACTGCTGGGCACCAGGAAGTTATGGAAGGAAACGCCTTGGGGAATTCTTCCGATCGCTTATTTACTTGCCCTAATTGGAATTTATTTGGTGCTTGATGCCGCCGGCGGAAGGTTGGCCAGCGGGGTCAGCCCCAGGCATGTCGCGTTTGTCTGGCCGATGTTCGTGACGCTGACGGCGCTCGGCATAACGTCGTTCAAAAAACCGGCCCTTTACATTCTGACGGCCGCGCTTCTGCTGCTGAACGTCGTGTCGGTACGCGCCGGATGGCAAAAGGAATGGACCTACGGCAACGCGGTCGATTACCGCGAGGCGGCCGCAGACTCTTCCCGATGGCTCACAAAAGACACCGCGATAATTCACGACGGCCGGTCCAGGGATGAAATCGAATTCTACTTTTCAAAAGGAGCACCACTGATTTATTCGTGGCCGTACATTGAGGATCGCGATCTGGTCGCGCGACTTTCATATCAACGATTGATTTTCATAACTGATGATTGGGAGCCGGAATGCCGTCGCGATTCAGATCGATTGATGATGGATTTGAACAATCAATACTCAATCGTTGACGGCCGAGTTGATTATCCCTTCTTTGAATATCTGATGGAGCGCAAGCCCGCGCCGGAAAGTGCGGGATTCGCTTTGCGACGCGGGACTAATCAGGTGCAGCAACCGTTCAGCAATTACGGGATCGAATTCAAGGATTTGCACCTGCCGTTGTCGGTCAAGGTAAACGATGTGCCGCTGACCGTGCTCGGCGCATATGGTTTGCCCAATCTCGAAGGAAGCAGAGAACTCAGCTTGCCGCTTGCGCAGCCGGTTAACACCAAGCGCATGATGTTTTTGAGCAACTTAATTGGCGCCAGCGGATTGCGATCAGGTGAAACGATCGGCGAAGTGTTGGTGGAAAACAAGACCGGCACGACCCTGTCGATTCCGCTACGCATCGGCAACGAAGTCCTGCCCTGGGATCAGCAGTGCGGTGACTCGGCCAGATGCAAAACCGTTTTTCAATGGCGGAAGCGCCTGGCAATCGTGGGTCAGAACCGTTACCAGGGAGCACACAGGGATTTTATCGCGGGCCTGCATGGCGTGGTTTTTGATTTACCTGAATCGCAAGAGGTTGCGAAATTGACGATTCGATATTCGGCCGATTTGGGCCAGCTGTATATTTGGGGCGTGGCTTTGCCGCCTGCGAAATCGAATGCTGATCGATGACCGCGACAGGCAGCGAAGCGACAAAACAAGTTCTGCGAAACACTGATCGGTTAATCCTTTTGGATAACACAAAAATTTCGTGACCAAACTTCAAGTTCCATTCTTTCGCCCTTCGTTGCAAGAGCAGGAAGTCAAAGAGGTCGTCGCCACGCTGCGGTCGGGCTGGTTAACCAGCGGTCCCAAAGTGAAGCGATTTGAGGACGAGTTTGCCAGGGCGATCAGCAGCCGAGGGAAAGGGGGAAAGGGCAAGGGGGAAGCAAAACAACCGCATGCGGTGGCGCTGAATTCGGGCACGGCGGCGCTCCATCTGGCCGTCGAAGCGCTGGGCCTGAAACCGGGCCAGGGCGTGCTGGTGCCGACCATGACGTTTGCTGCCACGGCCGAAGTCGTGCGCTACCAGGGCGCGATTCCGATCCTGGTTGATTGTGATCCGGTTACGCTGAACATGGATCTGGATGACGCAGAGCGGAAAGTGGAAGGTGCAGAAGTCAGAGGTCAGAAGTATCTCTGACCTCTGGAATAGCCGGCATTATGCCCGTTCATGTCGGCGGAGTGTTGTTGGATCTCGAACGGCTTGAGCGCTTCGCACGAAAACATAAACTGTGGGTCGTCGAAGACGCTGCGCATGCGTTTCCCGCCGGCCGGCGCAGCGCGGACGGCTCGTTCCGGCAACGCAGCAACGGCGCAAGGTCGGTCACCTGTTATTCATTCTATGCGAACAAGACCATCACTACCGGAGAAGGCGGAATGGCGGTTACCAGTAACCAGGCGCTGGCTGACCGGATCAGGCTGATGTCGCTGCACGGTTTGTCGGCTGACGCGTGGGATCGGTACTCAACCAACGGCAGTTGGGACTACAAGATTGTCGCGCCCGGCTACAAATACAATTTGACTGACATCGCCGCGGCGATAGGTATACATCAACTCGCTCGCGCGGAAGTGATGCGACGCGAGCGTGAGCAGATCGCTCGACGGTATAGCGAAGCGCTGGCCGGAGTTGAACAAATTGAATTGCCCTTAGCTGATGACAGCCGGGTTGATTCCTGGCACCTGTTTGCGATCAAGTTGCGATTAAATCGTTTAACGATCGATCGCGATACATTCATGAAAGAACTGAAGCAATCAGGCGTCGGATGTTCCGTACACTGGCGGCCGCTGCATTTGCATCCGTACTACCAGAAGACCTTCGGTTACCGCGCCGCCGATTTTCCCGTGGCCACCGGCCAGTGGAAACGCCTGATTAGTCTGCCGATCTTTCCGGGAATGCGTGATGAAGAAATCGATCACGTCATTCGCACCGTCGAACGCATCTGCGCGCGTCATGCACGCTGAAATTATCTCGATACCAGGAAACAAAATCGTATCTGAAAGAACTACCGGGCTGCCGCGCTGGTTTGACGCCACGGTTGCGGTCGCCTGCCTGGTGATCGCGGCGCCGCTCATAGTTTTGTGCTCGATTGCGATTGCTTTCACGTCGGGCCTGCCGGTCTTTTTCCGTCAGCAGCGCGTTGGTCAATTTGGCCGCAAGTTCGATCTCTACAAACTGCGCACGATGAAAGCTTCGATCGGCGGGCCGCAAATCACCACCCGCGGCGACACCCGCATCACTCGGTTGGGAAGACTTCTTCGGAAAACCAAGCTGGATGAGCTGCCAACATTCTGGAACGTCTTGCGTGGCGACCTGACGCTCGTCGGTCCGCGGCCGGAAGTGCCGGGTTATGTAAATCCTGAAGATCCTTTCTGGCAAAAGATTCTGGCGGTGCGACCCGGATTAACTGACCCGGTCACCCTGCGTCTGCGCAACGAGGAAGATTTGCTGGCGCGGGTCGAAGGCGATTCTCTGAAATTCTATGTCGAAGAATTGCAGCCGAAAAAACTGCAAGGGTACATCGATTATCTTGAGCGCCGCGACTGGCGCAGCGATCTCAGCGTTTTATGGCGAACCATGGCCGCGATTGTCGCGCCCGGCAAAACGCCTTCGCTTGCTGAAGTGCCTGCACCGGTCGAAGGCGACAGCCCCCGAGTCCAGGCGCAGCTTTCTCAAAAATAGCAGCGCAGAATTAACCAGGTATGGATGCAACTTTAGATCGCGATTTACTAAGTGAGGACACGCCCGCGCCGGCTTCATTATCTCGCGTCGGCCACTTACTCGATCGCTCAATCTTCTACGGTGTACTCATCGTGATCGCTTTGACTGCGATTCCGTATGGCACCGTCCAGCCGTGGTGGATCGCGCTTTTCGAATGTCTGATCTTTGCGATAACCATTCTCGCCGTTGTTGATGCGCTTGTTAGTCAGAAGCCCGGGGTGCCGCTGGTTCGTTTGACGCCGGTCATCGCGCTTCTCGTTTTCGTGCTGGTCCAATCGGCGCCAATATTTTCGTCATCCGGACCTGTGGCCGTACGGACGGCAATCAGCGCGGACCCTTTTGGCACGCGCCAGCTGGCCATAAGGTTGCTGGCATTTGCCCTCGCGGGGTTGTTGCTTCTGAGGTACGCATCGTCAAGAGAGCGGCTGCGCATGCTTATTTACCTGGTGATTGGAATTTCCGTTGCCAGCGCCTGCTTTGGATTGATGCGTCGGAGTCTGCAAACCGGTCCGGGTTTTCTGCTCCCCGCCCTTCAGAGTGGCAGCGGCTTTGCGCAGTTTATCAACCGAAATCATTTCTCGTTCCTGATCGAGATGAGCCTGGGCCTGAGTTTGGGATTGATAGTGGGTGAAGTGCGCCGCTACCGGAGAGTGCTGGCGCTTATTTTGCTGAGTGCTCTGATGTGGGTAGCGCTCATCTACTCGAACTCGCGGGGTGGAATAATTGCTTCCCTTTGTCAGTTCCTCTTTTTAGCGGTCTTAATCGATCCCGTTCGGCGGCTAACCGCGCGGCGCGCTGAGACAAATTGGAGCCGTTTTCAAAAGCTCGTGGGTGGTGTCGTCGTGCGGATTTTCTTAATCGCCAGCCTGGTTGCCGTCTTCGCTTACGGCGTTGGTTGGGTCGGCGGCGAACAGGTCGTCACTAATTTCGAACAGGCAGACACGGCCTTTGACCAACCGGGACTCGATATTCGCGTGAATACCCGGCGCAAACAGATTTGGGCTTCGACATGGCAACTCATTAAAGCCAACCCGATCGCCGGCGTAGGTTTTGGCGGATACTGGATTGGCATCACGAAATACCATGACGCCTCCGGGACATCGACACCGCAGGAAGCACATAACGATTACCTCGAGCTGTTAGCCAGCGGCGGGCTGATCGGTGCAGCCTTAGTCGCCGTATTCATCGTGATCTTTCTGAAGCGCGCGCGCCGCAATCTGCATTCCCGGGATCCATTTCGGCGCGCTGCTTGTCTGGGCGCTCTGACCGGAATATTTGGCGTGGCGGTTCATAGCTTCGTGGATTTTGGTCTACATATAACAATCAACGCTCTCGTTTTCGGCGTCCTGATCATTATTGCTGTCGCCAGACCACATGACCCGCTTGTCCGTGGCGAGCTCACGGTTTAGACAGATCAGCCGCAAATCTGAATGTACATATCCAGTAATCCGAGCCTGCCGTTTGGCGCCTTGTTCGGCAGAAGATTAGGGAATGGATCCGAATCCTGTTCAGGTCCTTCCGACTCGCGGATCTATAAATACTCCCGGGCCCGCGAAGCAGTCGCCGACTTTCTCAGCGCTGCCGGGATCACTGCCGGCGACTCGGTCCTGCTGCCCGCGTACATTTGTTCTTCCGTGCTGGATCCATTTCTCAAATTGGGAATACGGATCCTGTTTTATCCGATCGATCGCACGCTATCACCAAACGTGGAAGCAGTTCGCGAGTTGCTGTCACAAAAGCCGAGGGCGATTTTCTTAGTGCACTATTTCGGCTTTCCGGCCGGAGCGGGTGATTTGATTCAAGAGTGCAGGGAAAACGGATTATGGATAGTTGAAGACTGTGCCCACACACTTCCGGTTCCGGATGGCTGCGGGATTGGATCGGCGGGTGATTTGACGATCTATAGCCTTTCAAAGCTGCTGCCGGTACCGGATGGAGCACTTGTCGTCGTGAACAATCCGAAGCTGGAATGGCCCGAAACGCCAACCGCGGTGAACAAACGGCTCGTGTTTATCAACATGCTATGGCAAGCGGCGAATGCGGTCGAAGTCAGCTCAGGTTTCTCGTTCAGGACCCGTCTGCGGGACAAGCGAGCTGCAACTAAAATGATTACCGGATTAAGGGAGTCATCCTCGGGCGGCAAGCCCACCCTGGTTAACGGATCACGATCAAAGTATCAACGGTTTCAAATGTCCCCGCTGGCCAATCGCATTCGCAGCAGAATTGACCTGGCGTCGGTCGCGAAGCGGCGACAGGAAAACTACCAGGTGCTCAAAACCGCAATGAAAGGCGTCAGGGGCGCGACGCCGGTTTTTGGCGATCTCGATCCGGCGGGCGCTCCCCTCGGCTTTCCAATCCTGGTAGACGATCGCGAAGACGTACGGTTGAAGCTCATCGCCGCCGGTGTTGATCCTCGGCCGGTTTGGTCGGGGTTGCCGCGCGAGGTGCCAATCGCCGGATTTGAAGATGCTCGATACATCGCCGCACACAATGTCGTACTTCCAGTTCACCAGAACCTGACGCCGAAAACCTTGTCTTACATTGTCTCAGCACTTGAACGCGCGATTGCAACCAGTCAGTAAGAGTTCGATGAACAGCTCGCCGGAGACCGCCTGCGTCGCTTGCGCGGGATCAAGAACCAAAGTTTTTTGGAGCGACGAGAATCGCACGATCCGAGAGTGTGACAACTGCGGACTGCTGTTTCTGTTTCCTCAGCCGGATCCAACTGCGCTGCATGCTGAATTTCAGTCCTCCTATTTTGCTTCTTCCAACAGGGGCGGCGCGGACAGGCTGGAACTGGAGTTTGAGGAGTGGCGCCGGGCGACACTGGCCCGGATCGTCATGCGCCAGCGGCGAAATCTTTGAATATTTTCGGGATGAAGATTGGCAGCTTTACGGGGTTGAGCCTTCGACGCTGGCGTTTGCGCGCGCCCTCGAGCGATTCGGGAGCGAACCCCGTGTTCACCTGGTCAACGCTTATCTCAGTGAGGCGAGCTTTGAACCGAAATCATTCGATGTGATTACCATACTCGAGAGTCTCTATTACATGCCTGACCCTTGCCGTGAATTATCTGATCTCCGACGGATCATAAAGGATGATGGCTTGTTGGCGATTGCCATGCCGGGCTACACCTATCACCGCGTAAGGCACAGCGGACCGTTGAGCCGCGTGCTGTATGGAACGCGATGTTCGCTGACGCGGTCGCACCTGTTTTATTTTTCTACCAGAAGTTTAGCGGCGCTGCTCAAGCGAGCCGGCTTCCGCATTTGCGAGATTGTTCCCCTTGGCTCGTCATCTTACGGATCCAGCTTTGGCCGATTTGCCCGGCAGGCTTATCTGACATTTTCCGCGGCCCTGGACCGCATGACCTTCGGGCAGATCAATCTTGCTCCTCATGTTCTTTACCTGTGCCGGACCGCAAACTCTTAATAAATGAGTCCCAACGAAATAACTGCATTCTTTGAAACCCGGCGCCATCGCGTTTTTAAGACGCAGAGTTGCTGGTGGTACAACGAATATCATCAGCGCCGGATCCTGCAGTCATTTCCAATTCACCGGTTGATAAATCCAGGTCGAAAAGAAATCGCAGATTTGTTCCAGAGCGCGCGTGGCACTCTGGCGGTTCGTTTCATTGGGCCGGCCGAATCAAAAGGACAAGTAAGTTCAATCTGGGTTTGCCGCAAACCATACGATCTCAAAAGCCTGAGCGCCAAGAGTCGAAACCAAACTCGCCGGGGATTGGAAAAGTGCCAGGTCAGGAAGATGACCTGGGAAGAGGTTGAAGCAGTTGCCACCGAAGCGCACACGGATACGATGAAACGGCACGAACTCAACGGCGCCCGGTCATTGGGATTCGGCATCTACTTGAAAGAATGTCCGGCTTACGAGGCGTGGGGAGCTTTTGCGGACGGTGCCCTGGCGGCATTCATGGTTACGCTGTGGGTCGAGGATTGGGTGCACATTCTGATTCAGCGCTCGGTCAATTCATACCTCAAGTTTCGCCCAAACAATGCTCTGGTTTTCGGCGTGGTGAAGGAAATACTTTCCCGGCAAGGTGTCTCGGCCGTGAGTTATGGTCTGGAACCTCTGAATTCCCTCCAATCGTTGGAAGATTTCAAGCTGGGCATGGGTTTCGTCAAAGAGCCGGTCTGCCAGCGAATCATCGTCGCGCCGTGGCTAAAACCCTTGATCAATCCGCTGACTTGCTGGATTGTCGAAGCGGCGGCCTCGCTTCGCCGAAACAACGCGCGGCTGCAAAAAGCCGCAGGCATCTGCCGAATTGTTAGAGAGAGTTAAACGAAAACTGTAACGCCCGTAACCTCTGATTCTCAGCTTCCATTTTCCGGCAACTTCTTTGAATTAGACAAGCTAATCGCCGTTTATCTGAATTGTCAGGATCTGATGCGGCTGACAGGAAATCCACTATGAAAGAAATGCCACCGGGTACGCACCTGCTTTTCGTGGGAATTCAGGCGATCCTGGATGTCGCCCTGCTCGTACTCGCCTTCGCCGCTGCTTACCTCCTGCGCTTTGATTTTCAGTTTGCGCCGGACACAATGCGGGACTTCCTGATTCAGATCCCCTTCGTAGTCCTGGTGCAATTTGTTGCATTAACGATTTCGGGGGCGCGCGCCTCGATCTGGCGCTATACCGATCTGGCCCACATCAAAGCCTTCTTTTATGCCGCGCTTGCTTCGTTAATCGTGGTGGCGTCATTGCGGTTCGCTCTGCCGACTCCGCACAAGGCCTGGCGAGTACCTCTCTCAGTCAACTTGATCGATGTAGTGCTGGCGTTCGGCGGAGCTTTTGCGATGCGGGTGATCCGCCGCGCTGAATACGAATACAAACAGAAACGGCTGCAGCTAAGAAAGCATGTGAATGGCGGCAACGGCAACGGTAAGCATAAACGACCTGTCCTGCTGATTGGCGCGGGGCGCGCCGGACTGCTCGCGGCCAAAGAGATCGAAGCTCGCGGCGATCTGGATCTGGAAATCAAAGGGTTCGTCGACGACGATCGCGCGAAGTTGGGAAGGTCGGTAGTTCAGGGACATCGCGTGTTGGGCACTACTCAGGATCTGCCCAGATTGGTTCACACTCGCGGCATCAATCATGTGATCATCACGATCGCGCACGCCTCAAGTCATCAAATTCACCGCATTGTAAAAATCTGCGAATCGATTCCCGTCAAGGTAAGAATTATTCCGGAACTCTACGAGATCATCGAAGGCCGCGTTGAGATTAGCCGCATCCGCGACGTAGAGATCGAAGATCTGCTGGGACGCGAACCGATAGAGCTCGACACTGAATCGATCAGCAGGGAACTGGCCGGCAAAACAGTGATGGTAACCGGAGCGGGCGGCTCAATCGGTTCGGAACTGGCCCGGCAGGTGCAACGCTTTGCGCCGGCCAGTATCTTGCTGGTTGAGCGCGCGGAATTTGCGCTGTTTGATGTTGACGGTGAACTGAGAGCAAATAACCCCACCCAAACGATTGTGCCTCTGGTGGCGGATGTCGGTGATGAGTCGAGGATGCGCGCAATCTTCAACCTCTACCGGCCGCAGGTGGTAATTCACGCCGCCGCTCACAAACATGTGCCTTTGATGGAGAGTAACTCGACTGAGGCTGTCCAGAACAATACCTTGAACACCCGTCTCCTGGCGGATATGGCAGGCGAGTTCGGGGCAGAGGTCTTTGTACTGGTTTCCACGGACAAAGCAGTACGGCCAACCTCGATCATGGGCGCGACCAAGCGCGCCGCGGAATTGGTAGTCCAGGATTTGAATTCGCAATATGACACTCGTTTCGTCGCCGTGCGGTTTGGCAATGTGATCGGGTCGGCCGGTTCGGTAATTCCGATCTTCCGCGAGCAGATTCACAACGGCGGGCCGGTGACGATTACCGACAAGCGCATGAAACGTTACTTTATGACCATTCCTGAGTCGGCGCAGTTGGTCTTGCAGGCCAGTGTCATCGGCCAGGGCGGCGAGGTGTTCATTCTGCACATGGGTGAGCCGGTGCGGATCATGGACCTGGCCGAGACGCTGATTACACTCTCAGGTCTCAAACCGCACGAGGACATTCAGATTATCGAGACGGGAATGCGTCCGGGTGAAAAACTTTACGAAGAACTGAGCTTCGAGACTGAAGAGACTGTGCCCACTTCGCACCCCAAGATTTTCATTAACAAGTTGGACACGCCTGAGCCGGAAACGGTGCGGACGGCTTTGAAAGTATTGGCCAGACTGGTGCGAGAGAGGAACGAAGAGGAACTGCGCAGATTTCTGAACGGTTTACTTCCGGAAGCTAGTCTGCGCTCAGCCCCCCACCAAAACGGAAGGGAAAGAAAGAAGCTGGTCCTGGTCGCCGGGCAGGGAAAGTGAAGGCCGCTGAACTTCTGCGCGCGCAATAAAGTCTCTCGAGTACAGCGAAGCGATTACGTCGATTTCAAATGCAGGCAAGGATGCCTGCATACCGCACGCAGGATGCGTGCGCCCATTTCTCAGTGCTCTCCGTGTCTTAATGGTGAATTACCCGGCAAAAGTGATCGCCGCGCGGGCACGGAGAGCACCGGGATGATCCCGTCCCTCAGGGATGAAGATCATCTTCGCGGTTTGGGTTTGATCTTTTGCTAAGCGGCCTTTGGCGCTTTGCCTCTGCTCTTTTAACTCCCTACCGCTATTTTACCTTGCCAGGTAAATCGTAAGGTAATTAATCGCCTTTGAGAAAGGCATGATTCAGATCACGAGACAAGGAACTGTATTCTCGGACGTGCCGGCCACGGTAGAAATGCTGAGTTCGCAATTTGAGAGACGTCATTATTTCCGGATTCCTCAGTTGCTTGAACCCGAATTGCTCGATTCGATTCAAAGACAGATTGACGGCAGTGAGTTCCGGGAACGCGTCCACGAAGGGATTGAATCGAATAAAGAACTCTGCATGACAGGAAATGCGGCTTTTGGGACGTTACTGTTTCTCATCAATGACGAAAGGTTGTTTCAGATTATTCAGGACATAACTCTCTGCGATCGAATTCGTTGCTTCGAAGGAAGGATCTACAGGGTTAATCCGGGTTGCGGCCACCACGACGCGTGGCACAATGATCTCGGAGACGACCGTCTGGTTGGTCTGAGCATTAATTTAAGCAACAACATCTATGATGGCGGCGTCCTTCAGATACGCGAATGCGCCTCAGGAGAGATTGTCAGCCAGGCTGAGAATGTCGTCGCCGGCGACGCAATTGTCTTCAGTCTTTCGCCCAGTTTGCAACATCGGATTACGGATGTTGAGGGGAAAGTCCCGAAAACAGCCTTTGCCGGATGGTTCCGGGCCCAGCCGGATTTTGCATCTCTGATAAAAGAACAGGCCGAACGCGGGATACGCGTCGAAAAGCCCGGGCGCGATTCCTACCCGAATCACGCCTCGGACTGAAACGAAGATTGAGGCGAAGCAGCTACTCAAATGTTTGTTGACAGTCCAGGATAGCTACGGTAATTTTCTGAACACCAGATCCCAAACCTATGTATATGACCCAATCGAAAAACCCACAGCTTTTTGGCTCGGTAAAGCCTAATCCGAATGTACTCGCGAAGCGTTTGGGAGAAGAGATGGTCTTGTTCCATTTGGATACAGACCACTTTTATGAGTTAAATGGCACAGGCGCGCGATTCTGGGAACTACTCAGTGCGGGAAATGATCCTGTTGAGATTCGCGCTCAGATGACTGAAGAATTTGCTGTCGATCCCAGCGAATTGGACGCGCAGGCCGAAGTGTTTCTCGCGTCCTTGCAAAAAGAAAACCTGATCAGCGTGGATAATGAATAAGACTCAGTTCCTGGGGCAGGAGGATAGGGCAGTCGTTCAGCAACCGAGCTCGCGCTGGATTGCTGAGCTCGCGTCTGCCGCGCCCGGCGAGGTACCGGGTTACACCACTCAACTAATCGCACGCAACGCACGATCACGAGCTTTGTATCTCAGTATCGATGCTGAGTCCACCCCGCCAGTATATGTAGAAAGTTCCGGCCTGGGTGTTGTCTTCGACGGCACTTTATACAATCACCGGGAATTGCAGAAAGAGCTCGGAGAAGTTTCGGCGTTTGCCCACAGGAATTCTGCCGAGCTTATTCTCACCGCTTACCGGCAATGGGGTGAAGATCTACTGAGACGGCTGCGAGGTATGTTTGCGCTGGTCATTTGGGACAGCTCGCGCGAAGTCTGCTTGTGCCTGCGCGATCCGCTTGGAGCTCATCCGCTGTTCTATGCCGAAGCCGGGCAGCAGTTGCTGGTATCACCATCGATCGATTCTTTGCTTCGTCACCCCAACGTGTCGCGTGACGTAAATCGCGCGGCGTTGATGGATCTGTTTCTTGATCGTCATCCCCGGATGGAAGAAACCTTCTTCTCCGCGGTCAGTCGTGTGCCGCCTAATCAGGCGTTGCGGGTTCATTCCGCCGGACATAACACATTCCGCTATTGGGATCCCGGTCCCGACGGCTCAGTGAACTGGTTGAGCGAGGACGAAGTTGAACAGTTTGACAGTTTGCTGGATCAGGCCGTTAGCCGCTGCCTGACTCTCGGGCAGACCGGGATTTTCCTCAGCGGAGGACTTGATTCCGTTTCCGTGGCTGCAGTGGCGGCCGAACTGAGCCGCGCTGAACAGCTGCCAAAACCATTGGCCCTATCGCTGATTTTTCCGGACCCGAAGGAAAATGAAGAAATTATTCAGCGAGGGGTGGCTACTGAACTCGGCTTGCCGCAGGTCCTGAAACCATTCTTTGAAGCAACCGGTAAGGATGGCTTAATCCGTCCGGCTCTGGCGATGAGCAAGTCTCTGGCAGCTCCGCTTTTGAATACCTGGGCGCCTGCGTATTACGAGCTTGCCCTTGAAGGCGCCCGCCGCGGTTGCCGGCGCATCCTGACCGGAAATGGCGGAGATGAATGGCTGACAATTTCACCTTTGCTGGCTGCCGACCTGTTGCGCGATTTCGATCTGGCGGGATTCTATCGCCTGTCGCAGAGCATGCGTCGTTCTTTCAATAAATCGCACGCCGCGCTCTTGTTGAATATGCTGTGGAGAAATGGTGCGCGGCCGCTCGTCTATCCTCCAGTACACAGGGCCGTTAAAAAAATTGCGCCCTGGGCATTGAAGCTTCGCCATCGCGTCATGCCACGACCTCCAGAGTGGGTTAGGCCTGATTGGCTCGCTCCGGATCCGGCGCTGCGCCGAGAATGGGACCAACGCCGGGAAGAGGAGACAGCGAATCAGGCGCAGGCTCCCTCCAGCCACTACCTTCGCGAGGTACGGACGTCGCTCGATCACCCGCTTGTCTCCTGGGAATTGGAAGAGATGTTCGAGGTTTACCAAAGAGCCGGGGTTCACCTGGTTCAGCCTTACCAGGACGCAGATCTCGTAGATATGTTATATAGAACACCACCAATGCTGTTGCTTCATGACGGGCGCAGCAAAGGTTTGGTTCGCCGTTCGCTGGCCCGTAGGTTTCCTAATCTTGGGTTTGAACGGCAGCGGAAAATGGAAGCTACCCGTTTTTACGCGTCTCTAATATACAAAGATGGCGCGCAGATCTGGGAAGAGTTGGGGGGCGCGCAAACACTTGCCAATCTTGGTATCATCGATGAAAGGTACCGGCCCGTGCTTGACCGGCTTTTGCAAAGGCGCGAGGATGGTACGAGTGCCCATCGGGTCTGGACAGTCTTAAATCTGGAAACGTGGGCTCGAGCTCAGGTTTCATAAAAGGAGGATCGGTCATTGAAAGCCGACGATAAACCATTAAAGTCCGAAAAGGACAATTCAAAAGAAACATCACTCGACGGGTCAAAGAAACCCTGGCAGCGGATGAAGCTAACTTACACCGGAGAAGCGAAAGACGTAGTGCAGGGTGGCGGTGGAAAGATTAGCACTAGTCCTGCCGACCCAGGCGAAGCGAGGAAGCCAACAGGACACTTTGGATAAGGGGCACTGGCTGGCATTGCGTTGCTCTTAATTCATTGACTGTTGGGAGGTTTAGATGAAGCTGAGTATCGAGCAAACGGAGGCAATTGCGCCTCCGTCAGCTCGGGCGCTGAATCGACGTGCTGAGGCTTGGCGCGATCCGCGAGGCCGGATTTCCGCCTATGGCGAGATCCGGGGGGACCAATATTGGATTCACCTTCCCGGGCTCGCCAGCTTTAGCTTTTCGCGAAGGGGCGAATATGTTGCCGCGGCACTCACGAAAGCTGTACGAGAGGAATTAGTTGTCGATGCTTTTCATCGGAAGATCCTTCCCATGGCTTTGCAGGTTTGTGGCCGAGAGGTACTGCATGCCAGCGCAGTTCGCGCTCCCGCGGGCGTGACCGCGTTTTGCGGGCTCGCTGAAACAGGAAAATCCACAGTTGCTTTCGGGCTCAGCCGCCGAGGGTACCCGCTATGGGCCGATGACACAGTGGCCTTCGAAGTATCACCTCGCGGCTCTTCGGCGGTCTCACTTCCGTTTAGTATGCGGCTCAGGCCGTCCGCGGCAAAGGTGTTTGATGTTGATCCGAATCGCCCGTCTCACACCCAAACCGACATTCTGCCGGGAGCCGAAACCGTTCCGTTGGCGGCTGTTTGCATCCTGCGAAGGTTAAACGGCGCCGCACCGGCGGTTGCCGTGCGCCGTCTGGGATTGGCTGAAGCCTTCGCCGCTCTCCTGGACCATTCGTGCTGTTTCACTCCTCAGGACGGAGAACGCAAGCGCCGGATGATTCATAATTACCTCGATCTCGCGGCGCAAACACCAATCTTTGATATCTCCTTCCAACCAGGCTTCGAAAACTTTCCTGCCCTTCTCGATACGATCGAAGAATTATCAGGGAAACTTTTGGTAACGGCTGATCAGGTTTCTTAGCCCCTGATTAATCTACAGCGGCGACCAGCCGAAGATTTCAAATCCATACGAATATGCAACCGTTTGCTGATTTGGGGGCGCTGATTGAAAGCCGTTGGCGCGACCAAAACTATAACGAGGAGGTTTTCCCGGGAATCGCTGCCCGCGGACTCTCTGAGGCGAAGCTCTGCGAACGGGTTGATCCGTGGGAGATCATCAGTTGGGCTCAAACAACACCTGATCTGCCCCGGCAAATGGATCCGGAAGGTAAATTTGGCGATCCCCCGATTACGCTCTACGCCGGTTCCCGATTCTACATAGACGTTTATTATTGGCTTGACGGCACCACCAGCATTCACCAACACTCGTTTTCCGGAGGCTTCCAGGTACTATTCGGCAGCAGCGTTCATACCAGATATCGCTTCGAGAAAGATCGAGAGATTAATCAACATTTTCTGACCGGCAGGATTCTCCCTGGCGAGGTCTCTCTGCTCACGCGCGGCGACATAAGAGAGATAATGCCGGGGCCGCAGTTTCTCCATTCGCTGTTTCATCTTGAAAGACCTTCGGCAACGATTGTTATCAGAAACTTCAGGACCTTCGATGCGGGGATACAGTATTCGTATCTGAAGCCTTTTATCGCCTGCGATCCATTCTTCACCGACCCCTCGCTCAACTTAAGAACGCAGACCGTCAAGCTTCTGCTCCGGATGAAACACCCGAAGGCCGATGAACTTATCGGAAATCTGCTTGATGTGTCGGATTTCCAAACGACCTACACAGTGCTTAAAGAGGTATTCGAGTTCCTTTGCCACCGTGATTTGGAGGAGATCGTCGGTGTATCTCGAAGTCGCGATAGATTTCAGGCGCTGCTTGAACGCGCGCGCGTCAGACATGGCGAGCTTACGGATTTGCTCCTGCCGGTCTTTGAGGAGAACTGGAGAGAGAAGGAAATCAGCCGCCGGCGCGCTCAAATCAAGCACGAGGATCATCGATTCTTTCTGGCGCTGCTTCTCAATGTGACGGAACGAAAGACTCTCTTGAGACTGGTTAGTGAGAAATTTCCGAACCAGAATGCCATCGATCTGATCGTTGAATGGGTACGTGAACTGGCGGCCACGAGGGTCTTTGGATCAAAAGAACCGAACGTCCTTGGCATTGGTCAGTTCGATGACATCCACGTCTCTATCTTCAAGGGACTGTTGGAAGGTCTCAATGTAGAAGAAATAAAGGCGCGAACTGCGGAGACCGAAACTGCTGCCGGGCTTGACTCGTCTCTGGATGGATCAGTAAATCACATCAGGACCATACCTTTGTTTGGAGCTATTTTCTCACCCTTAGCGTAGGAGCCGGCGCGAGGTGCGATGATCTCGGACTCTGCGGCCGGCCAAATGGAAGTCCTGACCGCTTATCATACTTCCATTCGACGTAAGGACCGGTCTGATCGACGTAGTGCAGGAAAACCTGTGCGTGAGATTCACCGGCAAGGGCTTCACGCCAGTGCGGGCACTCGATGCCGCGATAAAGCAACGCATCACCGGGAGCCAATTCGATTGATGAAGCCCCTTCCGGGCCTTCGACCAGGAGTGGCCAGGGCTTTTCTCCCTGGTATCCCAGACATAGTGACAAGCTAATCTCGCAAGATTCGCGATCCGTGTGTCTTGCTAAAACGTCACCACGATGGTAAACGCGGAAATAGGAATAGGTAGGGAAAAGCTTCAAATCGCTAATCGCTTCGGTTCCCGGAAGCAGATCCACGAGCAGCCCATCCATAAAAACATCGCCCGCAGAGGACAAGGCGCCGGGTGCGGTCCCGTCAGATTTCATGGTGCCGGCGTCTGCACGTTTGTTGGCATACCGGTAAAGGAGCGATAACTGAGGCTCCTTGAGGCACGAGCGCCAGACTACATATTTTTGTCGCGCGAATAGTTGAGCCAGGTCTTTCATTCAAAGCTAAGCTATCATCGCCGCCCTGCCTTGTTCAACTGGTAAGAATACGCGGTAATGTCCTTTTATCAGGAGTTCACCGATTGATTCAATCGTTCGCCATGCGTGTTGAAAAGCATGTTTCCGAGGAACACCTGGCCGAGCGGGCGCGTCCCGAAGACGACGTATTGATTTGCATAGCCCGCCGAACACTCGAGGTCCCCGGCGAGACGCTCCTGTGCCGATTGCTTGGACGTGATCTCGACTGGGACTACCTGCTGGCAACGGCCGACCGCCACAGCCTGATCCCGCTCTTGCACTACCACCTTAGTTCTATCGATTCGCGAGCGGTTCCGCCCGCGGTCATGGCACGGCTGGAGGAAATGAACCGTGAAAACACCCGCTTCAATTTATTTCTAACCGGGGAATTGCTGAAACTGATGACCCTTCTGCAAGACCATCGTATTGAAGCAATTCCTTTCAAAGGCCCAACTCTGGCTTTGTTTGCTTTCGGGGATATCGGGCTGAGGCAGTTTGGCGATCTTGATATTCTGATCAAGAGGCAGGACTTTCTGACGGTCAGGGATCTGCTTGTAGCTAACGGCTTCACCCCAAGGCCGGCCTTTTACAGCGCACAGCAGGCGGCTCTTTTACGATTTGATTGTTCGCATAACTTCGCCAACGCGAAAGATGTATGGGTGGATGTTCACTGGAACATTGTCGCGCCGTATTATTCTGTGAAGATCCGTGCTGACCGGTTATGGGATCATCTTCAACCGGTAACTCTCAACGGCAGACAATTACTGACGCTTTCGTCGGAGGATCTGCTGCTGATCCTCTGTCTTCATGGTTTCACACATCTCTGGGAGAGACTGGGGTGGATTTGCGATGTTGCCAGTCTGATTGGGAGCGAAAAGAATATTGACTGGCAGTTACTTCTGCAAAACGCAACCAGGTTGGGTAGCGGGCGAATTCTTTCGCTGGGGCTCCACCTGGCAAGCGAACTGCTTGACGCTCCGGTTCCGCCGGAAGTCTTCCAAACAGTCCCGGCTGATGCAGAAGTGAAAATGCTCGTCGCGCAAGTGCAGCAGCAGCTTTTCGGAGCACGAACTCGACCGGCTGGGATATTCAACGAGGTTTCTCTTCATCTGAAGATGAGGGAACGAACGCGCGACAAAATTACCGCATGTCTCCGCCTGGTGACTACCCCAAGGTCCAATGACTGGAAATCTTTTTCCCTGCCGGATTCACTCTTCTTTGTTTACTATCCTCTCCGGCCAATTCGACTCGCTGCAAAATTCGCCGCCGGATTAATCCGCGGTTGAAATTGCTAATCAGCCTTACCTCTTTGACTCCCAACCTTTCGGGAATTCTAGTTAGAACTCTCTGAATCGCTTCGGTTTTAGCGCTTGACTGCCAGGCCCTCGGGACCTAAGATGCGCGAACTTTTCCGGCGCGGTTCGCAATTATTTGTGCCCTGAGTAGTCGGCAACGTTCGGATTACGACAGGCGAGACCACACTAGCTTTTCTTCACAGATGTTAATGCCGATGCGGGGCATTTAATCTCGGTGGTTTTCAGTTCGTCCCGATCTTTAAGATAAGGAGCTCCCAAATGAGAATCGTCTCCCACGTTCTCGGTTTTTCACTCACAGATCTGTCTCAACAAATCATCAGTCGCTTTAGACTGTTCGCTTTAATTGCGTTCGTGTTCATCAGCGCGGGCGCAGCGCTCATATCTGCTTCGTCCGATCGATTCCGAAGACTAATTGAAGTGTCCGAAGCGAGCGATCGCAGGCTGCCTTCGCTATCCCCTGACCACAAGGGACGCGCCGACGTGGGCACTCTGGCTTCACATGCGCAACTCAAGATCGCGCGACATGGCCAGACCGCCACTTTGTTGAACGATGGCAAGGTGCTGATTACCGGCGGCGAGAACGAGAATGGACCGGTGTCTGAAGCGGAAGTCTTCGATCCCGCCACGAGCACGTTTTTCCTGACGGGAACACTCGATACGGCGCGCGCAGATCACACGGCGAGTCTGCTCGCCGACGGCCGGGTTTTGGTAACCGGTGGACACGGCAGCGCTGGTCTGTTGGGTTCAACTGAAATCTTTGATCCCGCCAGCGGCGCCTTTACCGCTGGACCACCTTTGCACAGCGCGCGGGCGGGTCAGACGGCAACAACCCTGACCGACGGTAGGATCTTAATCGCCGGTGGCGACGCGGCAGGCAGTGTAGAAATTTATGACACCCAGGCAAACCGCTTCACTCTGGTCGATGCGCATTTGAACGACCCCCGTTCATTCCATTCAGCCGCTCCTTTTTCCCTGCAAGCCGGCGAGCAACGAATCGAAAAGGTTCTCGTCGCCGGCGGCTCTGGGCCCGACGGTATCTCGGTGAAAACCGGCGAGATTTTTGACGTCGGATCGTCAACCTTTTCACTCGTTAATAATGAACTCACCGACGAGCATATCCGGGCATTGCTGCGCGTTTTGCCCGACTCTAAGGTGCAGATTATCGGCGGCTCGGATCATGAAGTCATGGAGATTTACGATCCGGCCACCAATCAATTTGGCGGGCACGTGCACGTTTATCCAACTGGCGATGACGATCCCGCGCTGGTGCAGGAGATTCTTGACGCCCCAACACGCATGGCGATGTTTCGGCTCGGCGCACCAAACCGCTTACTGAATCGTGAGCGCCAGACGATCACTGAAATGACTGGACTAAATCAGGCGCTCGTCGTGGGTGGCGTGGATGCAGAAGATAACAGCCTGGCATCGGCTTCAGTGCTCAACAGCTCGCCTGCAAGTGTGACGACAGACAAGTTGGATTATGCGCCGAGAACGCCGGTCGTCGTTTCCGGAACAGGATGGCAACCGCACGAAGTCGTAACTATCATGTTTCACGAAGACCCACACAAGGACACAGACAACCGGCACACCTTCAGTGCGCAAACTGATGCCAACGGAGCTTTTGTTTGCGAGGAGTATGCACCTGAAGGACAGGATGCAGGTGTGCACTACCTTCTGGCGGCTAAAGGCGTAAGTTCAGGATGGACTGCGCAGACGGCGTTTACGGATGCGACTGATCCAGTTCCTCAATCACTTTCTTATTCCCAGGACTTTTCTGGTTTGGCAGCCACGTCAACCGCATATCCCGCCGGGTGGCAAGGCTGGATAATCGGGACGGGTTCAACTGCTGCATTTCGAACCAACGCGGCGACCGCTGATGCGGCCCTCATTGCCAGCAGTTCGGCGAGTAACAACAGTGGTGGTGTTCATAATTACAACGGCAAGCCTGGATTCTTGTCGACCGGATCAATAGATAGCGCGATCGCCTTGTCGATCAATACAACGGGGACCTCAAATGTTAAAGCGTCGTTCGACGTTATGACCATTCGTAATCCATATGATGGCGGGACGAATACGCGCATTAATGAAGTTGACCTTCAGTTTCGGGTGGGAACCAGTGGCGGGTTCACTTCTGTTAGTGGTAATCCGGATGGGATCTATCAGAACAACACGACGACTCAGATCGGCAGTGGTGTAACAGCTCCACAGAATTCGCAATCGAAAACTTTGACGCTACCTGCTGCTTGCGATAATCAGGCGGTGGTCCAACTTCGTTGGGTGCAGCGTGACTTGTCGGGAGGCGGCTCTCGGCCAAGCTTCGCTGTGGACAACGTGTTGATCTGTCCAACACCACCGGTGGCGAATGCGGGCCCGGATCAGGAGTTTTGTGAGAGTTCGACTGCGTCTCTTTCGGGAAACACGCCGGCGACTGGTAGCGGCCTATGGACCCTCGTCAGTGGCAGCGGCGCAATTACTTCACCTGGTTCACCGAACTCAGGTGTCACGAATCTTGGCTATGGCACAAATGTGTTTCGCTGGACGATTACCAATGGCTCATGTAATTCTTCAATCGACGATGTCACAGTCAAGCGCGATCAGACACCAACAACGGCAAATGCAGGACCTGACCAGCAGGTTTGCTCAACCTCAGCGACATTTGCCGGCAGCGCGCCGGCGGTCGGCGACGGGACATGGACGTTGGTCAGTGGTTCCGGAACAATTACAAATCCGAGTAGTCCCGTCTCGGGAGTTACAAACCTCGGCACCGGAGCCAATACTTTTCGTTGGACGATTCGTAACGGCGTCTGTGATGACTCTTTTGATGACGTGACGATCACCTTGCCGGCCAACTCACCGCCGGCAATCAACTCGTTTACCGCCGGCACGGCCTCGGCACCGTCCTCTTCAATTATTGATTTCATCAACGCTTCGACCGGTGACACGCTCGTGCTGGGCGCGACCGCCAGCGATCCTGACGCGGCGTGCGGCGATTCGGTTGCGAGTTACATCTGGACTGTGAATGGACACACCACCACGACTCCGGAAGACTCGCTCTCAATCGATTGGCCCACGTTGCAGAGTATTCATAGCATCACATCGGCCGGAACCTATGTGATCAGTGTCACCGCGAAAGACACTCATGACGCGCTATCCCCGGCCGCCAACGGAACTCTAACTGTCTATCAAAACGTTCTTGTGCCTAACCTGATCGTGGGCGGGGCGATCTGCAGTCAGCCGGCGTCGTTCAACGCCGCCGCTTCGCACAATCTCGATCCACGCTTCACGATAACTTCATACACATTTGATTTCCGTGACGGCAGTCCGGTTTACACTGAGACGGCGGGATCATTTTCTGATGGCGCGTTCGACGGTGCGACCAAACACGCGTACGCGCATGCTGGAGATTATTCCGCGACGTTGACCGTAATTGACAGCAACGGCCAAAGCGCGAATACGTCCGTCACGGTAACGGTTACGATTGATAATGTCGCGCCCATGATCGAAACGTCTGGTGGACCATACGTGATCAATCTGGGCGACAATCTTTTGCTCAACGGCACGGCTGCCGACCCGAATCTGGCTTGCGGCGATGTGCTTACCTTCCAGTGGGACCTGAATAACGATGGAGTTTTTGATTACACGGGGAGCACAGGTGCAACGACGATCAGCCCCGCAACGTTGAACGCGCTCGGAGTGACGGGCGGCGTACACGCGATTAAGTTCCAGGTAACTGACACCTTTAATCTGACCGCAATGGCGGCGACGACATTGACGGTGCAGACGCCACCGAGTATCAGCGAGCAACCGGTTTCAGTCTCAGGCGTATGTTCCGGATCGTCGGCGAGTTTTTCGGTGAACGCAACGGGCACGAACCTGATGTATCAATGGCGGAAGGGCGGCATTCCCCTGGCAAATGGCGCAAACATTTCCGGCGCCGACACGGCGATGTTCACCATTGATCCGGCCGGCTCCGGTGACGTTGGCTCCTATGATGTGATCGTTTCCGGGGCCGTGGCTCCGACGGCAACATCGATCCCGGTCACCCTTTCGCTCGAAAACATTGGTCCTGCGTTCTCAACGCCGCCGGTTGATCACTCGGCAACTACTGACGCAAATTGCACCTCGCTGGTGCCTGATTTTACGTTGGGTGTAATTGCCGAAGACAATTGTGGTGCAGTGACTTTGAGTCAAAGCCCGGCGGCTGGTACTTCGAAAACGGCCGGGCATTACCCGATGCGCGTGACGGCCACCGATGGAGCAAACAACTCGAGCTTCGTTGATGTGTTCTTTGACGTCACGGACAACACCCCGCCTTCGGCGCATGCCAAAGATATCAGTTTAACGCTGGGTACTGCTGGTTCGGTTGCTGTGAATGCCCAGGATATCAACAATGGCTCAACCGACAATTGTGGTATCGCCGAGTACAAGATCAAGAAGGCCGCAGACTCTTCCTTTGCCGACTTCGTAAGCTTTGGCTGTACCGAAGCCGGACTGGACGGCCCATCATCAGCCGTCTATGCAGCGAATGTCGCTCTTTCGGCGTCGTTGCAAGACGCCGCCACGGCGAGCGCTCTGGCCGGCAAAGTCGTTACGTTTACCATCGGGACCCAGACTGTTTCCGCCACCACCAACCCTTCAGGCATCGCCGCGGCAAACCTTTCACTCGACAGCAGCCAGAGCGCCGGTAACTATACGGTGCAGACTTCGTTTGCCGGCGATTGCACATTTGCCCCTGCCAATGATTCTGATCCATTCGCAATCACTCCGTCTTGTGTCACCGGGATAAACGCCGTGGCTGAATATATCGGAACGCTCTTCGCCTGGACCACGAGCCCGACAAGCAGCACCGCCACGCTCACTCTCAGCGCGGGACTCAAGGCTTGCACCGGCGATATACGAAGCGCCAGGGTTACCTTCGCCATTCGCAACGATAGTATTTGGTCGCCGATCCCGGGAGCCACAAATCTTCCTGTTGGTCTCGTCGATCCGGGTAATCCGACACAGGGAACGGCGACTGCCGTCGTGCAATACAACATTGGCAGCAATACCGCGATGGATCTTGAGATAGCCGTTATCGTGACCGGAAACTTCGTGCAGAACGATCCGTCGAAGGATGTGTTGGTGACGATTGCAAAACCACTTGCCTCAAACTCGATCCTGGGTGGCGGTGAGATTAATAACCTGACCGACTCGCGAGGTTACCTTCGCGGCGCCGATAACGAAATCACCCAGTTCTTTCTTAACGTGACCTACAACAAGAAAGGCAGCAATCCGCAGGGTAAGGTGTCGGTCATCGTGCACAGCATGAATAACCCTGACGGGTCGCCTGCTGCGTCAATGCGCACCTACAAGATTAGCAGCACGGCCATTTCCGTCCTTGCTGCGGACGCGAGCAGGGGCACCGCCTCGTTCAGCAGCAAAGCAACGGTGCAGGACATTACCGATCCGCTCAATCCGATTGCCGTCGACGGCGGCGCCACCCTGCAAGTCGAAATGAAGGATGCAGCTACCGACACCATCAACATCTATGTGCTGAACAAAGCGGGTGGCGTATGGTTCGTGAATAAGCTGGACGCGATGCTTAAAGCGGTTCAGGTTCCGGTGATCGCGACCGGAGATATTGTCGTCAAGTAGGATTAAGGCTTGGTAGGGCTCCTGGTTTGAGGTTTTCTCAGTGTTCTCCGTGCCTCCTGTGGTGAATTCCTGCCCATAATTAGACTCACCACGGAGAACACGGAGAACAGAAAACTATTTAATGGGCCACACCTAAAGGCTTGAGAGGTCGCGAGCTGTCTTTAATCGCCAGACGGAATCATTGCTCACCGCGCTCTGAAAGGTCTATAGTCGAAGACCGGGGGTGATGTTATGAGATCCAATATTCCTTTGTTAAGAGTCGTGGGCGCGGCGCTGCTTGGTTTGAGCCTGGTTTCTGCCGTCGTTGGCGGCGCGCCGCAGGGCAGGGGTCGAGGTCGAGGAGCGGGTGGGCCACCGCCGTCCGTTGGAAACCCGGGAAACTCGATACCGCGAATACCGGGGACAAATCGGCGGCACGGGTTGGGTGGACACAAGGCCTGCGTTCAGGATTGCAATTCGCTACACAAGCACGAAGGCCGGGTTTGTAAGAATCGGAGGGGGCCGGATCGGGCGGC